>JAEEGI010025228.1_pt1 | contig 11536 bp, 7 predicted proteins | sample 8958751 | NCBI WGS metagenome assembly JAEEGI01 (sample SAMN16246545, study PRJNA631951) | gut metagenome | biome: gut microbiome; feature: rumen; material: KS-attached | host: Bos | place: Iran: Karaj | collected 2018-10 | reverse complement strand
GATGAAGCCATGCCAATACTCTTAGCTGCTGATATCCTTCGACAAGGCCTTTATCATTTTCACTGTTTTTTACCAGTACTGAATTTGGCTGGATCAGTAAAAGAAATACAATAATAAATGCCGGAATTCCGACCGCAGCCAAAGCTATAAAGTATCGGTAATTAATTTCTCCCAGGAACAATATGCTTAAGAAAATTAAAGCAAAAACAATTGTTGTAGACAAATCCGGCTCTTTAAATATAAGCGCAACAGGAGGAATCGCCAGTACTACCATGATTAAAATCATATACCACTGATTGATTCGTTCCTTAAACTTCATTATAAACTGTGCAAAAAACAGAATCAACAAAATTTTTGCCGCTTCGGAAGGCTGAAATCTGATACCGAAGAGCGTGAACCATCTCTTTGCACCCAGGGAAACATTACCTTTTACGAGTACCGCGACAAGCAGTCCTATCATCAAAAAATAGTAAACAGGCCATATTTTCAGCCATATATGATAGTCTATAAAAGATAAAATAATCATAATGGCAAGACCTGCAATAAATCCCATCAGCTGTTTTTTGGTATTGTCTGGCTGAGCGGAATTTACCAGTAAAATTCCCAGCACCGTTATAACGCAAAGATACAATATTAACTTAAAATCGTAATCTTTAAACTTATAATTTTTGAACATATTAATCTCCGGCCACACCGTTATTTATAGGTGTATTTGCTTCACCGTTTAAGAGTTCGTCTTCTTCGTAGATACCGTAATAATAAGCGTATACGTCTTTTGCAACCTGAGCTGCATTGTTCGAATCATAACCGTTCATGATTCTTACGGTAACGGATATCTCGGGGTTTGCGTAAGGAGCAAACGAAATAAAGAGAGCATGACAGGCTTCGTTCCAGGCTTCCTGAGCGGTACCTGTTTTACCTGCAACTTCGAGGTCGTAATCATAATACACTTTACCCTCAACTACTTCTCTCATACCCTTGTGAAGGACATTCCATACCGAGGGGTCCAGATCGATATAATTTCTCACATTGGCTGATTTGTCTTCAAACAATTCACCATTCGAATCATATATCTTATCTATTAAAGTCAGATCATAAACAGTGCCTTTATTAGCTACTGCCGTTACATATCTCGAAAGGCCTGCGGTTGTATATGCATGCGTACCCTGTCCGATCATCGAAGGTACAGGGAATTCATCCGATACGGAAGGCTCTGATTCCGCAATTTCAACACCTGATTTATCGGAGAGTCCGAACATATCGGCGTATATCTGCTCGCGCTCTATACCGATTTCATCGTTATAATAACCGCTTTCGGTTGATAATCTGTAACCGACTTCATAAAAGAAATAGTTGCAGGAATGCGCGATTGCTTTTTCTACATTCAGGCTTCCGTGAGCACCCGGGGCTATCCAGCATTTATGAATCGTACCGTTTAATTTATCGAAAATACCTTTACACTGAATCGTCGAATCCATATCGATAACTCCTTCGCAAAGGCCTGTAACAGCTGCTATCGGCTTATAAGTCGAACCCGGAGCGCTTCTGTACTGTGTCGCATAATTCCAAAGAGGTCTCGAATAATCGTTATTTAACTGAGCCAGGTAGTTATTGTCGGAATTGGCAAGTCTGTTGTTGTCATATGAAGGATATGAAACAAGTGCCAGTACATCGCCTGTATTGATATCCGTTACAACACACGATCCCGAACAGGGTTCAAGCGCAAGCTGTGCAGGGGTTATTTTCAATTCTTTTATGAGGTCAGTCATAAATACATATGACGAAATTCTGCCTGATTTAAGTGCAGCAATCTTATCTCCGGGAACATCTATCAAATTCTGATCGTACAGAATAACGCAGAGCTGTCTTCCCGAAATATAATTGCCCGCAATCATGTATTTGTATATTTTCTTCGAGAAATCTTTATTGTTTCTGAGTTTTAAAAGAGTAACGTCAACTATTTTGTCATATATTTCCTGAGTATCCGAATATTTGGTAGTCATATTCAGATTGTTGACGTTAACCCAGTTCATGTTGATACAGTATGTAAGATAATCCTTAAGGGAAATGGTTTCGTCCGCGGTCCAGGCGATATACATTTCATCTTCGGTATCGATTAAGTCTTTATCAAGGATTTTTACATTGTCGGACATCAGATAATTGACTATAAAACTCTGATAAATCTGATATTCCTTGGGCAGATCCTTATAAGCCGCGGGCTTTTCTTCATAAAGTTCGTTTCTTATCTCTTCAAATACTGCATTCTGTCTCGAAACAAAAGCTTCGTATACTTCTTTTTCGGTTTCCGACGCGTAAGTTTTTGAAATATGATTTAAATCTATGACATTATTGTTAATAAGCTGAAAATACACATCATCGATAGGAATCTTAATATCGGACTGTTTGGTATTCTCGGTCATTGTGAATTCTTTGATATTATCGATTTTGGAAACCAGTATACCTGCGATTCTCTGTTCCAGAAGATCGTAAATCGCTATCTGAAGATCTCTGTCTATTGTCAGATAAATATCGTTTCCGGTCTTCTCTTCCTTGGTCTTGGTTGAATCGAGAACCTTACCCAAAACGTCTACATATACTGTTTCTTTACCTTTTACGCCCTTTAAATAAGCTTCCTGAGAATATTCGATACCGGTTTTGCCGACATAATCGTTTAAAGTATAATCACTGTTTTCATCTTCTGAATAAAGATTGTACTCATCCTGTGAAATCATACCGGTATAACCGATTATCTGAGAAAAATAGAAAGGATCGTTATATTTTCTGATTGAATTCTGATTCACGGTTACTCCGGGAAGTGTATCTTCGTGCTCTAAAATACTTGCAACGGATTTTTCCGAAATATCCTTTGCAATAGTGGTTCCCATGTATTTCTGATAACCGGTTAACGAAAGAGCATAACGAACAGAAACAATTCTTACAATTTCTTCTTTTGTATATCCGCCGCCAACAACAAACGATTCTTTATCATTTGGGTTTTCATAATAGCCGATAGCATATTTCTTTCTGGCACAGAAATAATTGATAACATCTTCGGGTGTCGAATTTTTTTCCTGATATGTTAAATCCTGTGTTTTGGCATGACCGTATATGTCGGCTAAAAATCTTAAAAGCTGCGCACCTTCGACGCTGAATGCATATTCATCGTCTTCATTTACGTAAATCTTAAAATCCATATTAAAATCATCGCCGTTTTTGCTTAATATTTTATATACCTCATAAATGGTATTATTAAGCTGCATATTCTTGCCTTTTCCGGATTCAATAACGTCCTCAAAGTTAACATCATAGGATAAGACATTATAAGCAAGAAGATATCCGTTACGGTCATATATATTTCCTCTGATACCGTCTATGGATTTTTCACGGATGATTTTAAGTTCGTAGTTATTAACGTATTCTTCACCTTTTATGATCTGAAGGTTGAAAATTCTGACAACAAGAACAACACCGATAGCCAAAAACAGACAAATCGGCAAAAGAAGACGCGATTTTAAAAAACTCTTTAATTCTTCTTTGAAACGTTCAAACATTTATGAACTCTCCGCGTTTTTCTTTTTAAATATGTAAGCCTCAATTACCCAGAGCAAAGGATAAATGATAACAGAAATCAAAAGTGTATAAACAACTTCGGGTAAAATAATGTTTAAAAAATAAAATCCGAATTCAAACCTGCTTCTTAACAAAAACAGGAAGAAATATGTAACAAAGCAGCATACAAGGTCGCTGCTTACAATCATAATAGCCGGTAATTTAAAATCTTTTAAGTAAAAGAAATTGTGAAGCAAACCGTTTAAATAACCTATTAACATATAAAGTATTGTGTAAAAGCCGAAAATATCAAAGGAACAGACATCCAGCAAAAGACCGCATGCAAAACCGACAAACATTCCTTCCCTGTCACCCTGCATAAAGCCCGAACATGATACTAAAATAATCAGTATATTCGGAATAATGCTTGAAATTTTTAACATGGGAAAGACCGTCGTCTGCAATACGAAAAAGACAAGTATTAAAGCTAAATCTATGAAAAATCTTTTCATTACATTCCTTATTCGAGTTCGGTCTTAAGCTTGGTAATTACCAACACTTCACTGATATGCTCAAAGTTAACGCTCGGGGTAATATATCCCGAAACGGATAAGTGATTGGAATCTTTTTCCATATAGGAAATGATGCCAACCTGAATTCCGGGTAAATATACATCTGAAATATTGCTTGTAACTATTTTATCCCCGACTTCCACGCCTTTTGCGTTTTCAGAAAGCTGGTTAAAAGTAATATATCCGTTCTCCATGGTTGAAAGGCTGCCTGAAACCATTAAATGATCGTTAGTCGTTAAAACCATGCATGAAACATTACTTGTATCGTCTATAATACTTAAAACTCTGGACCAGTTTGCACCGACTTCGGTGATTCGTCCTACCAGTCCGCCACCTGCCAAAACATTCATACCGACTTTCATTCCGTCATTGGAACCTTTATCGATTATAAAAGTAGAAAACCAGTTACCTGTAGAACCCGAGATAACTCTGGCACCTGTTTTGGGATAATCCGAATATGTCTGATCGAGCTGATATAATGCTCTTAATGAATTAAGCTCAATCTTATCCTGCATGAGGATATCATTTTCCATTGTAAGGTCATTAACCTGCTTCATCAGTTTGTTGTTCTGGTCAACGAGTTCATTCATCTGCTTAACCATTTCTTTTCTGGAATACAGATTCTCGCCCACAATACTGATGCCCTTCTGAAGAGGAACAACAGTTACGGATACAACTTCGTTTAAAGGCTTTAAGGGAATGTCAAAAACGAAGGTAAAAAGCATCAAAACAACACAGATTGCTGAAAGAATCAGCAACCAGTATTTGGTAGGCAGTTTATATTTTTCCTGAGGTTTTCTGACTAAAGGGCTCATTATACTTCAAAAGTTAAATTCTTATACTTCTTATTGTTTCTGATAATCTCGGCAAGTCCGAAAATTACACTGTTTTCCGCACTGTCTGAAGTGTTTACTTTAAGGCCTGTGCCGTTTGCAACATTCTGGCAGAGATTACTTACAAGGCTTCCGCCGCCTGTAATATAAATACCCTGCTTGTAAATATTTGCACCGATTTCGGGAGGAGTACTTTCAAGTAGTTCTTTTACATTATCGGTTATCTGTAAAAAGCTTTCTCTTAAGCAGTTCTCAAGCACAACCGGATCGACCATACATTCAACAGGAAGTCCGCTGGCTACGTTTCTTCCGTAAACAACACCCTTCTCTCCGCTTCTTTTAAGCTCTGAAATCTGCATTTTTAATGCTTCTGCCGACTTTGAACCGATATGAAGGTTGTATTCCTTTCTGACAGTTGCTTTTATGATATCGTCGAATTTATTTCCGCCGATTTTGACAAGTTTGGACTTTACGATACCGCCAAATGAAAGAATTGAAATCTCCGTGGTATTGTAACCTACATCTACAATCATTACGCCCTGAGAGCTTTTAACATCGATATTAAGTCCTATTGCACAAGCGATGGATTTTTCGACAACCGATACGCTGTGAGCCTTCATCGAAGAATCTTCAATCAGCTCACCGAAAGCTCTTCTTTCAACATCTGTAACATCGTGAGGAATAGACATTACATAGTCGGAATTTTTGTAATTGCCTTTTGTAATCTCCGAAATAAAAAGTCTTAAAAGATCCTGCATATTGTTGATATCGGAAATAACACCATTATTAAGAGGCATTGATACCACAATATTATCGGGTGCTTTTTCGAACATTTCATAAGCCGAATCGCCATAAGCAATAACATTCTTTTTATTTTCAATTGCAATCATATTGCGCTCTACGAAAACGCGCTTTTTTTCATGATTATAAATACAAATTTTACTGGTACCCAAATCGATACCGAAAGCATTATTTGCCAAAGTAATTCTCCAATTTCTACATTACATAATAAATCAATTTAGTATTATACCACATTTTTAGCATTAACGGCGGTTCTTTTGGCTTTTTTTGAAAAAAATATGAGTTGCGACCATATAATACACCGCGGGCACGCTCTCGCTAAGATGTCCCCGTAGCGGAACTAAACTCACGTTCGTGCTTTGCACTCCGTTCGTTAAGTACCGACGGCTCCATATTACCCGCTCGTGCATCATATGGTCGCAACTCATTAATATTAATTATTCAGCCAAAAGAACCGTCCTGATTCTAACAATCTATAATTCAATCAGGTTTCTTTCATATAAAGTCTGGAGGGACTTTATAATTCCGAGTTTAACATGAGGGAAAGTAAGACCTCCCTGGAAGTATACGGAATAAGGTTCTTTTACGGGGCCGTCGGCCGATAATTCGATGGATGAGCCTGATATGAAGGCTCCGGCGGCCATGATTACGTCGGAATCATATCCGGGCATAGCCCAGGGTTCGGGTTTAACGAATGAATCAACAGGTGATGCGGCCTGAATGCCCTGACAGAAGGCAATCATTTTGTCTTTATCATGGAATGTTACGGCCTGGATAATGTCATGTCTGTCTTCTGTTGAGTTGGGAATAACGTCAAAACCGAGTTTTTCGTATACATTCGCTGCAAAGATGGCGCCTTTAAGAGCACTTGCGACAACAGTGGGTGCAAGAAATAAGCCCTGATAAAAATCTCGTAAAATAGTCAGTGAAGCGCCGACTTCCTTTCCAAGTCCGGGTGAAGTAAGTCTGTATGCGGCATTTTCAATACATTCTTTCTTACCGCATATATATCCGCCTAAAGGAGCAAGTCCGCCGCCCGGGTTTTTAATCAAAGAACCGACTATCATATCTGCGCCTACATCGCTCGGTTCAATTTCTTCGGTAAATTCACCGTAGCAGTTATCAACCATGCAGATAACTTCGGGCTTTATGCTTTTAACATAAGCAATGAGTTCTCCGATTTGTTTTACAGAAAAAGAAGGTCTTGTCTGATATCCTTTTGAACGCTGGATAGTAACAAGTTTTGTTTTGTCATTAATAGCTTTTTTTATGTTTTCGTAATCGAATGTGCCGTCAGAAAGTAAATCAACCTGTCTGTAAGTAACTCCGTATTCTTTTAAGGAACCGATACTGTCTCTGATGCCGATTACTTCTTCCAGGGTATCATAAGGCTTTCCTACGGGGCTTAAAAGCTCGTCTCCGGGGCGTAAGTTGCTCATTAAAGCAAGTGCAAGCGCGTGGGTTCCGCACGTAATCTGAGCCCTTACAAGCGCATCTTCTGTATGAAAAATATCAGCATATACTTTTTCGAGAGTCTCACGGCCGATATCGTTATAACCGTAGCCTGTGGTCCCAAGCATACACGCTTCTGAAACATTGTTTTTCTGCATACTTGCGATAACCTTGAGCTGATTGATATCTGCAAGTCTGTCAATCTCATCAAATCTTTCTTTTAAATCTTTTAGAATGCTTTCGGAAAACCCGAATACTTTATCATCAATTCCGAAATCTTTGTAAATATTTTTCATGATATCCTCGATGTGAAATTTATATTGTTACTTTTAAATTATTTTTTTGTCTTTCAAAACATTTAAAATATATTCCTCGGCCTCTTTTTGTGAAATACTGTCTATATCGATGAAGTCGGCATATCGTTCTCTCTTAAAAAAAGTCACCTGTCTTTTGGCATAATGTCTTGAATTCTGTTTTATCAGATAAACGGCTCTGTCAAAGTCATATTCGCCGTTTAAATAATCAATTAACTCTTTATATCCGATGGCATTGTACAGGCCGGACTGTGAATCGTAGGGATATTTGGCTATTAAATCTTTTACCTCGTCCAAAAGGCCGTTTTCTATCATAATATCCACACGCCTGTCAATTTTCTCGTATAAAAGGCTTCTGTCGCGATTTAATACGAAATATGCAAGATTATAAGGTGTTTCCCTCTCCTGCTGTTCTTTGTTGTGATCGGATATTTTTTTATGATGAAGCTCGTAAAATTCAATAGCTCTGATAACGCGTTTTATATTCTGCTTGGGAATAATAAGAGTTGATTCATAATCAATCTCTTTTAATCTTTCAAACAATGCGTCTTCGCCATTTTTATTATAAAAGTCAGTGATTTCGGCTCGGACAGTATTGTCGTCTTCTTCTGTAAAATCAATATCCCTTGTTACCGCCTGGATATAGAAGCCTGTGCCGCCGCAAATAATCGGAATATGGTTGTTTTTGTATATTTCATCCATCGCTTCAAGAGCAAGGGTTTTAAAACGCAAAGCATCACAGGATTCATTAGGATTAAGACAATCTAAAAGATAATGTTTAATACCGCCCATTTCCTCTTCCGTAATCTTGGCGGTACCAACATCCATAAATTTATAGACCTGCATTGAATCGGCGGAGATTATCTCTCCGCCGATTGTTTTTGCTATATTTACTGCCAAAGCGCTTTTGCCTGTTGCAGTTGCTCCGGCAATTACTACCAGGGGCTTTTTCATGAAACTATCCTTTTGAACATCTTTTCAAGATCAGTCTTAGAAATTCTGATAAGAGTAGGTCTTCCGTGAGGACACTGATAAGGATTCTTTAAGGTAAGCATATTTTCAAGAAGCTTCTTGCAGTCATCCTTGCTCATCTTCTGGTTGCCCTTAATAGCAGCCTTACATGCTCTCGTGGCAATTCTTGTCTCAATGATATCGATATGGAGCGAAGGTGAAACATTTATAAGCTCCGAAAGGATATCAAGGAACAGACTCTTTGCATCGGAACCGAACAAATCAGTTGGTATACCTCTGATGAACAAATCTCTGTCGCCAAAATCATTTATTATAAATCCGAATTTTTCGAATTCATTCTTGTAACGAAGATATACGTCCATTTCAGCCTTGCTCAAGTTTACAACCTGAGAAAGCATCAGAGTCTGCGTTTCAATCTTATCGTTTTTAAACTTCTCCATAAATCTCTCATAAAGCACCTTTTCATGTGCCGCATGCTGATCCATGATAAGAAGTTCGTCTTCAACGGAGATTAACCAGTAAGTATCAAATATCTGGTCAATAATCGTAAATTTCGATAGTTTTGAAGGATCAAGTGTCTTTTCATTGAACAGAACGCTCTGAGTTTCCTTTACCTTAGGTTCTCTCTTTCCGGTTGAATTGAATCTGTCGACTTTCTTGAAGATATTATCTACATTCTCAATCTTCGGGGTAACAGCTTCATCATCCGTATCTTTATCGAAATCTTTTACTCTGAAAGTAAACTTTGATTTTCTGGGTGCTTCGGTATCTGCTTTAATCGGAGCGATATCATCGTTTAATACGGAATATTTCTTATCCGTATCTTTAAGTCTGTCAGCATCATCTTCTGTAGACTTTTCTCCTACACGGTCGATAATATCAGCTTTTCTTTCCCACTTGAAATCCATGAAAGCATCATTGGAATCGTCTTCGTTTTCATCTGTAACAAAGGTGTTTTCAGGAATATCGCTTAATTTAACGATCATACCCTTGTTTTCCTGTTCGATTTCGCTTTCTTCCTTGTTTTCGATGGATGCAAGCCATTCTTCGAACATATTAACGGGAGCTGCCTGTTCTTCAACTGCTTCAGGTGCCGTTTCATCAGTCTTTTCTTCGACTTCGGGAATAGGATTTTCTACAGGAACTTCTTCCTTAACTTCGTCTTCCTTTGCAAAGATATCTTTCTTAAACAAAGCAGAACCGTGAGAACCTGTATCTGCAGGTTTTTCTTCAGCAGATTCTTTCTTTTCGGCAGCTATCCTGTTCTTAAGCAATGCAGAACCTCTGGTTCCATCCTTGTCTTCATAATCTTCAGCCGTTTCTTTATGGCTGCCGATTCTCGTTGTAAGAAGTGATGAGCCCTGTGAAGCTGCATCATAAGAACCTTCATCCTTAATATTGCCTTCGGATTCACCAAATGATGTAACCTTGTTAAATGAAGTCTTTTCAGCAGCCGTACTCTTCGGAGTCTCAGCGGTTGTATCGTTTCTTAAGAAATCATAATTGGGATTTTCTTCTTTTACGAGAGTACTCTTAGGTGCTTCAGCTGTCGTATCGTTTGTAAGGAAGTCATAATTGGGACTGTCCTTTTTAATTACAACATTCTTGGGTGCCTCAGCGGTCGTATCTTTTCTTAAGAAATCATACGCATCGTTGGGTGCTTCTGTATTATCTGAAACAGTTTCTTTAACTTCTTCAGAACCTGCCTCTTCTTCGACATCATTCTTCATACGTTCTTCAAACTTGTCGTATTTGGACTTGTAAGGAATGGTTGTAATATGATTCATAAATTCATTGTTGGGCTTGTCTTTCTTTTCTTCAAACTCAACCGTAAATTCTTTGGATTTGTCATTCTGGGTATAGGCTTCGGATTCGGCAGCGGTCATATTATTAACGCCCTTCTTGCCGTCATAGCCTTTCTGTACTACAAGGTCACCCTTCTTGAAATTCTTTTCAAAAGGTTCGGGAGCTCTTTCAAGAGGCTTTTCTTCTTCCTTGAACTTAAACGCACTCGGAATAAGCTCATTCTTTGTAAGAGCTTCACTTATTGTCTTATTTAAAATCTCAACGAGGAATTCTCCGTTTGTAATTCTGACTTCACTCTTTGCGGGATGAACATTTACGTCGATTCCGAAAGGATCGAGATCTATAAACAGAACAACAAAAGGAAACTTATGCTGCATCAGGAAATTGCGATATCCTTCTTCAATTCCTCTTGTAACATAATCATTCTTGATATATCTGCCGTTTATAAAATAATATTCTCCGGATCTGGAAGGACGGCATAAATCAGGCTTTGAAATATAGCCCTGAATCTTTATGAAATCATCCTCATAATCCAAAGGAATAAGACCCTCGTGAATTTCTTTTCCGAAGAGTCTGAAAATAACGTCCTTAAGATTGCCTGAACCGTTAGTCTGAATCTTAACCTGACCGTTTACCAGAAGCTGGAAGGCAATAGAAGGATTGGAAAGAACAAGTTCTTCCATCATTTCAATAATCTTCGTAGCTTCGGACGAAGGTGAATTTAAGAATTTTTTACGAGCGGGAACATTAAAGAATAAATCTTTGACGATAATTGTCGTACCTTCGGGAGCCCCTGTTTTAATCATCTCGATTACGCTGCCGCAGTCAAGATTGATTTTGGTGCCCATTAAATCTGTTTTTGTACGGGTAATCATCTCGGTACGAGAAACGGAAGCGATACTTGCCAAAGCCTCGCCTCTGAATCCTAATGTACTTAGGAAGAATAAGTCTTCGCTTGATACAATTTTACTTGTAGCATGACGAAGAAAAGCTGTCGGAACGTCATCATATGAAATTCCGCAACCGTCATCTGTAACCCTGATATAATCGATACCGCCGCCTTTTATCTCAACGGAAATGTTTTTTGAACCCGCGTCAATCGCGTTCTCAACAAGTTCCTTGACAACGTTCACCGGTCTCTCGATTACTTCCCCCGCAGCAATCTTGTTAATAGTAAGATTATCAAGAATTCTGATCATAGTTTTATCCTATTTTTGCATTTACATTGTAGCCTGTA
>JAEEGI010025226.1_pt1 | contig 11537 bp, 8 predicted proteins | sample 8958751 | NCBI WGS metagenome assembly JAEEGI01 (sample SAMN16246545, study PRJNA631951) | gut metagenome | biome: gut microbiome; feature: rumen; material: KS-attached | host: Bos | place: Iran: Karaj | collected 2018-10 | reverse complement strand
CTGGCTCAACGAGGACTACGGCTAATAATGTATTAATAATTTTGTGGGGAGTTAAACTATGGAACCAGCTGAAATGGAAGGTGGCAATTCCCTAATTGCCGATTTTACAGGAACACAAAAAGCAGCGATTCTCCTGATTGCTCTTGGTCCGGAGAAATCATCTGCCATATTCAAACATCTTAAGGATGAAGAGATCGAAGAGCTCACCCTGGAAATTGCCAATACAAGAAGTGTTACTTCTCAGATAAAAGAGGCTGTTCTGGAGGAGTTCTACGGAGTATGCCTTGCTCAGCAGTACATTGCAGAAGGTGGTATCACCTATGCGAAAGAGCTTCTTGAAAAAGCCCTTGGTGAGGACAAGGCCCTTGATGTTATCAGTAAGCTTACTGCATCCCTGCAGGTTAAGCCCTTCGAGTTTATCCGTAAAACAGAGCCTTCACAGATACTTACTTTCATTCAGGATGAGCATCCACAGACAATTGCCCTTATTTTGTCCTATATGTCCCCGGCACAGAGTGCGCTTATTCTTTCAGCTATCCCGCCGGACAGACAGGCGGATGTTGCCAAGCGTATTGCAGCCATGGACCGTACAAGTCCGGATACCATAAAGGAAGTAGAAAAAGTGCTTGAATCTAAGCTTTCTTCTCTTGTAAATCAGGATTATACAATCGTCGGCGGTGTCGATGCTGTAGTAGAGATCCTCAATACAGTCGATCGTGCTACAGAGAAGCACATCATGGAGACTCTGGAAATCGAAGAGCCGGAGCTTGCAGACGAGATCAGAAAGAAGATGTTCGTATTCGAAGACGTGCTCCTTCTGGACGACAGATCTATTCAGCGTGTGCTGCGTGAAGTTGAGAACGCTGACCTTGGTCTTGCCCTTAAGGGTGCTACCGAGAACGTACAGACTGCTATCTTCAACAACCTGTCCAAGCGTCTTGCTGCCATGATCAAGGAAGATATGGACTTCATGGGACCTGTTCGTATGAAGGATGTTGAGGAAGCACAGCAGAAGATCGTTAATGTAATCAGAAAGCTTGAGGATTCCGGCGAGATCATAATCTCCAGAGGTGGAGGTGATGAGTTAGTTGTCTAATCTTTTTAAAGGAATGTTCGTAAACTACGATAGCAGTGAAGCCAGAGTTATCGACAGTAATGAACTTGCCAATAAGAAAATTGAACAAGCCAAGGAAGCTGAGCTTCGCCGTCAGCGTGCCCTGATGGCCCAGGAAGAGGGCTATGAAGAGGGCTACGAGGGTGATGATTTTATTCCCGGTATAGAGATGGAACAGCTGTCTCAGCTCACAGAAGACCAGAGCATGCTGGGAGATTTTCCTGAACCCCAGGAAAGTAACGATAACCAGTTTGACATGGAAGCCATGCAGGCTGAGATGGATTTCAAGATCCAGCAGGCCCAGGAGCAGGCGGATATGATAATTGCTCAGGCCCAGGCCGATGCGGAGCAGTACAGACAGCAGGCTATTGAACAGGGTCGCCAGGAAGGCTATAACGACGGTTATCAGGAAGGCGTCGCTGCTGCGGAAGCTCTTAAACAGGAGATTGAATCCCAGCGCGGTGATCTTGAGAAGGAATATCAGACCATCGTGGATGAACTGGAACCTGAGATGGTAGATGTTCTGACACAGATTTATGAACATGTCTTCAATGTGGATCTTAGGGAAGATAAGGGAATTATCCTTCATCTTTTGAAGAGTACCTTATCAAGGATTGAGCCCGGCAACAACCTGATCGTTCATATTTCCTCCGATGACTATGATGATGTCATGGATCACAAGGACGAATTGGACGCTGCGATTACTTCTCCCAATACCACAATGGAGATCATAGAGGATCCTCTTTTGAAAGAGAACGAATGCATGATTGAATCTGACAGCGGTGTATTTGACTGCAGTCTTGGTGTGGAGCTTTCCGAAGTATCAAGGAAACTTAAGCTTCTTTCTTTTGACAGAAAAAAGAGATGATATGTTAAATTCTTCAATAGATCTGACAAAGTACAAAAAGATGCAGAATGCCCCATTTTACCGCATGTCCGGTAAGGTGGTGAATGTCATCGGACTTACTATTGAGTCCGCGGGCCCCTCTGCCAAATTAGGAGACATCTGTCTGATTTATCCCAAGAAAAAGGAAGATGATTCATATAAAGACAGAGTTGTTCGTCCCTCCATGGCTGAAGTTGTGGGTTTTAAGGACAATCATGTTCAGCTGATGCCCTATGAGAATATCAGCGGAATAGGCAACGGCAGTATAGTTGAGAATACCGATTCCCCCCTTCGAGTTAACGTGGGTGAAGGCCTTCTTGGCAAGACCCTGGACGGACTTGGCAGAATTGATGGTACCAGCTACGGAAAAGGCGTTCCTCTCGAGGGCGGTATTGCTTATTCTGTTGAGAATCAGCCACCGGATCCTATGACCAGGGATCCTATTTCAGATGTTCTTTCCCTGGGAGTTAAGGCTGTTGATGGCCTTCTTACAGTTGGAAAGGGCCAGCGTATCGGAATCTTTGCCGGTTCAGGTGTTGGTAAATCAACACTTCTTGGTATGTTTGCCAGAAACACCCAGGCAGACATAAATGTTATTGCTCTTATCGGAGAGCGTGGAAGGGAAGTTCGTGAGTTCATAGAACGCGACCTTGGAGAAGAAGGTATGAAGAGGTCCATCGTTGTATGTGCCACTTCCGACAAACCCGCTCTTGAGAGACTTAAGGCTGCCAAGACAGCCACTTCCATTGCTGAATATTTCCGTGATAAGGGAAAAGATGTACTTCTCATGATGGATTCCCTTACACGTTTTTCCATGGCTCAGAGAGAAATAGGTCTTGCCAGCGGCGAGCCACCTGTTTCCAGAGGCTATCCACCCAGCGTTTATGCGGAGATGCCCAAACTCCTTGAAAGAGCCGGTAAATCTAGAAAAGGTTCCATCACCGGCCTTTATACGGTTCTTGTAGATGGTGATGATATGAATGAGCCTATTACCGATACTGCCCGTGGTATTCTTGACGGACATATTGTTCTTAATCGTAAGCTGGCCCAGAAGAACCATTATCCCGCCATAGATGTGCTGGCATCCATTTCCAGATGTATGTCCGCCATTGCAGATCCTGAGCATAAAAAGGCGGCGGGCAAGCTTAAAAATGTTCTTGCAACCTACAATGATGCTGAGGACCTTATAAATATCGGTGCCTACAGAGCAGGAGCCAACAAGAACATCGATTACGCAGTATCCAAGATAGAGAGAGTTAATGCTTTTCTCTGCCAGGAAACTGATGAGAAGTTTAGTTTTGAACAGATACGAGGCATGCTTCTTGACATTTTTAACGACTGATCCAGGGTGATTGTCTATGGCAAGATTCGTATACAGAATGCAGAGCGTTCTAAATATCAAGCAAAAGACCGAAGGACAGGTCAAGATGGAATTTGCTGAGGCTCAGGCTGAGCTTAACAGGCAGACGGATATTTTGAACGGTTATATAAACAGGAAAGAGCAATACCTGTTGGAGGCTGAGGAGCTTCGCAATGCTGAGACTCTTAAGCTTCAGGATATACTTGATAATCAGTATGCCACTGCGCAGATGGATTCTATGATAGTGGCACAGCTAAAAAATGTTAAAAAGGCTGAGGCTGATGTTGAGAAGGTTAGAATCAGGCTAACAAGAGCCATACAGGAAAGAAAAATGCAGGAGACCCTGAGAGACAGGGCTTTTGCAGAGTATCTGGAAGAAGAGAAACAGGAAGAAGCTAAAGAGACCGATCAAAGGACCAGTTTTACTTATACGAAACGACAGAGAGAAAATGCATCGGAGGATTAAATGGCTGATATAAAACCCATGGGCCAGGCACCCGAGGATCCCAAGGCTGCCAGAGCCAAACTTAAGGCCGATAAAAAAGAATATCAGAAAAAGCTTAAAGAACAGAGAAAAGAACAGAAGGAAAAAGCCCAGGAATTTGCGGACAGGACCGCGGAGATAAACGGCGACAATGCCGGAGGTCTGGCAACTCTTGTTTTGACCTTCCTGATTGTTCTTATCTGGCTGGCAATCATGGCACTTCTTGTAAAGCTTGATGTAGGAGGATTCGGATCTGATATACTGGCTCCACTTATCAGGGACGTCCCTTATCTGAACCTGATCCTTCCGGATAAAACAAAGGAGCAGAGTCAGACCCCCTCTGAGGAAATATCAGATTACAGCTCTGAGGGTTCTTCCTCCGGGATTAGTAGCATAGAGGAAGCCAATGCATATATAAAAAAGCTTGAGAAGACTCTTCAGAGTGAGATGGAACAAAACAGCAGCTATGCTTCTACTATAGAGAAACTTGAAGCGGAGGTGGCAAGACTTGAACCCTTCGAGAAACAGCAGAAGGAATTCTATGAGGAGAGAGCAAGTTTTTACAGCAGCATTGTTTATGGAGAGGGTTCTCCTGATCCATCTGCTTTCGCATCATATTACGAGATGATAGACCCCGAGACTGCTGAGAAGATCTACAAACAGATCAAGATGGATGAGCTGGATGAAGCAGCTATTCAGGCTTTTGCCAAGACCTATTCAGGCATGAAGGCAAAACAGTGCGCCAAGATTTTTGATGAGATGGTTGCTGAGAACCAGATAGAACTGGTGGCGAGAATTCTTGCTCAGATGACTATAGAAAACCGCGCCGACGTGCTGGCCGCCATGGAAAAACCAAATGCAGCCAAGCTTACACAGCTTCTTGAACCTAATGCACTGGAGCAGAGGTCTACAAAGGTTACCGGTTAAATAATCCTTAATAAAAAAAGAAACCTGAAATGCTATCGGGTTTCTTTTTTTAATGTTTAATCGATTGATTCAGGAATATCTTCGGTGGAAATCTGCCAGCCGGTTCCGTAATACTGGCTTCTGTATTTTCTGGGAGTCATCCCTGTTTCTTCCTTGAAGAGCTTGATAAAGTGGCTCTGGGAGGAGAAGGACAGATAGGAAGATATCTCCACAAGAGAAACCTGGCTGTATCGAAGCATGTTTTTTGCCTTATCTATCTTGGCCTTTCTGATATAATCGCTGACGGATATATCCATTTCACTTTTGAATATTCTGGAGATATAGCTGACGGATTTGCCGATGTGGTCTGCAATATCCTCAATGGTTATCCTGTCTTTTATATGGGTATGAATGAAACTCAGGCTGTCAGAAACCGGTTTGGAAAGGGCTTTTGTTTTTTTGAGCTTGGCCATTCTCTGGGTGTAGTCCATGATCATCTTGTTGTGGAGAAGCTCCACCTCTTTTTCCGTCTGGATAAAATCAAGCTGACTGATATAGTAATCGCTGAGTCTGAAGGAAAGCTCCATCTCCATGCCGCCGTCTATACAGGTACGGGACATAATGGCTGCGGTAACAACAAAATGATATTTCAGATTAAGGACAGGATATTTGGACAGAACGCCAACGCCATCCTTGTCGAGAAAGCGATGCTGTCTGCAGTTCTCGGCTATGGCGTCTATATCACCGCTCACCACCTGACTGTAAAATAACAGTTCGTCATTTTGCTGTCTGTGAACTATGTCGTCTTCATTGCTTAAAATTTCGTTACTTGAAAAAAGTCTGTATGCCATAAAAAATATCCTTCATTTTGTCAAAATCATGTCTGGATTGTAGCATAAAATGACAAGAATGTGTTATTTTTTAAATCCATTTGATATATGTTTCGTAAAGTTGATGTTAGTATAATCATTGTTTAAAAACAAATTTGTATTTGTAAACAAAGGGAGAATGGGTATGAAGAAAAGATTTTTGAAGAGGGCATTGCCTGTAGCTATGTCTATGGCTATGGCTTTCAACATGACTGCATTTACACAGTCAGTTAAGGCCGAAGAAGAGCAGACCGGCGACGGTTACAGCCTTGTATGGTCAGAGGAGTTCGATGGGGATACTTTGAACACTGCTGACTGGAACGTTGAGGAGCATGAGCCCGGATGGGTTAATGCAGAGCTTCAGAGATATACTTCTCTGGATGAGGGCAACATTGAAGTAAGCGATGGAACTCTTAAGATCAAGCCTCATGTAACAGGCGGAGAAACAACAGAAGATAAGGTTGACGACGAAGTAGTAGAAGTAGTTAAGACTGATGTGGCATTTGATTTCACAGTTGCCGGTAATAAAGCAACATCTACAGGTGCCATTCAGGTTAATTTCGGTAAGATAGATGATACAGCAGAGGGACAGGCTCCCGGAACAGTTCTTGTTTCAGACCTTTCTCTTAAGGATGTTACAGAAGGCGCAGATAACGATGCAGAGCTTCTGACAACAGATTGGTATTTCGGAGCAAATGCTCCCGGCAAGGGATCCCTTGAATATGTGGATCAGGGCATGAAGGTTACCATTGTTGAAGCCGGTGAGGCTAACTGGAATCTTCAGATGCAGCAGTCCGGTGTTGCTCTTGAAGCTGGACATACCTACAGATTTTCTTTAAAGGCAGCTGCTGATGTAGACAGAAAGATCGAGCTTTCTGTTCTTGATCCTGATAACGGATATTACTGGTACGGCGGATCAGTTGCATCTCTTACAGCTACATCATTTGGCGGAAGCCAGGGTGGCAGCACATCAACAGACAGAGAGATCACTTCCGGACGTATCACAACTCAGGGCAAGCATGATTTCACATATGGCAGATTCGAGACAAGAGCTAAGGTGCCTGTTGGAAGAGGATACCTTCCTGCATTCTGGCTCATGGCTACCAATGAGAGCTTCTATGGACAGTGGCCAAGATGTGGTGAGATCGACATCATGGAGGTTATGGGACAGAACGTAAACAAGTCCTATCACACCATCCATTACGGATATGATTCTTCAACAGGTCACAAGGAGAATCAGGGAACCAAGGTTCAGACAGAAGTAAGCTATGCAGATGATTATCACTTATTTGCAGTAGAGTGGGAACCCGGACTTATCGCCTGGTATGTAGACGGCGAGAAGGTTTATGAGACCAACGACTGGTATACAGGAACTGATGATGACAACCAGATCACATATCCTGCACCTTTCGATCAGAATTTCTATATCATTCTTAACCTTGCAGTAGGCGGAAGCTGGGTTGGATATCCTGACAACAGCGTTTACGAAGCAATGAATGATCAGAAGTTCGAAGTAGATTATGTAAGAGTATATCAGAAGTCTGCTGAGGAATATGAGAGACTTGAGAACGAAGCCAAGAAGCCTGAGAAGGAAGAGAAGACCTTCAGAGAGGCTGATGAGACCGGCAATTTTGTAATCAACGGTGATTTCTCTGAGGCTATCACATTTGAAGGTGCTGAAGGCGACAGAGATGATAACTTCAAGCTTCACCTTGAGAGCGATGCAGAGGGTACAGAATATGTAGTTGATAACGGTGCAATCACAATCGTTCCTTCTACAGAGGGTGCTCAGAATTACAGCATCCAGCTTAAGCAGCCCGGCATTCCTATGCACAAGGGTTGGGAATATGAACTTACCTTTGATGCATATTCTACTGAAGACAGAGATATGGTTGTAGATGTTGAAGGTCCCGACAGAGGATGGATCAGATATCTGCAGGATACAACACTTTCTCTTACAAGCACTAGGACAAGCTATACACTTAACTTCACAATGAATGAGAAGAGCGACACCAATGGATGCCTTGAGTTCAACCTTGGTAAGGTTGGTTCAACAGCTCCTGTAACTCTTTCAAATATCAGACTTGTTCATAAGTCAGGTGAAGAGGTTAAGGAAGAGAATCTTAAGACCATCAGACCTGATGGAAACTATGTTTACAACGGAGCCTTTGATCAGGGCGATAAGAGACTTGGTTACTGGGAGATCGCTGAGGATGATGCTCAGTATGTAACAGTAGTTAACGCAGGTGGCAAGAGAGAGCTTAAGGTAACAGTACCTGAGGGTGAGACAGTTAAGGTTGCTCAGAATGGTCTTGCTCCTATCGTAAGAGGCAAATATGAGATCAGCTTCGATGTAAGATCAGAAGCAGGAACAGGCAGCGTTGCAGTTGATGTTGCAGGTGATAAGTTTGAAGCAGCAGCTACAGCTGAGACTAAGAATTTTGCTAAGAAGTTTGATATCACAGAGGATAAGGACAGAGAGGCTTCATATGTAAGCTTCACCTTTGATAAGGCAGGAACATACTATATCGACAACGTATTCCTTGCAGAAGCCGCACTTATTAAGAACGGTTCCTTCAATGCAGGCCTTGCAGGCTTCTCACCTTATGTTAACGAAGCAGTTAAGGCTACATATGTAGTAGACAGCATGAACGGCAATGACAATGCATTTGCCATCACTATTGAGGATACAGTTTCTGATACAGCTGACCTTGACTGGTATGTACAGCTCAATCAGGACGGTGTAACTCTTGAGCAGGGCAAGACCTACAAGCTTTCCTTCAAAGCTAAGTCCAGCATCGAGAGAAATATCAAGTATTGCATGCAGGAGTTTGAGGGAAGCTGGACAAATTACAGCAACACAGGCTCTGTTGCAATAAACAATGAGTACAAGACCTTTGAAACAGTATTTACCATGAATTCACCTACAGATACCAAGGCAAGATTCAATATCACAATGGGATCTGTTGATGGAATCAGAATTACACAGAAGCATGATGTTTACATCGATGATATCGTTCTTGAGGAAGTAGAGAACACAGATGAGCCTACAGATCCTGAGGAGCCTACTCCTGAAGATCCTACACCTGAGGATCCAACACCCGAAGATCCTACACCCGAGGATCCAACTCCTGTAGATCCTCAGCCAGAAGAACCTGCCGGAACACTTGTTACCAAGTGGGGCGTAACCTATTATGTTGATGCTGACGGCAACAAGCTTAAGGGCTTATATGATATCGATGGAGATACCTACTTCTTCAAAGAAACTACCGGTAGTATGGTTAAGAGTGCTTTCATTGAGACAAGGGACGGTAAGTTCTATGCTCTCAAGGATGGTAAGCTTGCCAAGAACATGAAAGTAACCAAGTATGTTTCAGAATATGCTTTTGATGCAGAAGGCAAGGTTTTAGTCGGATTCTTCGAATTTGACGGCGACAGATATTACAGCAATGAGAAGGGTGTTATCCGTAAGTCAACCTGGATCAAGGCTGACGATGATAAGTACTATGCTAAGGCAGATGGAGTTCTTGCATGTAACGAGACCATTAAGAAATGGGGCAAGAGTTACTCCTTCGATGAAAATTGCAAGCTTATAGTTAAGTAACATACACATATACCCCCCTTCTGGGGCAGACTCTTAACCGGGTCTGCCCCTTTTACAATTAATACCAATTATGACGGCAGAAAATGAGCCTGCTATGAAAATGGTTTATAGCAATAAAAATTTCATCATAACCTATCAGGGATTTTAGGCTCCTCATCCAGACAATCATGTTCATTTCACGTAGTTCAGAACAATCACATGATTGTCTGTCTGAGAAGCTCTTAAATCCTCTTCAACGTTATCAAGATGAAATTTTTATTACTACAACTCATTTCCATATCATTCTCATTATTTTGCCTGTGCATTGATTCCTATTAGTTGGAAATGGGACATGACTCCGACTAATGAGTCTGCAAACAGATAGTGGATGTATATGTGGTTGGCTGGCTTTTGGGGAGTAGATGGCTGATTTTTGGTGAGGATGAGGACTTTTGGAAGGGATAAATATATTGAGGTTAGAGGTTAAGTATTGGTGAATTAAGCCGATATATTGAGTGAAGAATTATGGACTGAGTATGTGTATAGGCTGGATACACAGAAAGGCCAGTGCACCTTGAAAAAGGAGGATATTATATGACAGGTACTACTGCAAATGTAGGCAAGTTAGTCGCCTACATGACCGGGGCTACCGCCAATACTCCTTCCAATAATCCGAAGAACGATGGTTCAAAAGCAGCAGCCAGTTTTGACAATATTCTGAACCAGGTATCCGACACAGTAATGCAGACCAAGGCTAATGATACCTCCAGGGATCAGAAAACAGCTGTTGACGCTGCTAATCAGACACAACCTGTTAAGCAGACCAAGATTGATAATTCGGATAAAGCCGCTAAGACCGACAATAAGAGTCCTGAAACCGAGAATGATACAAGGGATAAGGGACAGCTTAAGAAGATCGGTGACAATACCGGCAATATGAAGAAGGAAGGAAAGGCAGATATAAAGGAAGTCAAAGATGCCATTGAAGAAGCGGGAGAAGAGATCGCAGCACAGATAACAGAGATCCTTGATATCTCTGAAGAGGAGCTTCTGAACGTGATGCAGCTACTGGGACTTTCCTTTGCGGACCTACTTAATCCGCAGAATCTGCAGCAGCTTGTAACACAAGTTGGCGGACAGGAACAGGCACTGGATCTTATAACAGATTCTGATATATATACTTCACTGCAGGACCTCATGGAGGGTGCGGAAGGTATGAAGAGCGAACTTATGAATGAGTTCAATCTATCAGAAGAGGAATTTCAGGAGATAGTAGATACTCCAACCTTTGAAAATGTTCTTGATAAAAAAGATAAGGTTGTAATTAAGCCCGAGGAAGATGTTATCGATCCAAAGACTATAATCAAGCACGAAGAAAATGCTAAAGAAGTTACAACCCAGAAAGAAACCAAAGCACCACAGTCTGAGGGATTCAAAGATGTACAGTTTGCTGAGGAAGAAGAAACCATAACTGTTACGAATACGCAAAAGAGCGGTTCCGATACAGGAAAGCAGAACTTCCAAAGTGGATCTGAATCTGCAAATCTTTTCAACCAGATTGTAAACAACATAACTGATGCAGTAAACGTAGATGCAACAGAGTCTATGACCTACACAGACAGAGCACAGATGGAGAACATCGTAAGACAGATCACTGAAAAGATCACCATCGCAGCCTCTGAGGACAAGACAACCATGGAGCTCCAGCTTCATCCCGCATCCCTTGGAAATGTAAACATCATGCTTACCAGCTCCAAGGAGGGCATTGTAGCCAAGTTTACAGCTCAGAATCAGATTGTAAAAGAAGCTGTGGAAAGTCAGATGATACAGCTTCAGCAAAAGTTTGACGAAGCAGGTATTAAAGTCACTTCAATCGAAGTCACCATCGCATCTCACGCTTTTGAACAGAACCTTCAGCAGCAGGATGGGCATAACGAAGCCCGGGAAAATGCTAAGGGCAGTAAAAAAGGTCTTCGAAGGATCAACCTGGTAGATATGGATGAGGAAGAAGAGGACACAATGACTGAAGCGGAGAGAATCGCAGCACAGATGATGGCCATGAACGGCAACACCATCGACTTTAGTGCTTAAACAAGATTAGGGATACCCGAAGGAAGGCAGCTCCTTCCTTCGGGATATGAGAAAAAGGTGAAAGATATGGCAGATCAAAATTCAGTTAGTGCTATTGTAAAAAATGGCGAAGTAACCAATCTTGATAACTCTACCAAAAGTAAAAATACCACTCCCGCCGGCTATGATAAGGACTCTTTTTTACAGATCCCTGTAGCTCAGATGAAATATCAGGATCCCTTGGAGCCCACATCCAACACTGAGT
>JAEEGI010025225.1_pt1 | contig 11537 bp, 9 predicted proteins | sample 8958751 | NCBI WGS metagenome assembly JAEEGI01 (sample SAMN16246545, study PRJNA631951) | gut metagenome | biome: gut microbiome; feature: rumen; material: KS-attached | host: Bos | place: Iran: Karaj | collected 2018-10 | reverse complement strand
GGAGTCTGAAGTCATCACGCTGGTCGGAGAAGGCAAGCCTATGGATGAGATAGCGGCAGGCATAGAGATGGCAGTAGCGAAGAGATGCTTTGTCATGGCGAAGAAGGCGGGCGCGACGGACAGCATAACGCTCACGGGAGGATGTGCGAAGAACGACGGACTTAAGGAAGCGATCGAGCACGTTCTGAAGCTCAAGGTCATAAATCTGAAGACAGACCCGCAGCTGATGGGAGCGCTCGGCGCAGCAGAATATGCAAGACAGAAAGGCCTTGCAAAGAAATAAGGTTTTATAAAGTGTTTCGGGACGGGTATCCGCTTGGGAACCCGTCCCATTTTGTTTTATGTGCAATATATCCTATTCTGACTTTTAAAGAATTGCAAAATTCACACAATATTCACAATTGCATAAAAAAACAAACGGTAGTAAAATGGACCAAGATGTCCGCAGGAAGAGTTCTTTTGCTTTTCTCAGACGGACACAACCGGTAAAGAGGCATGTTAATTATGACAAAAGAAGAGCTGAAAAAAGAAGCCTGTGAAGCAATAGATGCCAGACGAGATGAGATAATAGCCTTTGCTGATTCTGTTGCATCGGAGCCTGAACTCGGCTTTAAGGAAGTAAAAACATCCGAAAAATTTGCATCACTTCTTAAAAGTCTGGGACGGGATCCCAGATGCAATGTTGCAATAACAGGCGTTGTGGATGAGTATACCGGTAATGATTCAGGTCTTAAAGTAGCCGTTATGGGTGAACTTGATGCTATTCTGGTCCCGGACCATCCTGACGCGGATCCTGTGACCGGTGCAGTGCATGCCTGCGGCCATAACGCCCAGCTTGCCTCTGTCGCAGCGATCGCTTTTGCTCTTCACGATACCGATATAATGGAATACCTCGGTGGTAACATAGTTCTTATGGGTGTTCCGGCTGAGGAGTATGTTGAGATAACTTACCGCAAGAAACTGCGTGATGAAGGGAAACTCTGGTTTTTGAGCGGGAAGCAGGAGTTTATCCGTCTTGGGGTGTTTGACGATATTGACATATCTGTTATGCAGCACAGCGCGACCCGCTTTCCGGGATTTAAAGCCGGAGCAAGCTCGATATGTACGGGCTTTGCCGGCAAGCTTATAAATTACACCGGAAAAGGCGCACATGCCGGAGCTGCTCCATTTGACGGAATAAATGCATTGAATGCAGCTGTGCTTGGCCTTATGGCGGTTCATGCCCAGAGAGAGACCTTTAAGGATGAGGATCACATACGTGTTCATCCGATAATAACCAAGGGCGGAGACATAGTAAATGTCGTTCCTGCAGATGTCAGGCTTGAGACTTACGTCAGAGGTGCCAATACCGAAGCTATCATAGCCGCGTCCGGGAAAGTGAACAGAGCTTTCAGGTCAGGAGCAGACGCGGTTGGGGCCAAATGTGATATTATTGAGCTTCCGGGATATTTGCCTGTTGTTCAGTGTGATATGCTTAACGATATGATGGTCAGAGAGATGGAAAGCACTGTTGGTGAAGACGTCATGAAAATATGCCCGGGATTCGGGGGAGGCTCTACGGATCAGGGAGATGTCTCGCAGCTCATGCCGTCCATACAGTCGTTCTTTGCGGGCGTCACAGGCGGGCTTCACGCGACTGATTTCTGCCTGGCGGATAAAGAACTCGGTATCATTACGGCAGCAAAAACAATGCTTTGCCTTGTAATAGAGCTACTTTACGGCGACGCGTCTCAGGCAAAGAAAGTTAAAAGTGAATTCAAACCCGTCCTCACCAAAGAGGAATATCTCCGGATGTGGGGCGGATTGGAATAAAAGAGAAAAAGAGTAAAGGTGGACAAGAAATGAAGGATTTTAAAGAAAACTTCAATCTAAAGGACTGGAAAGTCCATGTGCTCTGTTTCGTGATCATGGTCATCGCCGAGCTGATCGGAACTATCAAGATCACGATGAACGGCGCACGCGGAGGCGGTATCAGCTTCTCGCTCATTCCGATGCTGTTTGCGATCCTGATCGGCATCATTCTCGGCGGAGCGAAAAAGATAAAGAAAGAGACCATGATCACCGCGTCTCCGTATATAAGCATTTGTGTTATGTTCCTGATCGTGAAACTCAGCTGCTCGATCGGCCCTTCGTGGAGCAAGATCGTGGCTGCTGGCCCTGCGCTTATCCTGCAGGAGTTCGGTAACCTTGGCACGATTATTTTCTCGATGCCTCTGGCGGTTTTGGTATTTCGCATGGGCCGCGCTTCCATCGGTGCTGCGTTCTCAATCTCCCGTGAACCGTCCATTGCAATTGTCGCCGAGCGTTACGGTCTCGACGGTCCTGAGGGCTCCGGTGTTATGGGTGCTTACGTAACCGGTACAGTATTGGGCACTGTATTCTACGGCATTCTGGCCTCAATATTTGTGGGTCTCAAATGGTTCCATCCCTACTCCCTGGCTATGGCGGCAGGTATGGGATCCGCTTCCATGCTGACTGCGGCAATGGCCCCGCTGGTAGAAGCCTTCCCGGATCTGGCAGAAGACATTCAGGCCTTTGCCGTAACTTCCAACACGCTGACAAACGCAGACGGCCTCTATATGAGCCTTCTTATAGGGCTTCCTCTTACAGAATGGCTGTATAAGGTGTTCAGCAAGAATCATCCGCAGAAGGGTGTTGAATCGCTGGATGAAGCGTCCGATATCGTTGTTGAAAAGGAGGATATGTAATCATGGCTGATAAGAAAAAGAAAGAACAGGCTGTTGAATCCCCGGGAAAGGTTTGGGCGACCCGCATCAAGGTTCTGCTCATCAGCGGTATTCTTGCCTCCATCGCCAACATGATCTATGATTGGCGTACCGGCGCGGAAGTCATCCATATGCCTTGGGAAGTGTTTCCGGCACTGCTGTACATGTTTATTATCGTAATTCTCGGCTGCCTTATTCATGACCTGCTGGCCAAAGTGCTTCCGTTCCAGGTCCCTGTGATTCTGTATGTGGCGCTGATCACTACGATTCTCAGCTTCCCGTTCGCAGGTTGGTTTGCCACTACAATGCAGACTGAATTTGCAAAGATAGGTCTTCTGCCCCTCTGCACGCCGATCCTCGCATATGCGGGTATTTCAGCAGGTAAAGATCTGGACACCTTCAAGAAACAGGGATTTGCAATAGTATGTACCGCACTGATCGCATTCATTGGTACTTACATCGGTTCCGCTATCATCGCTCAAATTGTTTTGAGGCTGAGCGGCGTCATCTGATTAATCAAAAGCACATATCCGATTATCCGGTAAGCTGCGGCACGAAAAGTTGTGCCGCAGCTTTTTTGACAAATAAATTTTCGGCATTTTCAACAAATTTTCTTGACTAAATTTGTGTATTATGCTACAATCGCAAAGCGTGTGCGGGTGAACTATGCCCAAACGCAGATAATTCCGGAAGCCTTGAAAATAAAGAGTTTCCGAGACAATAAAGGAAAGGAGGAACAAAATGCCGACCTTTAACCAGCTGGTCAGAAAGGGCAGAGAAACAAGTACCTACAAGTCAAAGTCTCCTGCGCTTCAGAAAGGTTTCAACAGTGTAAAGAACACAGAGACAAATCTTTCGTCTCCGCAGAAAAGAGGCGTATGTACAGCAGTACGTACCTCAACGCCCAAAAAGCCTAACTCAGCACTTCGTAAGATCGCACGTGTAAGGCTTACCAATGGTTACGAAGTCACTGCTTACATTCCCGGTGTAGGACATAACCTTCAGGAACACTCTGTAGTTATGATCCGCGGCGGCCGTGTCAAGGACCTTCCTGGCGTACGTTATCATATCATACGCGGAACGCTTGATGCACAGGGCGTCGATGGCCGTATGCAGGGCCGCAGCAAATACGGCGCCAAGAGGCCGAAAGCATCCAAGAAGAAGTAAATATCGCAGCGGCAACGCAACAAAATTGCCCTGTCGTTTATCATAGAACAGGATAAACCCCGGGGCGCAAACGGGTATTTTTGTATACTCGAGTACCTGTGAATCCATTTTCTAATGAAGGAGGGAAGTTAAGTGCCCAGAAGAGGTAATGTTCCCAAAAGAGAAATTTTACCGGATCCTCTGTATAACAGTGTGTTGGTAACAAAGCTTGTCAACCAGGTTATGCTGGACGGTAAAAAGGGTGTTGCTCAGAAGGTCGTTTATGACGCTTTTGATATAGTCAAGGAAAAGACAGACAAAGATCCCCTTGACGCATTCACAGAAGCTATGAACAACATCATGCCTGCTCTCGAGGTCAAGGCTCGCCGTTTGGGCGGAGCCACCTATCAGGTTCCTATCGAGGTCAGGCCGGAACGCCGCCAGACATTGGGTCTTCGTTGGCTTGTAAGCTATGCACGCAAGCGCGGCGAGAAGACAATGAAAGAGCGTCTGGCAGGCGAGATCATGGACGCATGCAACAACTTAGGCGCATCCGTCAAAAAACGCGAAGACACTCACAAGATGGCAGAGTCCAACAAGGCTTTTGCCCACTTCAGATGGTAATCCATCCAGGAGATTTTTTCCCAAATGCCCAGACAGTACACACTTGAAAAAACACGAAATATCGGAATCATGGCTCATATCGACGCCGGCAAGACTACTACGACCGAGAGGATCCTGTTCTATACGGGCGTAAGCTACAAGCTCGGCGAGGTGCATGAGGGCACAGCTGTCATGGACTGGATGCCGCAGGAGCAGGAGAGAGGAATTACGATCACCTCAGCGGCTACCACATGCCATTGGCGCGATACCCGTATTAACATCATCGATACCCCGGGTCATGTGGATTTTACGGCAGAAGTCGAAAGATCGCTCAGAGTTCTCGACGGATGTGTTACTGTTCTTTGCGCAAAAGGGGGAGTCGAGCCCCAGTCCGAGACAGTATGGCGTCAGGCGGATCACTACAACGTTCCGAGACTCATATATGTCAATAAGATGGACATCATGGGCGCAGATTTTTTCAATGTTCTGAAGATGGTCCACGACAGGCTCAAGTGCAACGCAGTTCCGATCCAGCTGCCTATTGGAGCTGAGGAGGATTTCAGAGGCATAATTGACCTGGTGGAGATGAACGCTCGCGTATATTATGACGATCTCGGCAAAGATATGCGTTTGGAAGAGATCCCAGAAGACATGAAAGAACTAGCCGCCAGGTACCGCGACAGTCTTCTCGAGGCCGTTTCGGATTTCGATGATGATATCATGGAACTGTATCTGGATGGCGAAGAAGTTCCCCAGGATAAGATCAAAGCCGCGATCCGCAAGGCAACCGTATCGAATCATATGGTGCCCGTAGTGTGCGGCACATCTTACAAAAATAAAGGCGTGCAGAAGCTGCTTGACGCAATAGTCGACTACATGCCGTCCCCGCTGGATATTCCTCCGATTGAAGGGATAAATCCCAAAAACGATCAGATCGAGACAAGAAAAGCTGATGATGAAGCCCCGTTTTCCGCGTTGGCATTCAAGATAATGTCTGATCCGTTCGTTGGAAAGCTCAGCTTTTTCCGTGTGTATTCCGGAAATGTTGAGACGGGAAGGACAGTAATGAATTCGACCAAGGGAGTCAGAGAGCGCTTGGGAAGAGTGCTGCTGATGCACGCAAATCACAGAGAGGATCTTGAGCAGGTTTACTCTGGCGATATAGCGGCTGCCGTCGGTCTCAAGAATACGACGACTGGAGATACCCTCTGTGACGAGAAACATCAGATAATCCTTGAATCCATGGAATTTCCTGAGCCTGTCATACGCATAGCCATTGAGCCCAAGACTAAGGCTGGCCAGGAGAAGATGGCGATAGCGCTCTCAAAGCTCTCTGAGGAAGATCCGACTTTCAAGACCTATACGGACGAAGAGACTGGCCAGACCATAATCGCCGGCATGGGCGAGCTCCATCTGGAGATTATAGTTGACAGACTGCTCAGAGAGTTCAAGGTCGAAGCCAACGTCGGCAAGCCTCAGGTTTCCTACAAGGAAACTATCAGAAAGACTGCTACCGTATCTACCCGGTACTCCCGCCAAACTGGAGGAAAGGGCCAGTTTGCAGAAGTGAAGCTTATGATAGAGCCGAATGAAGGCAAGGGCTACGAATTCGTCAACAAGATCACGGGAGGCGCCATCCCGAAGGAATTCATACCGTGCGTCGACCAGGGAATACAGGGCGCAATGCTCTCTGGGAACCTGGCGGGCTATCCGGTCGTGGATGTAAAGGCAACGCTGCTCGACGGGTCTTTCCATGAGGTAGACTCTTCGGAGCTTGCGTTCAAGATATGCGGAAGTATTGCTTTTAAGGAAGCATGCCAGAAAGCGGATATGACATTGCTCGAACCGATCATGAAAGTGACGGTCACGGCTCCCGAGGAGTATATGGGGGACGTTATGGGCGATATCAATTCGAGAAGAGGCCAGATCACAGGTTCGGATATCAGAAACGGCGCGGCCATAATAAGCTGCCTTGTACCGCTTTCAACGATGTTCGGTTATGCGACAGATCTCCGCAGCAAGACCCAGGGCAGGGCCACATATTCGATGGAGCCTCACAGCTTTGTCGAGCTGCCCAGAAATTTGCAGGAATCCCTGACCAATCAGGGCCGGGGCTTCAATACATTTTCATTTTAATTAATTTACAAAAAACATTTAGGAGGATATTCTAATGGCAAAACAGATGTACAACAGATCCAAGCCCCATGTAAACATCGGCACCATCGGTCACATCGACCACGGCAAGACCACTCTTACCGCTGCAATCACAAAGTACCTCGCAATGTTAGGTTCAGCTGAATACACCGACTATTCTTCCATCGATAAAGCACCTGAAGAGAGAGAACGCGGCATCACCATCAACACCGCACATGTTGAGTATGAGACTGCAAACCGTCACTATGCTCACGTTGACTGCCCGGGCCACGCCGACTACATCAAGAACATGATCACCGGCGCTGCTCAGATGGACGGCGCGATCCTTGTTATTGCTGCTTCCGACGGACCTATGGCTCAGACAAGAGAGCACCTTCTCCTTGCCCGCCAGGTTAACGTTCCTTCCGTTCTTGTTTTCCTGAACAAGTGCGACCAGGTCGATGACGAAGAGCTCCTCGAGCTCGTCGAGATGGAAGTAAGAGAGCTTCTCGACTTCTACGGCTTCCCCGGAGATGACACACCTATCATTCGCGGTTCTGCTCTGAACGCGCTCGTATGCGAGTCCAACGATCCGAACGCACCCGAGTATCAGTGCATCAAGGAACTCATGGATGCAGTTGACTCCTGGATCCCGACTCCCGACCGTAAGTCCGACCTGCCCTTCCTCATGCCCATCGAGGACGTCTTCACGATCTCCGGACGCGGCACTGTTGTTACAGGCCGTGTTGAGCGTGGCCGCGTCAAGATCGGCGACAAGGTTGAGATAGTCGGTCTCAAAGACGAGAGCAAAGAGACAGTCGTTACCGGTACCGAGATGTTCCACAAGACCCTCGAGTACGCAGAAGCAGGCGACAACGTAGGCTGCCTCCTCCGCGGCATCGACAAGAAAGAGGTTGAAAGAGGCCAGGTCCTCGCAGCTCCGAAGAGCATTCACCCCCACACCAAGTTCAAGGGCCAGGTCTACGTCCTCAGCAAAGAAGAGGGCGGACGTCACACCCCGTTCTTCAACAACTACAGACCTCAGTTCTACTTCCGTACAACTGACGTTACCGGCGTTATCTCCCTTCCCGAAGGCGTTGAGATGTGCATGCCCGGCGACAACGTTGACATGGATGTCGAACTGATCACCCCGATTGCAATAGAGAACGGACTCCGTTTCGCTATCCGTGAGGGCGGCCGTACCGTCGGCTCCGGTGTTGTTATCGGAATCAACGAGTAATTTAAACCCGAGAATATAAAAAGCAGAGGAGAGATCCTCTGCTTTTTGTTTTTTTAAGCTCCGTTGCAGTCATATGGTAAACCAAAGAAAACGTCTGCAATATCACTTTAATAAATAATACTAAAATCATGTTGTGAAAGTCGGGTTCTCTGATATAATAAATAAACATGAAAACAGTCAGGGGAAGCTGCAATTTAAGAATACTGTATGAGAAGAACCCGGAAGGCATCACGGTAAAGAGAGCGTCTTCAAGCGATGAAGAGGTCTTTGTACCGGATAACATAGAGGGAGTTCCGATCACACAGATAGGAGACTATGCCTTTTCTGCGGAGGGACCCTCATGCGAAGAAGGAGAGGAGATCCTCTATCTCGGAAAGCCTGACGCCGGAGATTTCGATAATTCGAAGATAAAAAAGGTGTTTATCCCCGAAACAGTAAGGTCTTTCGGGAGCTATGTGTTTTACAACTGCTACAGTCTAGGTTTTGTTGAACTGTACGACACTTTCGATTCCTGGGGAGGAAGCGTTTTTATAAACTGCCTTGAGCTTCACGATTTTAAACTCAATATGACTGAGGGTCCTGAAATAACTCTTTTTCGTATTGCCCATGAGATCGATGCTGAGTTCGAGGCGGAATGCATATATCCTGACGGAAAGAGAATGGTGCTGCTTTTCCCGGAGTACAGAGAGATGTATGAAGAAAATGCTCCGGCGAGACAGTTTGATTATAAAATATTCGGCTCAGGCTACGGTCATCACCACAGTTTTAATGACAGAGCTTTCTCGCCTTTGGATTACGATGCTTCCTGGGATGGCTTTCTCCGTATGGAGGACAAGCCGGAGACAGCAGCCAGGATTGCCGTGAACAGGCTGATGACACCTGTCGGACTGACCCCGAAAGCAAAAAAACAGTATGAGGACTATCTGAGGACAGACCCGTATCCCGCTCTCAGGGATTCTGTCAGAAGAAGAGATATGGGTCCTGTCTCCTTTCTTATAAAGAAGACGGAGCCCTCAGCAGAAATCCTGAGCAGGGTATGCAGCTTCGCAAGAGATAATAAAAATACGGAAGCCCTCGCGGTTCTGATGAACGCGATGGGAAAAGGAGCAGCGCCAAGACGAAGCAAAACATTTGATTTCTGAGGAGAAACCGTTTGGCAGCAGATATTATGCAAATAGGGAGAGAGATCCTGATAGCGGCCAGAAACGAGCTTTTTATGAACATGCCGTATCTGGACCTTGCTTTCAGTGCGCTTGGGATCGAATCCGGAGAGGATAAAACGGATTCTCTTGCGACCGACGGGAGATATCTCTATTATGACGGCCCTTATCTGAGTGAAAAATACATCAGGTCCCCGAATAGAATAAACAGAGCCTTTCTGCACGCCGTTTTGCACTGCATGCTGAGGCATCTGGCCAAAAAAAAGGATAAAGACGGGGAAATATGGGATCTCGCCTGCGATATCGCGGTCGAGAGCATTATCGATTCTCTCGACTATCCCTGCCTGAAAGCTCCGGTAGCTGTGATGCTCCGGAACAAGTATTATTCGCTCTTTGAAACCCGCATGAAGGTGCTTACTGCAGAGGGAATATACAGAGAACTCCTGAAAAATGAACTTGAAGATCATGAAATAAACGCTCTGCGCAGGGAGTTTTTTGCGGATAGCCATAACATGTGGATCTCCGACTCAAAATCTCAGCAAGAAGGCTCAGACGACCAGGACAAAAACTGGGAAAAGATGTCCGAAAGTCTTCAGAGCAGCATAAAAAACGGCATGTCCGATGACGCCTCCGGAGGGAAAGCAGTTTTCGAGCAGCTGAAGGTGCTCTCACGCAGAGGGACCGACTATAGAGAGTTTTTGAAGAAATTCTCAGTCCCCAAAGAGATCATGAGCGTGGACGGGGACAGCTTCGACTATATCTTCTACACATACGGGCTGTCGCTCTATGGGAACCTGCCGCTCATTGAGCCTCAGGAGACCAGGGAAGCGAAACGCATCGAAGATTTCGTAATAGCAATAGATACCTCAATGTCCACCTCGGGAGACACGGTCAGAGAGTTTCTGAGCGTAACATATTCGGTCCTGCTCAGCACCGAGACTTTCCTGAACCGGATGAATATACACATAATACAATGTGACGATAGAATAAGATCTGATGTGCTGATCAGAAACACGGATGAGCTTAAAACGTATATGGAAGATTTTGAGCTTATCGGGCAGAGCTCAACAGATTTCAGACCTGTTTTTGAACATATCGGCAAGCTTCTCGAGAGCGGGCAGATGTCGAAACTCAGAGGTCTTCTGTATTTTACGGACGGGCTCGGGCGATACCCGGAGAAGAGGCCGCCCTACGAGACAGCCTTTATAATCCCTGATGAGGGAGCTTTGGATATAAAAGTACCGCCCTGGGCACTGAAAGTGAGTCTGACGGGAGAAGAACTAAACAATGCGCGGAAGGGGAATATATGAATATCAAACAGGCAAAAGCCGAGATAACGAATACGATAAAGGCTTATCTCTCGAAGGATGAGCTCGGGAATTACGCGATACCCTCTGTCAGGCAGAGACCTGTCCTGCTGATGGGCCCTCCCGGGATCGGGAAGACCCAGATCATGGAGCAGATAGCCCATGAGACGGGCATAGGCTTATGCGCTTATACAATAACCCACCATACGAGACAGAGTGCTATCGGGCTTCCATTCATCGAGCACAGAAACTATGGCGGCGAAGACGTGACCGTTACCGAATACACAATGAGTGAGATCCTTGCCTCCGTATACAGTCTGATGGAGAAGACAGGGCTTAAAGAGGGCATACTCTTTCTTGATGAGATAAACTGCGTCTCCGAGACACTGGCGCCCATGATGCTGCAGTTTCTTCAGTGCAAGACCTTCGGCAACCGGAAACTTCCCGAGGGCTGGATAATCATAGCTGCCGGAAATCCCCCGGAGTATAACAGATCAGTCAGGGATTTCGACGTCGTCACCCTCGACAGGGTAAAGAGAATAGACATCGAGGCAGATTTCTCAGTGTGGAAGGAATACGCGCAAAGAAAAGGCCTTCATGGGGCTGTTGTTTCATATCTGGATATCAACAAGGACAATTTCTTCCGCATGGAAAACACGGTCGACGGACCGCAGTTCGCGACTGCCAGAGGCTGGGAGGACTTGAGCGAGCTCCTGACAGCCTATGAAAAACTCGGCATCCGGGCCGGAAGGGAAGTAATAGGAGAGTATATCCAGCTGCCCGCGATTTCCAGAGACTTTGCAAATTACCTGGAGCTATACTACAAATATCAGAGAGTTTACCACGTCGATGATATCCTAAAAGGGTCATATGAAAAGATAACTCTGAGCCAGATGAAGGCCGCACCTTTCGATGAGAGGATCGCTGTCATGAATCTTATGCTCTCAAGACTGAAAGATTCGTCCGGGAAAGCGTTTGCCGCCGACAGGCTCACCGAGGCCCTGTATGATTCTCTAAAAAAGACCTTCAGCGCAGCCGATAAGGGAGAGCACGCGGAGAAGGTGTTGGAAGAGCTCGCCCGGGAGAAGAGGGCCGAACTCAAAAAGACATCGGATGCCGGCAATTCCGATCTGAAAGAGAGAAACGGGATGCTGAGACTCATCGCGGCTCTGGAGGACTTTGCACTATATCTTAAAATTGAGGGGATTCCGGACAGTGAGAG
>JAEEGI010025223.1_pt1 | contig 11537 bp, 10 predicted proteins | sample 8958751 | NCBI WGS metagenome assembly JAEEGI01 (sample SAMN16246545, study PRJNA631951) | gut metagenome | biome: gut microbiome; feature: rumen; material: KS-attached | host: Bos | place: Iran: Karaj | collected 2018-10 | reverse complement strand
ACGCCACTCGCTCAACACCTGCCAGGCGGCACTTGCCGTGTGGGATGCCATGAAAGCGCTGGAGCCCAGCCTCGAGCATGAGGTGAAGCGCGACAGCATCATCATCGCCAGCCTGCTGCACGACGTGTGCAAGTGTGATATCTACAAGCGCTCCATCAAGAAGCGTAAAAATGCCCTGGGCATATGGGAAGACGCCGAGGGCTATAAGATTACCTACAAGAACTTCCCGATGGGACACGGCGAGAAATCGCCTACGCTGGTGCTGCTCAGCGGTCTGCCCCTCAGCGACGATGAGATGCTCGCCATCCGTTGGCACATGGGTGCCTGGGGCGTAAACCAGAACAGTTATGAGGATATGCGCAACTATGATTCGGCGCGCAAACTCTATCCGCTGGTGACCATCATCCAGACTGCCGACGGCTTGGCTGCCAGCATCATGGAACGTTCGGGCGAGGAAATCGACGAGTTATGACACGCCACATCAACATCCTGTTGTGTGACACCTTCCCGGGGCGTCTTCCGGCGTTTATTCCCAACTACGAGTCGTTGTTCATGGACCTGTTTGCCGAGGTCGGAGCCGAGGCGGACTACCGCATCTGCCAGACCTGGCAGGGCGAACTGCCGACGGATGTCCATGCCGATGAACTCTATCTGATTCCCGGTAGTTTGGACTCGGCCTACGACGACAAGCCTTGGATACTGGCATTGCTGCGATGGATTGAGAGAGCCTATGTGCTAGGAGCCAAGATGATGGGCGTGTGCTTCGGCCATCAGGTCATCGCACGGGCCCTCGGAGGCGAGGTCAGGGCCTATGAGGGCGGCTTCGGTGCCGGTGTGCGTGCTTCCCGGGTGCTCGATGCGGGCATGGCCCGTTACTTCCCTGGCGGGGAGATGCGGCTGCTCTATAGCCACCATGACCAGGTGACGGTGTTGCCGCCCGATGCCGAGTTGTGTGCCACGAGTGACTTCTGCAAGAACGAATCCTTCAGGATAGGCCGCCAGGTCATCACCTTCCAGGGCCATCCCGAGTTCACCGTGGCTTATAGCCGCCACCTGCTGACCAACTGCAGCGACGACCTGGACGAGGCCGTTAGACTAAATGCATTGCGCAGCCTCGACGAGATGGAGCCCATGGGGCCCGCCGCCGCCCGTTATGCCCTCAATCTGCTGAATAAAATTCGGTGAGTTGAGGATAATTATCGAAAAAATGCTTTTAATCATTTTTTTAATATTTTTGCGGTGTGGATTCATTTTCAGCAGCATGTTGTTCTCTTCTGCCTACCGCAATCCCCACGGATGAGTTTGACTAAACAATTAGTATTACTAACTTTTATTTGCTCGAATATAAACAAGTAATTACATCATCTGTTGACAGCACTCGCGGTGTGGATAACGTGCGCACTGGCAGCCAGTGCCGCCGACACTTATGACTTCACTTACAACAACCTGCAGTTTGTCATCACTGGCACCAACACGGCCAAGGTTGTTGGTCACGTGGCGTCATCGCCTGTCGGCAATTTTAATATCTACGGTACAGCGACCAATTCTGCGACGGGTATCCAATATCGTGTCACTGAGATTGGAGAGGGAGCCTTCAAGGATTGTAATAGGATTACCAGTATTTACATCGAAGATAATGTCGTGACAATCGGCAAAGATGCATTCACGGGCTGCAGCGCCATGACCAGTGTGACCTTACCTAACACGCTGTACATCATAGGTAACAATTCTTTTGGGAATTGTTCCTCTTTGACCAAAGTGGTTATCCCTAATTCAGTGTACTATGTGGAAGGAATGGCATTCTATGGTTGCTCGGCGCTCACATCTGTTGACCTGGGCGAGAACTGCCGTTTCAATTATGGCGGCTGGTGTCTGAACATCTTCAAGGGCTGTACCAGCTTGACGGACATTACCTGCCGCAGCCTCGAGGCTCGAGAGTTCAGAGAGCCGATGTTTGATGAGAGCACCTATACTACTGCTACGCTGCATGTGCCTTCGCCCTCTGTTGATGCCTACATGGCCACCAATTACTGGTACAAGTTCACGAATGTGCAGGTCTACGCCGATGAGGTCATGTTGAGCAGTGCCCTCAACATCGAGGGTGGCATCATCCACTTCGTTTCTAATGGCGATTATCCCTGGGTGGTGGTGACTGAGGGCGACCGCACCTTTGCTCAATCGACCAATGCCGGCCAAGCCAGCAGTTCATCGATAGTGACAGCCACGGTGACATTGAACGGCTCCATGACGCTTTTCTTTGATTTCAAGGCCTGGGGCGAGGGATCAAGCATAGCGTTGGACAGATGTGAGTTCCTCGTCGATGGCGTGATCCAGTTTGCTTACGGTGCCCGCCAGAACGACTGGGAGACCTATTCCATGCCTTTGACAGTGGGCACCCACACACTCATGTGGCGATATACCAAGGACGGCAGCGTCAACCCAGAGGGTGACTACTTCGCCGTGGACAATCTCACCATTCGCAGTATTGAGAAGAGAGGTGATGTGGATGCCGACGGCGACGTGGACATCAGCGACGTGTCAGCCCTGATTGACTACCTGCTGAGCGGAGATGCTTCGGGCATCCTTCTCGTCGATGCTGACTGTGATCAGGATGGCAATGTGACCATCAACGACGTAAGTACACTGATCGACTACCTGTTGAGTGACAGCTGGCCTAGGAATTCTTTCACCGTCGCTGGTGTGACCTTCAATATGGTGCCCGTTGTCGGCGGCACCTTCACCATGGGATTTACTGGAGTGAGTCCCGATAGCTATGACGCGAGCGCCTTGCCCGCTCACCAAGTGACACTGTCGTCATACAGCATCGGTGAGACCGAGGTGACACAGGCTTTGTGGGAGGCTGTGATGGGCGACAATCCGAGTTACTACGTCGGTGATATGAACAGGCCTGTAGAGAGTGTATCCTGGGACGACTGCCAACAGTTCATCACTCAGCTGAACCAGATGACGGGCATGAATTTCCGCCTGCCCACCGAGGCCGAATGGGAGTTCGCCGCCCGTGGTGGCAATATGAACCATGGATATACGTATGCCGGCAGCAGCATTATTGACGATGTGTCATGGAATGACAACAGTTCAGTTAATACCACCCAACCTGTGGGGCAAAAGGCGCCCAACGAGTTGGGCCTGTATGACATGAGTGGTAATGTTTGGGAATGGTGCTACGATTGTTATGGTGCGTATAGCGCCGATGCCCAGACCAACCCGACGGGTCCCGAATCAGGCGATAAACGAATCAACCGTGGTGGAGCATTCTTTAATACTGAAGTTGGCCATCGTGTTTGGTTCCGTAACCAGGGATATGCTAACCAAAGTGCCGGAGGCTTAGGCTTCCGCCTAGCCCTCTAAGTTCTTTCCCCTGAAGGGTCATCGGTTCTCGGTGGTTTGGCACAAGCGAGGCGACAGCCTGCCGCTGCCAAGCCACCGAAAACCGTCTTACTGACAATCCTAGTCCAATAGCATTAGTAAATCAAGGAACTGAAATCTTTCTAAAAACTTTTTTGTACCTTTGCAGTCCTGAACGCAAAATACATCTGTTTTATGTCAAGAACCGATCAAGAATTAGAAGGCGTGACGCTGCTGGGCAACCAGGGCACACAATATGAGTTTGACTACCGCCCCGATGTACTCGAGACCTTCGAGAACAAGCACCCCGAGAATGAGTATGTGGTGACGCTCGATTGCCCCGAGTTCACCTCGTTGTGTCCCAAGACGGGCCAACCCGACTTTGGCCACATCATCATCAACTACATCCCCCGCGTGCGCATGGTCGAGAGCAAGAGCCTGAAGCTCTATCTCTTCAGTTTCCGCAACCACGGCGACTTCCATGAGGATTGCGTCAACATCATCATGAAAGACCTGGTGAAATTGATGGATCCCAAATATCTCGAGGTTATCGGCCTGTTTAACCCGCGTGGCGGCATCAGCATCAAGCCGTTTGCCAATTATGGCGACAGCGACCATCAGGATATGGTGCGCGCCCGCCTGATTGCTAATTTCCATAACGACTGATATGGCACGAGACGCAGTTATCATTACATCGGGCGGCATGGATTCAACCACCATGCTCTATGAATATAAGGACCAGATAGCAATGGCTATCACCTTTGACTATGGCAGTACCCAGAACGGCCGTGAGCGCCGTTGCGCCATCATGCATTGTCAGCGGTTGGGTATCAAACACTTGATTATTCCGCTGGATTTCATGCACAAGTATTTCAAGAGCGCCCTGCTCGAGAGCGCCGATGCCATCCCCGACGGCAACTACAATGATGAGAACATGAAATCGACGGTGGTGCCTTTCCGCAATGGCATCATGCTGGCCATCGCCTGCGGCATCGCCGAGAGTAACGGTCTCAAGCGTGTGATGATTGCCAACCACGCCGGCGACCACAGCATCTACCCCGACTGCCGCTCACCCTTTATCGAAGCCATGAGCACGGCGATGATGACGGGCACCTACGAGGGTGTCAAGGTATTTGCACCCTACACCGACCTTAGCAAGGCCGAGATCGCCCGCCATGGCGCTGCTTTGGGTCTGGACTACAGCGAGACCTATTCCTGCTACAAGGGTGGCGAGACGCACTGCGGCACCTGCGGCACCTGTACCGAACGACGCCAAGCCCTGCGCGAAGCAGGTATCGACGACCCCACCGAGTACCTGGTATAAGATAACAGATAAAATGAATCGATGATGAAAAAAATTAGTTCAATTATATTTGTGCTGATTCTGATGACAGTAATTTCCACGTCATGTGGAAAGGATGAACCCGTGAATCCCGACGAACCGAAGACCGAAAACTTCACTGTGAACGGCGTGACGTTCACAATGGTGGCTGTCAAGGGCGACACTTTTACCATGGGCATGACTGTTGAACAGGAAAGTGAAGCCTTCGATGTCGAACAGCCCGCCCATGAGGTGGCGCTCTCGAGTTACCTCATCGGCCAGACCGAGGTGACGCAGGCCTTGTGGCAGGCCGTGATGGGTAGCAACCCAAGCTACTTTAGTAGTCGTAACAATTACGCCACTAACCTTCAGCGTCCTGTAGAGTTCGTCTCATGGAACGATTGCCAGACGTTTATCACCAAGTTGAACCAATTGACAGGTAAGACGTTCCGCCTGCCTACCGAGGCTGAATGGGAGTTTGCAGCCCGCGGCGGCAACCTGAGCCTGGGCTACAAATACTCGGGTAGCAACAACCCTGATGATGTGGCGTGGTTTTGGTTTAATATTCCCTCACATGATAATGCAGGATATGGCACACAAATAGTTGCCACTAAAGCCCCTAACGAATTGGGTCTGTATGACATGAGCGGCAACGTGTTTGAGTGGTGCCAGGACTGCTATGGCAGTTACAGCAGTGATGCGCAGACCAACCCTGTCGGTCCTTCAACGGGCTATAACCGCGTGTTCCGTGGTGGCAGTTGGGTCAACTACGGCTACGGCTGCCGTGTGTCGATCCGCGCTGGCTACGACCCGACGAGCACGGTCGACTGCATTGGATTGCGCCTCGCTCTTTAGTCTTATTCCTCGTCAATTTAACGTAATTTAATGGTTTGGCCCGGGCGGTGCTTTAGCCCGCCCATGCCCATCAATAAATGATGTCCACCAAATACCTTGTTTAGCTAAGAGATAAAAGAGAAAAGATAAGAGATGCTTATTCGTTGAATGACGATGAAAAAAGCATCTTTTATCTCTTATCTTTATATCTATTATCAAAAAAGTACTACCTTTGCAGCCGTTTTGAGATTAAGAAACATCATTAACTACAAATAAGTATCTAGAAATGAAAGCATTCGTATTCCCCGGTCAGGGCGCACAGTTTGTCGGTATGGGCAAGGACCTGTATGACAACAATCCCCAGGCCAAAGAATTGTTTGAAAAAGCCAATGAGGTGCTCGGTTTCCGCATTACCGACCTCATGTTTGAAGGCACCGAGGACGACCTGAAGCAGACCAAGGTCACCCAGCCCGCCGTATTCCTGCACTCTGTAATCCTCGCCCTCACCATGGGCGACGAGTTCAAGCCCGACATGGTTGCTGGCCACTCACTCGGTGAGTTCTCGGCGCTGGTAGCCGCTGGTGCGCTGCCCTTTGAGCAGGGTTTGAAACTGGTCGAGGCACGTGCCCTGGCCATGCAGAAGGCTTGTGAGGCTGCTCCCTCGACGATGGCTGCCATCATCGGTATGGACGACGCCAAGGTGGAGGAAATCTGTGCCACCATCGACGGCATCTGCGTGCCTGCCAACTATAACTGCCCCGGTCAGGTGGTCATCTCGGGTGAGATTGCCGCCATCGAGGCTGCTTGTGAGGAATTCAAGGAGGCCGGCGCACGCCGTGCGTTACCCCTCAAGGTGGGTGGTGCCTTCCACTCGCCCCTGATGGAGCCCGCCCGTGCCGAGTTGGCCGAGGCTATCGAGGCTGCCGAATTCTCGGCTCCCGTTTGCCCCATTTACCAGGACGTGGACGCTAAGCCCCACACCGATCCCGCCGAAATCAAGGCCAACCTGCTGCAACAGTTGACCGCTCCCGTTCGCTGGAGCCACATCGTTGCCAACATGGTTGCCGACGGCATGACCGAGGCCGAGGAACTGGGCCCGGGTAAGGTCCTCCAGGGCCTCATCGCCAAGACCAGCCGCGACGTTGTCCTCAGTGGCCGTCAGTAATCTGGCCAACAGATAAACGTTAGTAATAGAAACGTCCGCATTCCAGCCAATGGAGTGCGGACGTTTGTTATGCGAGTCATGTATGTTGCGTTGAACGTAACAATCTGTGACAATGTTGCTACTTGATGTTGAGGATGCGGTGAGTCTGCAGCGATAGTCGCCACTGAGGGTTTTCGAGTACGGCCTGGACGGTGGCTTGCATGTTGCTGCGGCATTGGTCGGGGTTGGCGACCCAGCAGGGCTGCAGGTATCGGTGGGTGGCAGTAATGTTTTCGTATTGGGTTAAGTCTTGACCCAGGTAAACCACCTTGAGTTCGTCGCAGCGGGTGAGCACCACGGGAAAATCGCCGCTGTTGCCGAGGCCCGTTTTGGGCGACAGGGTCACCCAGTCGATGCCGTAGGGCAGGGGATGGGTGCCGTTGGTCTCGATAGCGATGCGTTTGCCCGTCATCTGCTTGAGCCCCATCACGAAATCCTCGTCAATCCACAGTGATGGCTCACCGCCCGTGAGCACGATGAGCGGTGCCTTGGGGTACCGCATCACTTCCTCGACAATCTCAGGCAGTGACATCATTGTGCCCTTTTCGTGCCGGGTGTCGCAGAAGTCACAATGCAGATTGCAGCCGCTCAGCCTGATGAACACGCTGGCAACACCCGTGTTGTAACCCTCGCCCTGCAGCGAACAGAAGATTTCGTTAACCTTGTACATTTTAGTTTCTAGTCCCTAGTCCCTAGTTTCTAGATATTCTAGATATTCTAGATACTCTAGATGCTCTAGAATTCCTCACTCCTAACTCCTCACTCCTCCTCGTCCTTGATGTAGGTGGCCAGGTTATTGGCGCTCTCGCGCACGTCGGCACGGTAGCAGTTGGGCACGGTTTCGACGATCCAGTGGGCGATGTTTTCGGCCGTTGGGTTGAAATCGAGCACCTCGTTCAGATACTTGTGGTCGAGTTTGCCGTGCACCATCTCCTTGATGAGGGTGAAATCGGTCACCATGCCGTTGTCGTCCAGCTCCTTGGCTTTGCAATAGATGTTCACAATCCAGTTGTGGCCGTGCAGGTTCTCGCACTTGCTGTTGTGGTCCAGATAGAGCATGTGGGCCGACGAAATCTCCAATGTTTTTTGTACGTAATACATATTTTCAGTTTTCAGTTTTTCAGTTTCTCTTTTTCCTCTCTTGTGGAACCGACTCGTTGAAGTGCATATAGTAAATCAAGTTGAGGATTCCCTTGTCATAGCCCATGGTCAAGGCAGTCAGGTAATCACTGCAGAAGATGCCGTCCCTGGCAAAGACAAAGCCCTTGGTGCCCAGGCGGCTTTCCACTTTCTTGACGATGGCTTCCTCGGTGGTTGCGGGACAGTGCTTGAGGTTGAGCGTCAAGATGACACGGTCGACAAGAGCGTCATAGTTGAAGCTGGCTGCAGTGCTGTCGGCATTGGCGCTGGCAACCTCTTTATCAAACACGAATTGCACGATGTAGGGCCCCTGTGGCAGGATGAGTGTGTTGCTGCCGACATACATGCGGGCATCGGTGCTCAGCATGCTGTTCATGTCCATGAGCGTGGTCCTGGCGTTGGCACCACAGGCGCTGGTCTCGTCAAACATCATCATCAGCGAGGCGGCTGCCAGATCTGTGTCAATATAGCCTCGGGCCGCATAGGGGTTATCCTCGCTCACGTGTGCATTCTGGAACTTGACGTTGCCCACGGGTTTGCCGGTGCGGTCGATGATATGATAGGTGTCGCCGTCAACGGCAATCAGTCGCTCGCCATTGATGTCGATGAGGTTGTCATGCTCGATGGGAATCAAGACCTTGTTGTTCTTGTCCACCATGCCGGTTTTCTTGTCCTTGATGACAATGTAGTCGCCCGAGGGGGTACGGGAAAAGTCGACATATCCGCCGGCTTCGACCTTATCCTTGTCATCGATGGGGTTGGCCACCTCCTTGCCGTTCTCGTCGAGGCACACCAGGCTGTCACCTTTGACTACCGGCAGCACACCATTGATATAATAGGGCTGGACTGGCTGATACTCGTCTCCGCTGGCAGTGAACATGACCTTGCCGTTACGGTCGATGACCGAGAACGAGAGCACGCTGTCGTTGGGCTGACTCTCAGGGACAACCAGGGCATAGTCGTTATAGAGGAACATGTTGGCGCTGTTGAAGGCGGCTGGCACGATGGTGTCACCGCTGGCATTGATATAACCCCACAAGCCGTTGTCGTTCTGGAAAGCCGCCATGCCATGGGCGAACATCGAGCACTGCGACACCTCGTTGGGCAACTGCTTGATCACGGCTCCACTGCGGTCGATGACGCACAGGGGACTGCCCACCTTGCTGCACACGGCCACGCCGTCGTCGCTGAAAGCCGTCACGCTGCCAAAGTGACCCGCAACGGGTGTGGTTGGGGCGGCGACGTCATAGTAGTCGTAGCTGCCCTCGCTGTTCATCACATAGAACATGCCTGCCACGATGGGCGACGGTGCATTATCAAAGGCGTCCTTGGCGATCACCTCGCCGCTGTTCACGTCGAGGATACTCCACTTCTCGCTGCCCACGAGTTGCACGGGCAGATACTGGGTTTTGTACTGGTATGTCGCGTCATTGCCGCCACAGGCGGTCAACAAGAGTGCCGCAACGGCGGCAAGCGCAAGTCTCGATAAAATCTTCATCGTTATAGATTATAATGTCATTTGAATGTGCGAAATTAGTTATTTTTTCCTGTATTGGGCACGATTATAGAATCGTGTAACATTTTTTGTGCTTTTTTGGCAAACGATGTCAATGATTCAACCATGACAGCCCCGATGTTCACAGCAAAACGGGGTGGTGCCGTCATGGCAGAGTGGGGTGACAAATTGTCGGTTTTGTGGCATTGGCACACTCGTTGCTGTCTAGCAGGACGTGAAATCAACTTACAAACATCAATTAATATCATTTTAAAGTAATCATGACTATTAAACCATTAAATGACCGCGTTCTCATCGAACCGGCAAAGGCAGAAGAAGTTGTCGGCGGAATCATCATCCCTGACAGCGCAAAAGAAAAACCTCTCAAAGGCAAAGTGCGTGCAGCAGGCAATGGCACCAAGGACGAGGAAATGATCGTTAAACCTGGTGACACTGTGCTCTATGGCAAGTATGCTGGCAACGAAATCGAAATCGACGGCGAGAAGCTGCTCATGATGCGTCAGAACGACATTCTGGCCATTGTCATTGAATAATCAGGAATTAAGAATCAGGAATTCTAGTTACTCTAGAAGCTCTAGAAACTCTAGAAACCAAAAACAAAACAATAAAATGGCAAAGTTAATTAAATTCGATATCAAGGCTCGCGAAGAGCTCAAGAAGGGCGTAGACCAGTTGAGCGACGCCGTTAAGGTCACCCTGGGTCCCAAGGGCCGTAACGTGATTCTAGACAAGAAGTATGGTGCTCCCCATATCACCAAGGACGGTGTGACCGTTGCACGTGAGGTGGAATTGGAGGACGAATTCCAGAACATTGGCGCACAGCTCGTTAAGGAGGTCGCCAGCAAGACCAACGACGATGCCGGTGACGGTACCACCACTGCTACCGTTCTGGCTCAGGCCATCATCACCGAGGGTCTCAAGAACGTGGCTGCCGGCGCTAACCCCATGGACGTGAAGCGTGGCATCGACAAGGCTGTGAAGACCGTTGTCGAGGGCATCAAGGAACAGGCTCAGGAAGTGGGTGACGACTTTGGCAAGATTGAGAATGTGGCACGCATCAGCGCTAACAACGATGATGCCATCGGCCAGCTCATTGCCGAGGCCATGAAGAAGGTGAAACAAGACGGTGTCATCACCGTCGAGGAGGCCAAGGGCACCGAGACCCGCGTCGACGTGGTTGAGGGTATGCAGTTTGACCGCGGCTACATCTCGCCCTATTTTGTCACCAATGCCGACAAAATGGCATGTGAGATGGAGCGCCCCTACATCCTCATCTTTGACAAGAAAATTTCGGGTTTGAAGGACCTGCTGCCCCTGCTGCAGGGTGCCGTTCAGGCTCATCGTCCCATGCTCATCATCGCCGAGGACGTTGACGGCGAGGCTCTGGCATCGCTCGTTGTGAACCGCTTGCGTGGCTCGCTCGAAGTGTGTGCTGTTAAGGCTCCGGGCTTTGGCGACCGTCGCAAGGAGATGCTGCAGGATATCGCCATCCTCACCGGTGGCACCGTCATCAGCGAGGAAACCGGTCTGACCCTCGAGAAGGCTACCCTCGAGATGCTGGGTACTGCCGAGAAGGTTACCGTTGACAAGGAGAACACCACCATCGTCAATGGCGCCGGCAACAAGGACATGATTGCTGACCGCATCGCTCAGATCCGCGTGCAGATCGAGAACACCAAGTCCACCTACGACAAGGAGAAACTGCAAGAGCGTCTCGCCAAGCTTTCGGGCGGCGTAGCTGTTCTTTACATCGGTGCTCCCAGCGAGGTAGAGATGAAGGAGAAGAAAGACCGCGTGGACGACGCGTTGAGCGCTACACGCGCTGCTGTTGCCGAGGGTATCGTGCCTGGTGGCGGTACCGCCTACATCCGTTGCCTCAAGGCCCTCGAGGGCATGAAGGGTGACAACGACGACGAGACCACGGGTATCCACATCATCCAGCGTGCCATCGAAGAGCCCCTGCGCCAGATCGTGGCCAACGCCGGCCTCGAGGGTGCCGTGGTAGTAAACCGCGTAAAGGAAGGTCAAGGTGACTTCGGTTACAATGCCCGCACCGAGAACTACGAGAACCTGTTCGAGACGGGTGTTATCGATCCCGCCAAGGTGGCCCGCATCGCTCTGGAGAACGCTGCCAGCATCGCCGGCATGTTCCTGAC
>JAEEGI010025220.1_pt1 | contig 11538 bp, 10 predicted proteins | sample 8958751 | NCBI WGS metagenome assembly JAEEGI01 (sample SAMN16246545, study PRJNA631951) | gut metagenome | biome: gut microbiome; feature: rumen; material: KS-attached | host: Bos | place: Iran: Karaj | collected 2018-10 | reverse complement strand
ATACTAGTAGTGAACGCATGAAGGACGCAAATGTGCGAGCAGCAATTAGGCAGGGGATAAACATGGCTGAAATTAGAGAGAACGCCCCAGAGGCTGAAGCGATGGATTATCCATTGCTTAACTCTCAAATTAAACTCACAAATTATGCTGCATTACCAGGTTATGACTACGAAGCTGCCAAAGCCGTAATCAGTGGGGCGATTGGCGAGAGCCCGGTAACGCTTGAAATAGCAACTGTAAATGATAGCTTTTTGCCAAAAGTAACAGAAGCAATTTCTGAAGCCCTCAAATCTCTTGGGTATGATACTCATGTTTCAGTTTACGAAGAGAACCAGGAATTTATATCTAATATTCTTTCCAAACGAAGTTACGACATTTTAGTTTATGAGGTGGAGCTAGGAGCAGATCCTGATCCTTTGCCATATTATCATTCTTCTCAAGCATCTAATTCAGGGCTAAATTTGTCAAATTATCGCAATGTATTAGTAGATGACTTGTTGTTAGGTGGTCGCGAAACACTTGATGAATCTTTGCGAATCAAAAAATATGAGAGATTTTTGGAATATTGGGTTTCTAATGTGCCGGCGATTGGAATATACCAGCCGAATTTAGCATATTATTATAATCGCAACGTGAGGACATTTAGTAATGACCTTCGTTTGGTGACCGCATTAGATAGATTTTCTGATGTAGAGGATTGGGCAGTAAATAAAACTACTAAAAATAAAACCCCTTAATAAGCGATTTTGTGTTATAATAATTGTACGCGCCTGTGGTGGAATTGGTAGACACGCTACCTTGAGGTGGTAGTGGCCACATTTACGGCTGTGCTAGTTCGAGTCTAGTCAGGCGCACCAAATGTAGATTTAATATATTTATGTGCTAATTCGATAGGGTCTTTATATCTGTAAAAGACCCTATTTTGTTGGTCGATTTCCCAGTTCAAGAATATTTCTCGCGCCAAAAGGTCTTTTCCGACTGGGTTTCTAGCCCTCATCTGTTGTTCGAGCATATTAAGCGAGTTCAAGAACTTTTCTTGATTCATCTTCAAGCCCTCTGGGTCTATGATTTGCGATTCGACTTTAGCTAACTCTTGTTCTATGTTTATTAAATCTTCTTGTAGCATTTCGATTTGTTCGCGAACCTTTTGTTTAACGATTTCTGGAGTCATGCTATCGAATTTGGAATAAGTTGTAGCATGTTCGTTAATTTTTGCTTGTTTACGGCGTTTAGCGCCTAATAAGCTACGTTTCTCAATGATTAACTTATCGAGCTTAACATCAACGTATTCCTTTAGGTCTTTTAGATGTCGGTTATAATCTTTTTCGTCAAACTTTAGTTCGCCTAAGGCTTTGTAAATTTCTTCTAGTATTACCTTAACGCGAACGGCGCGTGGCTTTCTAGAACACTCTTTGTTCTCGCATCTAGCGTTTAAGTAATACGTTCCGTTATATCCGCGACTACGCGATATATACATATAGCGCCCACACTCTCGGCATTTAATGAATTGCCTAAATGGTAGGAATATATGGCCTTTTTGTTTGTATTTAACTACATTACGGCGTGTTCGGCTCCTAGTTAGTTCTTGGACGGCGTTATAGTCGCTCTCGCTAATCATAGGCTTAAAATTAGGGTTTAGTTCGCGCAAATCGACAGATGTTCCAGACTGAACTAAGATTCCATAATAGAAAGGGTCGCGGAATATCGAGGTTGCCATTTTGTCGCTAATCTCTATGCGTCGTTTCGTCTTATTCTTGCGCGTAATCTTTGTTATACGATGAACGTCATGCGCGCGCCAGTATTCGAGTATCTCGGCTATTGTAGAACCCTCTAAGCGCATCTTCCAACCCTCTTGGATATAGTAGAAATTCTCGTTAGGCTCATAAAAGCCGGTTATTTCGCTACGAGTATAACCCCATTTCGGCACGCCAGATGATTTGCCTTGTTCTAGGTTCGAGTCCATGCCACGTTGCACGCTCTCGCTAAGATGTTCTGAATATTGCTTAGATAAAGCAAACTGGATATTAAGATTAAGTTTTCCGCTCGCATTATTCGTGAACGGATGTGTTGGAAATTGCAGGTCTTTAATAACGTCATTATCTACCATATCGACTATCATGCCGGCCTCGAGCATATTGCGAGCTAGTCGGTCGGGATGCCACGCGATAATGCCGTCAAACTTACCGCTTTCAATATCTTTTAGCATCTGGGTAAATAAAGGTCGATTCCCAGATTTCTTGGCTGATTTTGATTCTTGAATTGGCTTGCCGACTACTTTTAGATTATGTCTTAATGCATATTCCTCGCAGTCGGCTATTTGGTCGGGTAATGATTTAGCCTGCGCCTCAACATCTTCAGATGATTTGCGAGCATAAATAACATAGCGTAAAGGCTTTTTACTATTTCCGTATCCATTAGTTATAAGCACGCTATGCTCCTTGTTTAGTTAATATAAGTATTCGACTCCGTCGCTACATACTCCGCGCCATGAATTTTCCTTGATTTCTTCGGCGGTAGGTTCGCCCATTTCTTCGAGCGTCAATAGTAGCTTAATAAGGTTCTTGGCGCTCTCGATAGACTTTCTTTGGGTTTCGTTCAACTCCACGAAAACTCCTAACGTTTAAAGTGCAATTCGAGAATCGCTCTCGAATCGGTATAGCGCCAAAGCCGTAGCAAACACACCTACGAAAATGGCGCAGGGTTCCCACCCTACGCCGCAATTACTAATTACTATTATACCATTTTTGAACTATTTTTGAACCAAAAGCCATAAGCACCACTTGAAAACAAGTGGAATTAGTCTTTAATAGCGCCAGTAATAACGTTAATTATTTCTTGTTTTGTCATGTTTTCGAATTTACTAATTCGAGCAAGAGGAATTTTAGCCTCGCTAAATATGCGTTCAATTTCGTTATCGCGTTCTTTACGGTCGGTTCTATTATGAGTAGAGTCGTCTAACTCGATAGCGCAAATAATCTTATAACTTTCTTTTCCAACTAATACAAAATCAACCGACTTGCCGTTAATATGGCGAAACGCGGCGTTCCAATTTTGGCCTTTTACTTTATGATTCAATAGGGCGGAAAGATGCACTTGAGGAATTACGAACCATTTTGCGCCGAATATTTCATTTAAGGTTTTAAAGCACTCGTTTTCGCGAGCCGTCATAATATAAGGTTTGGCGTAGTATCGGTAGCGTGATTTTTTAATTTGACTATCGTTTATTTTTGTGTCGATTTTCTTTTCGATATAAGCTATACCGACGCAAGCTACGATTAAGATTATTATCCAAATATATGTAGGCATTTTCCACTCCTTTTATTATTTTTTAAATACGAATAAATATTCATGCGCCAGTAATAAGAAATTGTATTTAACGCTATTCGTTTTCCAGTATCCGGTCGCTCGACAATTATGCTGTTCTTTCATAATGATTTCTTTTAGCTTAAAGCCAGCATCCTCAAATACTTGCATAGTTTTAAAACTAAGGGGGATGACATGACCTTTTTGGCGCGTATCGCCCATTAGAATCGCACAGAACTTGCCTTTCTTTAATACGCGATAACTTTCACTTGCGACGGCTTTCATTTGTTCTAGGAACTCATCTACTTTAAAATTTGAAAGGTCGGCCGGTATATCTTGACCCTCGCTATAATGAATAATATTTGCGTAAGGCGGATGCGTGCAAATTAAATCTATACTATCGTTCGGCACTCCTTTTAGTTTTCGCGCATCTCCCTTACGGATATAAACTTTTCCGTTAGCGCCGTCATGTTTGAACTTTACTTTTTCTCGACATCTTTTAAGAGCGTCATCGTTTACGTCTAAGCCTAGAATATTTCTATTTAGCAGTTTAGCCTCTACTAGAGTAGTTCCGCCTCCGGCGAACTGGTCTAACACCATGTCGCCCTCGCTAGAGTAGCGGAGAAGAATATTGCGCGGAATATATGGCGACCAGTTTCCGCGCCATTTCGCATCGTGGGTAGCCCAATTACCACGATTAGGGAAACTCCAGACGCTAGTCATTTCTAACTCAAAATCGTCTGGCTCCCATTTCTTAATAGTTTTATCGGGCATAGGCGCTAAAACCTTTCTATTACGCCACTCTCGAGGTCTTTAATATTATAGACATCATCTAATACATCGAACGTTTCTTCTAGGTTGTTTCTGGCGCTATTCCAGCCCTTTCCGTCGGTAAACCATGCAAACTTAAAGCCGTCTATCGTTTTAGCCTCAAGCGCTAGCGTCTTGTAGCTACGAGCCGTTTCGTTAAGTTTAGAACCACCACTACCATAGAAATTAGTTTCAATTCCGTAGATATTGTTAGCGGTTTTAATTACGAAATCAAATCGTTTTTCGGCTTTGCCTTGATTAGAAATAGCAGAAAGGTCGATATTCCATTTGCTTTCGATTTCGCTAAGATTCATCTCCTTAAAGTAGTTTTCGCCTTTAACGTATCCGGCTTTTTGGATATAACCCTCTACGAGATTCTCCATTAAATGACCGCCACGATTCTTGCGTCCGTTAGAGTCTAGGCCGGTCTCTACGCCGGTGGCATAATCTACTAGGTTGCTAATGATATGATTTGCGATAAGGTCGAATAGACCGGTTTTTCGCATAAAGACCTTGTATTGTTCTACGGAGTAATTCATCTTATCGAACCTATAATTAAACTCTCCGTCCTCGTCTAGTGCGTAAATCTCATTAGCACGAACGGCTAGTAAAATAGGAATACATTTTAGCGTTTCTGGGTATTTGGCAATAAGCGCATCAAACTCTTGCTCGATATTTTGCGAGCCTACGAGTGCATTTAATATATTTAATTCGACCTTGATAGCATCTACGTTCTTATGAATCTTTGGAAAGTCGATATAGTAGCCATAGTCGGCAATACTTTCGCGGAACTCTCCTAACCATGCGTTAAAGTTTCTATTCATATTACTCCTTTCTAGTTATTAAAATTTGATATTAACAATTCACTGATTTTGCCACGCGCGTCGCTATTGCGGTTTATCATACGCGTTGCAGAAACGCGTTTTATATTCTGTTTCGAGTAAGCTTTGTCGAAGAAATCGTCGTCTTTATTGGTATTCTTTGGGTCGGAATTGCTGACGACTATCTTCGCTCCTTTATTGTCTAGTTCTTGCACGAAACGAGCAAGCTCAAGCTGATTCTTGTCGTCGAATAGTTCTTCGGTATAGGATGTAAAGCTTGCAGTCGGAGTTAGTGGTCTATATGGCGGGTCGAAATATACAAAAGTTTTATCGTCTATAAAGTCGGCAGACTCTTTATAATCTCCGCATACTATCTTGACGTTCTTTAGTTTTTTAGAAACGGCTCTAAGATTATCCTCATTACAGATTTGAGGGTTCTTATAAGCTCCAGCTGGCACGTTAAAATCGCCTTTTTTATTTACTCGATACAGACCATTAAAACAAGTTCTATTTAGGAAAACCATTATCATAGATTTTTCGGGGTTAAGCTCCGTTCTATCCATGTGTTTTAGCTCGTTAAATCGCCCTCGTGCTTTCATATACATATCTTTACGGCCAGCATCATCTAGCTCTAAATATGCCTTTTCAACAGATTCTAATCGCCATATAAGCTCATCAACGTTATCGCGGATAGCGAGATAAGTGTCGATAAGGTCTTTGTTAATATCGCTTATATAGACCTCATCTGGAGAAAACTTATTTAGAACATCAAATAATACGGCGCCACCACCTACGAAAGGCTCCGCATATTTAGTAATTGTTTTATCTTTTTCAAAAGGGTAATATGCGCTAATTTCTTTAAGCAATTGGCCTTTACCGCCAGCCCACTTTAAGAAAGGTTTAGCGTCTAAGCTATTTTTTGAGTTATCTTTTTTTCTTGCATCTAGAGGTTTAAGGGCGTTTTCCGGAATTATCCATGCATTAGCTACAAACGTTGCGCCCTCAATTCGGTTTTCAGAACAAAGGGTAGCGACTCTACGTTGCGAAATACCCCATTTTGTCGCAATATCCTTAGCCGAAACAAACGCCATTTTTTCCTCCACAATTAACTAATACTTATATTATACCAAATCTGGAACAAAACTGGATCTAAAATGGCGATTTTGTTCTAGCCTCTAGTCAACTTACGAATACCATTTATTATTTGTTCTTGAACGGCGATATCGTTTTTATTAGTTTCTGGGTTCGAGATAGAGTTCCAGTTAAGCAAATCTTCTCTTATGCTTTTTAATTCTTCGCCATATAACTCCAATAAGTGTAGTTCAGTCATCTTGTAGCGCTCCATTAGAGCATCTTTTTCAAATAATATGGCATCTTCTATTTCGGATGCTAGCTCCTTGCTCCATTTAAGTAGGGTATTTTTGCTTACTCCTAGTTGTTTTACGATATTGTCATAGCTATTACCTTTGGCTCTTAGTTCTATGAATTTAGCTTGTTTTTCCACTTTGTTTTCCATGTATTTCTCCTTATAGTTCAAGGTGGAGTAGGTTATAACGATAACCTAGTATACAAATTCTTCTATTCTGGGGTATTTACTCCTTTCTAGTTCTTTAGGTTTAAACTCGTAATTTGGATGCAAAAACCACCAGTCCGTGATATAATAGAGTAGTTCAGGTTTAACGTAATCTGGCGCACCAAATGTAGATTTAATATATTTATGTGCTAATTCGATAGGGTCTTTATATCTGTAAAAGACCCTATTTTGTTGGTCGATGTTCGAGCATATTAAGCGAGTTCAAGTACTTTTCTTGATTCATCTTCAAACCCTCTTGGATATAGTAGAAATTCTCGTTAGGCTCATAAAAACCGGTTATTTCGCTACGAGTATAACCCCATTTCGGCACGCCAGACGATTTGCCTTGTTCTAGGTTCGAGTCCATACCGCGTTGCACGCTCTCGCTAAGATTCTCCGAGTATTGCTTAGATAGGGCAAACTGGATATTAAGATTAAGTTTTCCGCTCGCGTTATTTGTGAACGGATGCGTTGGGAATTGCAGGTCTTTAATAACGTCATTATCTACCACCATATCGACTATCATGCCGGCCTCGAGCATATTGCGAGCTAGTCAACGCCAAAAACACCATTTTGAGCAAACTATATGCGGAGCTATGGGAAGAATATCATGGTTTCGTACTTGATAACTGGAAAGGAGAAAATTTGCAGTATTATCTGCATACTACAGATTAGGCGACAGGATAAAGTATTCAAAAGACCATAGCGCAAGGGGTCTTTTTCATGCATTTATGGCATAATTAAAGAGCCAGATTATTCAATATTACAACTTGTTCAGTTTTGAACAAAAGTGTGGTCATTTGTCACAATCAGGGTTCAAAACTCAGATCGTAAGAATAGTCTGGCGACTTAGGTAAGTGGCCACATTTTTATTATGGTCAAGAAAGGATGATATGAAAAACATTAAATTTGTTGACCTCCTCAAGTTGCCAGACAATGAACTAAAAAATCTAAAACTAGTTTTTAATAGCGATTGGGATTATAACCCCGATGGTTTGCCGGAGTACATGAAAGCGAAGCTTGGGCGAGAGTCTAGGCGTTTTGATTTGCTAAGTATGTATCGGCGAGGCGAAGTTGAGTTGGTAAAAAACTCAACCAAGACTCACGACCCAAACAATAAACGCTTCGTTAACGATGAAGTGGTGTTTTGTTTTATCCCATACGATGCCGAAGATTGGCTACTCGTAAACGTTTTCAAGGTATTAGATGATAGCAAGCAGCTCATCGAAGCAGACGAGGAAGCAACATCAGATTATAAGCAGTATCTTGGTAGGCTAATTATCACTTGGAAAGACCGCAACACTAGGAACGTTCGGATGAAGAGTATTGAGAATATTGAAAAACTGACCGTCAAAACGATACTAGAAGAACCGTATAATGAAATTGCCGAAGCTTTTCCTGGATATGAAAACGTCAATCTCTCTTGGGAAGACCTAAGCCGAGTCTTGAAGCTGAAGACTTGGAGAACTGCGCTTGAAAATCAGAAAGGCGTTTACTTGATTACCGACACGGCGACTAATAAACGTTACGTCGGCTCGGCTTATGGCGATAATATGATACTCGGCAGATGGCAGGACTACGCTAAAAATGGTCATGGCGGCAATAAACTCTTGAAGGAGTTGATCGCAAATGAGGGTTTAGATTATGTGAAGCACAATTTCCGTTACTCAATACTCGATATCTATAAATCGTCTGTCAATGACGAGATTATTATCCGCCGAGAATCTTGGTGGAAAGAACTACTTTTAACCCGTAATCCAGAATTTGGCTATAACGATAACTAAGCTTTATATTTTTTTGAATAACGAAATATAATTAAAATTAAGGAGGCGCTATGGCGAAAAAATATATCGATATAAAAGAAACGAGAGGCGAGCCTACTTTTAAAGACGAAAAACAAGATGTGATTTTTTATTACTCCTATTACGATAGATGGTACGACCACGTAGGCGAATCTTTAGGAAATTTTTATGATGTTGGCTACGAGGTAGACGGAGAAATATATTGGCAAAACGTCCGTACTGGCGACCATGCGCTAGACTTTGATAGAGATGAATATTTGGAATATATCAATCCGGATGGAGATTTTAAATTATATATCAATAAAAATAAGAAGAAAGATATTGAAATTACAACAGATGAAGATAATTACTGGGTGATAATCTATAAAGGTAAATACAGATTTAATCACAACCCATCTAGCGGGCGTTAAATGAGGCGCAATAAACCTTTAAGGCAAGAACGGTATTTATAAGTATGAGCGACGAAGAAAAAATTACCATCAAGGAACAAACTGAGTTTGATAATTTTTGTAATCAGTTTAAAACACGAGAAATCATTTATGCCGAAGCTATTTTTAATTACCGCGGGGACAATGAATGGCTAATTTATTCGCTCGAGCACAACGTTCTTAAGAGATACCTCGTCGTGTTCCCTTATAATGCACCTTTTTACAATATCAACTATATTATCAGAAATTCGAAATCCGAGCTATTCTTGGTTGACGACGTTTTTATGCCAACTGAGCATTGGTTGAAGCCAGATTTAAATTCGGAAGTTTTTATCTGCGAAATCGACAAAAAAGAGCACAAAATAAAACCGTCTTCAGACAAAATTTTTTGGCAAACGGTCATTAGTTTATATTATCGGAAATTTTATTTCTTCGATAAGTCCTTTACACTACAACCCTTAACAGACCTCTGTTTTGATAGATATGTTTCACGGATTACAGCCGAAAGTTGGGAAAACGCAATTCTTGCGCAGAAATTCAATGACCGTCTACAATTCAATAGTGGCTTTAATGAGGCAGACGAATCCACGCTGGGGGTCTATCGGGCGAAAGACGCCTATGCCAGAATCGGCGAAGAGAAACTCCGCAGGCTTATTATCAAACATTTACCAATTAAGCAAAGTTTTTATGATGACGCAATTAAATCTGAGTTTAATCTTACCCCTGGACTAATAAAGACTGTCGAGGATAGCGTTAAAAACCTGCTTAGTACAATAGCCCAAGAAGCTGGCGAAGATTTGGCGAATAAGTATACGCATTACTCCATAAAGGAAACCGACGACGCCGACAGTGTAATCGACTTTTTTAAGGAGCCGCGAGTAATAAATTTTACAAAAGAAGCGGACGAAAAAATCAGGAGGCAAATATTGGACGGTAAACTCAACGATACGTTCGCCGAATATTATTTGAGAAACCAATTATTATTGGCTGACCGAAAGCCAGTAGCTGAGCTTTTTGAAGTCATTTGCCATATTTTAAAAACTACAGAAAAAGATTCGCTATTTTATGCGGCAGGGTCGGCGTTAAATGAGATATGGACGTATTTACCAAAAAAGATAGAAGATGATTTGCCGTTTACGAATATAATCTATAATCTTTATTGGCCAAGAGTAAAGAGTTTGCGTCAAATTAACAAAGCGATTAATGAGGATTGGGGCAGATGGGATGAGAGTGACGAGCCAGAGAAAAATATTTTCATAGACGCTATGACTTGGATACTCTGCATAGATAATGATAAGTTAACGGATATAAATCCAGAGCTCGGAGAATATCTGAAGAGCCTTGCAGGTCTGCCTGACAATAAGATAAAGGAATTGCCGTGGTGGATTTCTAGCCGGATTTTAGGGCTAAAAAATAATAAATTACTACTCAAAGAACAATTTGTAAATGTTCTATCCGAGTTTCCGCCCGAGCAAGCTGGTAATAATCTTGGTTGGTGTGATTCAAAAGAGGAGGCAAAAATTGTCCTTAATTCACTGCTAGGGCAACCAACTAAAAAATACCGAATAAAGGCAAAAGAAGCTTGCTTAGAAAAATTACTTATGCGTAGAAACACGTTCGACACTAAGGGCTATATTTTACAAAGACTAATCGACGATTTTGATAAATTCACTAAGAAATTTAAGGAAGAAAGACTTAGTTTTTTCACTGCGGCGTGTGAAGGTGTCGCTGATGAAAGAGAGTTGCCGTTAATTAAACGACTTTCAAAACTATTTATTAATCTTGACGACGACGAAAAGACTCGGGGCACGATAGATGAAGCCCTAAAAATAGCTAAAAGGAATATTGAGATAGTCAAATTACAGCGCAATGCAACTTTAGATAAAAAATTTCTAGAAAAAGCTCGCAAGATGACGAAAATTGAGCCTGTAAAACACGATTTAGATAGGTTCATTATGATACAGGAATCTTCTCATAGACGCGTACTAGAAGAATTAAGTGCTGGTAGAAAATACGGGCATTATATGTGGTATACGTTCCCGCAACTCAAAGGTTTAGGTAGTAGCAACAATGCCAAGTATTACGGAATCGAAGATTTAGATGAGGCCAAAGCCTATCTAAATAACGCAACCCTAAGACAAAACTTATTAGAGCTTTGCGGCGTGGTGGCAAATCTAGAAGTTGACGATATTAGCCAAGTCTTTCCATTCCCAGATAATTTAAAACTTCGGTCGTCTATGACTCTGTTTTCTATAGCTAGCCCTGACGAAAAAGTATTCCGCAAGATTATCGATAAATTTTATGATGGAATACTAGACGAAAAGACCATAGAACTAATCGCTCCAAAGATATTAACAAGCATGACTGGTGGTAAAGATGAACATCTATCTTGATATAGACGGCGTATTGCTCGGCACGAAATCTCCAGAAAAGATATCGTAAAGTTGGTTAAGTATATTTTGGAGCACTACCCAGAAACCGATTGGGAAGTTTTGAAGACTGAGGGGATTGATATGGATCAAGATTTTGTTTGGTTTGATGACTCGTTATTTGGGGCTGAGAAGCGAACTCTGGAAGCATATCACGCGCTAGACGGTTATTATCGGATGGATCCCAAAGCTCTATAGTATTGCGCCACGGTTCATTGCTGGGTTTTGCCAGTTTTGTAGATGGTAATCACTTGGCGAAGTGAGGCGCACCAAATGTAGATTTAATATATTTATGTGCTAATTCGATAGGGTCTTTATATCTGTAAAAGACCCTATTTTGTTGGTCGATGTTCGAGCATATTAAGCGAGTTC
>JAEEGI010025215.1_pt1 | contig 11543 bp, 9 predicted proteins | sample 8958751 | NCBI WGS metagenome assembly JAEEGI01 (sample SAMN16246545, study PRJNA631951) | gut metagenome | biome: gut microbiome; feature: rumen; material: KS-attached | host: Bos | place: Iran: Karaj | collected 2018-10 | reverse complement strand
ATTCGATTCCGCTCTCAGCGAAAACTTTTCGCCAGCCCGAGGCCGACAAAATCATATTGTGTTCCATCTTAGTAACCTGATATTGTGTAGTTGGCTGTCACCGAATTCTCATGGATGTCCGAGGCTGTTATCGTAATCGTGTTGACTCTGTGCGGCAAAAGTACATGGCCCAAGAGTTCAGTGTCGTCTGACGGATAGAATTGCTCGCTTGTGTAGTTTTTGTTTCCGGCGATAAGAATTTTTCCGTCCTGCCATTTGAGGACTTCTTTGCTTATCTTTTCCAATTCCGTTCCGTTCACGTAAACTTTCACCCTGTGGGGGGAGACGTTTGCCTGGCGCTTTTTGTAAAGGGTGTAGGGGCCCGCGGGAACGGAGCGCAAGGTGGCCAAGTTGTAGGAGCGGCCAAACTGGTTTTCGATCGTCACTCCGTCAAAGTAAATGCGGGGAGGCTTTATCGAGCGCGGCATTAGGATCAAGGGGTTTATGTAAGTCTTTGCCTTTGTGTCCGCTATTTGGAATTCCATCGCGCCGCTTTGCGTGTTTTCGGTCCAAGCGGAAGACGCGATGTCGCCCAATTCTTGTCCGTCGGACACTTGGAATTTTTCCTGCAAGTTAAGGGCGCTCTTTGCGTCAAGGTTTGCGTAGACAGAAATCAAGTCGTCGTTGTGGCTGATGATCGCCGCGTTTCCGAGCGGCGACTCAAACCAGTCTCCGTCGTTTTGATGCTCGGTGATTACCGCGATGATTTTTCCGTTGTCGGCGGCCACTGCCTTTTGAGCGTTGGGAAAAGTCAGCGAGGCGTTGAATCTATTTCTTTGGTTTCGGGCAAAGGAGGGAACCATTTTTTCGGTGTCTAAATTTTTTACAGGCCAGCCGAAAGAAAAAAGCGCTCCGCCGATTGCCATAAGAGCCGCGGTTGTCGCGATTTTTGCAAAAAGATTTTTTTTCATTCTTTTCTCCCGTTCAGCTTTTTGAAATAGACAGCCTTGAAATCTTGTTCTCCTTGACCACGAAAAGAGTGTTTCCGTCCGCCAATATAAAGGCCGCGTCCGCTTCAAAAGAGAATTGTCCGATCTTTTTTACGCAATCTTCCAAAATTGTAATTGTGTAATACTTTTGCTGGTAGCGGCTAAGGACAAACACGCTTTTGTCAACCGGCGATTCTTGGATGTCCAAGATCGTTCCCGAAAGGGGAATGTGGGCGGCCTTTCCGCTTTCCGTGTCAACGATTCCCAAAGCGTCGATTGAGTCAAAGTAAACGTAGCGGTCGTTCTTGCTAAAGTAAACTTTTGTCTGTCTTGTAAGGTTGACCTTTAAGAATTCGTGGTAAATGATTTTTGTGTAGTTTCCTTCGTCGCGGTAAAGGACAAAGCGCTGGGGGTCAAGGCCCGATACGCAGGCAAAGTAATTTCCCTCTTGGCTTATGTCCGCTCCAAGGATGACAGGGTAGTCGCTGCCGCCGGGAGCCAGTTCGTTCTTCTTTTTTCCAAACTGGTCAAAGATTGTAAGCTGACCGTCCGCGTATCCGACGACGCTTCCTTTTGGCGAGGAGTTAAAGGCCGTTATTGGAGCGGCGTATTCCCATTCGGACTCAACGCTTCCTGTTGAATTGTTGACAAAGGCGATCGTCGAGCCGCCCGGAGCGAAAACAAAGACCCGGTCTTCTTGGATAAAGGGAAAGCCCGGAGAATAAATCATAAAGGCGTTGCTTCCGTTTGGCCTTGAAACTTGAATGTCCTTGGAGTCCTCTGAATAAAGGGCGTAAAAGTCTTTTGAAAAAGTCGCCTTGTAGGGAATGTCGGCGATTGTCACGACTTTTCCGGAATGGGTAAAATAGCCGCCCTTGTTTCCAAGCTTAAAGGGCAAAAGGGCCTCCTGCATGGCGGCTTCGGGCGTTTTTAATATGTCGCAAGTCCATTCGGGACGCAAATGCAATTCTGTCTGCAAGGGCGTGTAGCTTAAGAAAAAATACGCCAAGGCAATCGTTAGGCAGGCCAGGCATTGAAGCAAGTGTTTGTTACGGGCTTTCATATTCCCCTATTATAAAGAAAATAATGAATGGGCGCAAGTGTTGATTTTAATCATAATCTTTGATATAATTTTTTCACAATTTTTAGGGATTATTTAATGAATTTTAAGAAGATTTTAACAATGTTTGTTCTTTCCGCGGCCCTTTGCGCCGCCTCTTATTCGGCCGCAAGGCGAGGCTCCGACTTGGTTCCCAGCGGACATTGGGTTTACGACGCTCTTTCGCAAATCGAAATAGACTTTGGAAGATGGAATTTCGTGGACCACACTCCGCTCACAATAATGGAGCTTAGGGGCATCGTGGAAGAAATCCCTTACTAAAAATTGTCCAAGCCCGCGCAGGACCAGTACCTTCGAGTCCAGGAATATTTTAGCCAATTTGATTTTTCGCTTGACGCGGGAATTTTTTCGCTTGGCTTGGAGCCGAAGCTTAACGTTGACGTCTTTGCAAAATCCAACTCGGACCTAAAGTGGCTCTACAACTACCACGAACGCCAGCGCTTGGCCGAGATTCCGATTCGCATAACTTTGAGCGATTACTTGACCGTTTACATGGGCCTTGCGGTAGGACAGAGACGTTCCTACATGCTAAAGAACGACAACTACATAAACCATATTTTTATCGAAGACGCGTTTGACCCCAACCTTACGCATATGACATACCTTTCGTCCGGCTATAGGTGGGACAACGGCGTTGGAATAAACCTTAATTTTGGAATGGGCCGCCACAACTACGGCCGCGCCTCTTTGGGAAGCGTAATCCAAAGCGATTGGCTTTCCGATCTTCCTTACGGAACCTTCCGCTTGTATTCGCCGATTTTTACCTACGCCTTCAACGTCCAGCAGCTTAACCAAAAAGAGACGATGTACAACCACGAGATTGACTTTAGGCTTTGGAGGCGCTTTACTTTTGGCTTCTTGGAAGGCGGCGCGGCCTACGATGTCTTTGACATGAAGTTCTTGAACCCCTTTGGCATTTTCCACGCCTACGAGTTGAACAACCATTACGATTGGATTTCCTACATGGGAGTGAAGTTCAATTACGTTCCTTGCAAAAACTTGCGCCTTTACGCCTTGATCTCAAAGACCGAGCACCAGATGTTCACAGAGCAAACTTCGGGAGCGGGAGCCTTGCCCGAAGGCCGCGGCTTGCAGGGCGGCGTTGACTTGCAGTTTCCGCTTGCGGGCGGCTTCTTAAAATTCAATCTTGAAGGTTACTACGCCTCGCCGTATTTGTGGATTAAGCAAAGCCCCAACTGGTCTTTGGTTTCGGCCAAGGGCGACGACGGCGGCCCCGACTATGAATGGATTGGAAGCCCCGTCGGCCCCGACTCGATCGCCGGCAAATTGTCCGTCGGCTACGAAAAGCCCGGAAAGTGGTCGCTTGACTTGAACTACATTTTTGCCGCCCGCGGAGAGTTTTCCAACTTTAATATTTTCACTAATTTCGGCTGGATCAACGGCAGCACGACCGACAAGGACCTTGCCCGCCATTGGATTTACGTTGACAACGAAAAGTACAAGTACGGCCGCGAGTTTTCAAGCCCGCACGGAACCGCCGAATACGACAACGTCATTTACTTAAAGGCCTCTTGGTCTCCGCTCAAATGGCTTACTGTGGTTTGCCAGCCCGCGTACATCTTTGTCTTTAACCACAACAACAAGTCTGGAAACTTCCAACAAGGCTTTGAGATGGCTCTTTCTTGCAGAATCGACTTTTGCCGCATCGCCAAAAAGCCGGTCAACTTTGACTTTTTGCTAAAAGACAAGCACGACAAAGAAATGGATAATGGCGCTTCTTCCGCGGCCGCCTCGTCGCCGGAGGCGCAATGAAAGCGCGCTCGATTTTCTTTGCAACCATTCTTTTTTCTTTTGCCATTAACGCTTTTGCCCAAAAGCCGGGAAGGGGCGGGCAAACTCTTTTAAAGAGCCGCCATTGGATTTATGATTCGCTCCAGATTTTGGAACAGGAGAGCGGCCTTGTCCAGTTCTCCGACCAATCTCCGATAAGCTTGAATCAAGTCAAGGCGATGCTTGGCGAGATCGACTACGATTCGTTGAGCGAGGCCGGAAAAGTTCACTACGACAACATCATCGACTATATGAAAGACAGCTGTTGTACTGTCAACGCTTCGATAGTGCAGGTTAGGGCCGAGCCGGCGCTCAACTTGGAAGGCTATGTAAAGACAAACAAAAACGTCCGTTGGTTTTACGACCGTTTTGAAAAACAGCATTTTCTTGAAGCGCCGGTGACGATTGGCGTCGGCGACTACGCTTCTTTTTACGCGGACATCTTTGCAGGAATCAACAAGAGCGCGGCCAATGACAACGACACTTATTTTAACGTTCCGTACAATCCCAAAAATTTTGACGTAAACTTTCCGCACGACGCATACGGCTCAATCGGCTACGCTTTTACCGACACTGTAGGCTTTAACATTCGCGTGACAAACATGAGCCAGTCCTTTGGCCGCGCGGAGACTGGTTCCATCATCCAGTCCGAGTATTTGACCGACGCCACAAGCGCGGCTTTTACGGTTTACTCGCCGATCGTTCAATACACCGGATCAATCACTCAGTACAACAACCGCCGCTACCTTTACGCGCACAAGGTTGACGCAAGAATCGGAAAAAAGTTCCAGATTTCCTTTATGGAAGCCGCGCTTCCTTACGGCGAGATGGACTTGCGCTTTTTTAACCCGATGATGTTCTTGCACAACTACGCTTCTTGGCTTGACTATGAGGCGGAGGGCAGAGATGTCGGAAGCTTCTTTGGAATCAAGGCCAACGTCGCGCCGGTAAAATATTTGCGCGTTTTTGCCTTGTGGTCTATGACCCAATTCCAGCTTCCTGTTGAATTGGACGACGACAACGCGGACAAGAACAATTACGTTCCCAACGCGATGGGCGTACAGCTGGGCCTTGAGTCGTACATTCCCTTGCAAAAGGGCCACCTTCACTTTAATTTGGAAGGTTATTACGCTCAGCCGTACTTGTACATAAACTCAAGCCCCAATTGGTCTTTTGTCCGAACGTCTTCCGAAAGCAATTCCGGCTCAAAGGACTTTTACGATTGGATAGGAACGCGTTACGGCCCTGACACGGTGGCCGCAAGCTTTCACGCCTCCTACGAGGTTCCAAAAAAATGGGCCGCCGGCTTTAAGTACCTTTTCTTGGCGCGCGGTGAACTGTCCGATCCGGATATTTTTTCTAAAGTCGGCTGGGGCCCGCGAGTCTTAAACGTAAGCAACGCCAACATGGACAATTGGGTTTACCCTTATGTCACTTACGCTGACGGAACGACAAAAATCCAGCAAAATGAATACAAGAACGGCCGCAACCGCGCCGCTCCAACAGGAACGCCGGAGTTTGTCAACGTTGTCACCCTTTACGGACGCTACAGCCTTAACGCATGGCTTGACTTTATGGCCCAGCCTTCGCTTGCCGTGATTTTAAATTCCGGCCATGAAGTCGGAAAGACAGAAGTTTCCTTTGAGCTTGTTTTGGGCGCCAGAATAAAATTTACTAAGATTAAGGAGAAGTCTCATTATGAATAAAAAATTGTTCGCGCTTGTGGCGTCGCTTTTTATCGGAGCGGCGGCTTTTTCTCAGGTTACGATTGATCCCAATCTTGATTTTTACGAAAGCGCCCGACAGTGGCAAATCAAAGGCTATGTCGGTTTTTTGCCGCAAATCAGTCCGTATCCGGCCAGCGTCATAAAAGAAATTCTTGACGCGGCTATAGAAAAGGGAACGGAAGCGGACGCCGAGACTGCCAAATACTATTACGAAAAATATTTTGGAAAAGCCTGGCACGTCGGCTTTGAAGTCGGAGCAAGTTTAAAGGCTTCGGACAAGGGCTCGGACAAGTTGACAAAATTCGTTTTTGCCGAGCCTACGTTTTTTGGCGACGTTTTGTTCAAGGATTGGATTGCCTTGGGCTACAATCTTGGATTGAACTTGCACAACAAGTCAACAAAGTCTAGCGAAATCTTAAGGACTTTCCAAAACGAGCCCTTGAACACTTGGGGCGACGCGGCCACTTTTGGTCCTCTTGACGGAAACTGGGACATGGAAGCCGGCCTCAACGTAGGAAACGCCACGATAAGCGGAATCGTCGGAGCCAACAGAATCGGCTTTTCAAACATTTTTGGCCATGACAACATTATCTTAAATCCGCTTTCTTGCCACATGAACAATCTTTTGGTCAACTACGCGGCCGAAAAGTGGCAGTACAGCCAAACGATTTCCGCCATCGCCGCGTCAAACGCAAAGGGCGAGAACACCGCCAATAAATTCTTGGCCTTCCATTCCATCCGCTTTACTCCGATCAAGCAGCTTTCAATCACTTACTTTGAGGCGGGAATCGTCGGCGAGCGCTTTGATCCCAGCTACTTGATTCCGGCGCCTTACATTCTTTTGCAAGGAATGTTTGACGCGGGCGACAACGACATTTACGGCTTGCAGTTTGAGTTCCGTCCCTTTGACCGCTTTGAAGCCGCGCTTGCCTTTGCGGTTGACGACATAAGCATCGACGATTGGGCCAAGGGAAACTTTGACTCAAAGTTTAAGGCCGCCTTGCAGACTGGCGTAATGTACACGCCGACCGTTGACTTTTGCAAAAAGCTTTCGTTTGACTATACTTTGGTTTTGCCTTACATGTACTCGCATTGGCTAAGTTCCCCCGACAGGGACCAAGGCCCGATTGACGCCGAAAGGTTCAACTATTCCAACTACACAAACCACGGCGTTTCCATCGGCTCCAACTTGTGGCCCAACTCGGACCGCTTGCATTTTGAAGTTTTGTTCGAGCCGATCAAGCGCCTTAACCTTAATGTTTCCACAGACTTTATCCGCTTTGCCAATGAGACTGAAAGCTGGAACAACGGCGAGGTTAAGACTCACTGCGATAAATTTTCGGCGCACGACAACACTGGCGGAGCGGGAACGGACCCCTATCCAAAAAGCGTCCAGGAGCGCATGACTTTCTTAAGCCAAGAACACAAGATGTACGTCTTCCAGCTTGGCCTAAAGGCGTCTTGGGAAGCCTTTAGAAAGCGCTACGGCACGCTGACTTTGAACTTTGGCTACACCTTTGAATTCATTTACAACAAGGGAGCCGACTCTCCGATTTATTACGGAAGCGGAGCCGAAGCGATCAAAGCCGCGACTACAGAAGCGGACCGCGACGCCGCGATTGACTCGGCAAAAAAATCCTGGCTTGACAAATTGCATAACGAGATCAACAATTACATTTCGATTTCGGCAAAGTACAGCTACTAGTTTTTATAGGAGAATCTTATGGCTAAACGCAAATTTTTATTCTTGTACTTGACCACCGGCGCGGGCCACATTTCAACCGCGCGCGTTTTAAAAGAACAGATTCTCAAGCAAAACCCTGACGCCGAAGTCGTTATGGTAAACGGCTTTGACAAGGCCAACATTTTGGGAAAGGTTGGCTTTGAGCTGCTTTACTTTTGGGCCACCAATTTTTTTCACGGCCTCTTTCCGTTGATTTACGACATTAGCCAGCACAGAATTTTCGCCACTATGGTAAGCAAGCTGATGCGCTTTCACACCGTTCACTACTTAAAGAAAGTCTTTAAGCGCGAGCAGCCCACTGACATCGTTTCGTTCCACTTCGCTCTTTCGTCATACTCAAAGTCGGCCGTCATCCGCTTGCACAAAAAAGTGAACATCACTGTAATGGTCACAGATCCCTTTACGCTGCCCAACGCTTGGTTCTGGGACAGAAGCTTGGACTACCTTGTCTACTCGGAAGAGGCCAAGCAAACTGGAATCGCGCAAAAGGTTCCGGCGGAAAAAATCACTGTCGTTCCTTTTGTGATGAACCCAAAATTCCAAGAGCCCTTTGACTCAAAAGACATTTTGACCTTGCGAAAAAAGCATGGCTTTGATCCAAACAAAAAGACTGTTCTTTTGGTTGGCGGAGGCGACGGACTTCCTGGAGCGGTTGACATCGTAAACAAGTGCATTTTGCGAAAAGCAAAGTTCGCGATTGCCGTTGTTTGCGGAAAGGATATGGGAAAATACACTTACTTGGAAAGCCTTAAGCGCCTGTACCCAAAATTGGACCTTCACGTTTACGGCTTTGTAAACTACCTTGACGAGTTGATAAAGCTTTCCGACTGCGTTGTAATGAAGGCTGGTCCCGCGACTTTGCTTGAAGCGCTTTCTTGCAGAAAGCCCATAATCATTTCGCGCTACATTCACAACCAAGAATTGGGCAACATGCGCTTTGCCGTTCAAAATAAGGTTGGCTGGTTCATACAAAAGCCGTCAAAAATCTATGACAAAATCGAAGAGATTTTTGAAGACCAAGATTTTGACAGCCGCATGGCCAAGAATTTTGACGCGCTCAAGATTGACACCGACTCCAGCAAAATCGCAAAGCTTTTGCTGGACAAGCCGGTCCGCTAAGATTGTAGCGCGCCGTTCCAGAATCGTTTTATCGCTCTTTCCTCAAAGGCTTTTTCCAAAAGCGGCTCGATTTGCATTGCGTCGTAAATCTTTTTCGCTTCTTCTTTGTCGGCCTTTAAGACGGGATGCTTGGGGCTGAACAAAACGCAGCAGTCTTCGTATGGCAAAATCGAAGTGTCGTAGGTTCCGATTGTAACCGCGTCGGCGATTATTTCTTCCTTGTCCATTCCAACTAGCGGGCGGATTAGGGGGTAGGCGGCCATGCTTTCGGTAACCGCCATGTTTTCTACCGTTTGGCTTGCGACTTGTCCAAGCGATTCGCCTGTGACGATGCATTGCGCTCCGATGCGGTCCGCGATTTTATTCGCCACGCGCATCATGCACATTCTTAAAAGCAAGGTTGACCAAGATTCCGGCGAAGATTTTTTGATTTGCATTTGCGCTTCGGTAAAGCTTACGATATGCAAGTGGACGCTGATTCCGTAGGCCGAAATTCTTTCGGCCAAGTCTTCCACTTTTTTTTGCGCTTCGTCGCTGGTGTAGGGGTAGGAATGGTAGTAAACCGCGTCGATTTTCATTCCGCGCCGCATCATGCGCCAGCCGGCGACTGGACTGTCTATGCCGCCGCTAAGCAGCAATAGGCCGTGGCCGCTAACGCCTACGGGAAGGCCTCTGATTCCCTTTTTGTCGTCGGTGTAAACGTAAACTTGGTCGCGAACTTCTATAAAAACCTTTACGTCCGGCTTGTGAACGTCTACAAGCAAAACTTTTTGGTCAAAGACGCGGGCGGCGGCTTCTCTGTTGATTTGATACGAGTCAAGCGGAAAGCCCTTGTCCGCGCGGCGCGCCTCGCATTTAAAGGTCTTTGCGCCGTTTTGGGCGGCCTGTACGCATAGGTTGTACACTACGTCTTTAATCGCGTCGATGTTTTTTTCGACGACTTGCGTTTTTGCCCAGCCGGTGATTCCAACCAAATGCTCAAGGCAATATTCTATTTTTGAGGAACGCGATTCGTCGGCTGCAAAATACATTCTACCGGCGCGCAAGCTGATTTTTATTTCGTCGTCCCCGCCAAAGTAGGAGCGGGCGTTTTGCAAAAGCTGCTTTTCAAACTGCTTGATGTTGGAGCCTTTTAACGTAAGCTCGCCAAGCTTTGCCAAGTATGTAACCATTTTGCCATTATATAAAAAAAACGCGCGAATGAAAAGCGTTCCGCCGCCTTTGCGAGCCTTGCGCCTGTCTTGACAAAGGTCAAAATTTAATAGATATTTATAGCATTATGAAAAAAGACCATCGTTTGACGCGAGCAAAATTAGAGACATTGACATCGGCGGAATTGTTGGACATCGCTGATGAATATGGAATCGACGCGCCCGATGATTTGAACAGGCAATTTATAATTGGCGATTTGCTTGCCATGGCCAGCGAATTGGAAGAGGGCGAAAAAGTAAAAGAGACAATCGCGCTTTCTGACGATGAAGAGCAAGCCATCAACGTAAACACTTTGCCAGCAAGTTACAACGAAACAAAAATCAATGTAATATTGCGCAATCCCATTTCGCTTTTTGTTTGGTGGGATTTAAGCGAATGGACAATAAAAAAGATTAAAGCGGAACGCAGCCAATTGCGTTTGTTCGTTTACTTTTTTGAAAACTTTGACGACGAAAAGCCCGCGGACGCTTTTGACATCCAGCTAAATTATTCCGACCGCGAAAATTATGTAATCATTCCCGGAGGAAAAAAGATAGTTCGCGTTGACTTGGTTTCTGATTGCGCCGGAAAGAGCGACACGTTGGCTTTTTCGGAAAAGATTGTGATTCCAAAAGGTTCGCCGGTAATGGCTTCAAAGCCCGGCGAAAAGTTGGCTGTGTCAAGAATCGTAGAGCATTCAGGCGTGGCGGAACTGCTAAGGCGGCATTACAACACATACCGTCAATCGTTTAATTAATAATATATAAGGTAAAAACAATGGCTTCAAAAAATTTGATATATGTACTTAATCTTCATTGCCCTTACATAAAGATTGGCGCCAATGAAAATTCCCGCTGCGATGAAGAGACGACATTAGTATTCCAGTATTTTTCAAATTTATTTTTGCCTACATTAAATTTGCTTTCATATTTCAAAAGCCAAAAACTGGACGCAAAATTGGCGCTTGTTTTTTCCGCTTCGACTTGCGAAATCCTTTCCGACCTCGACATAAAAAAGAAATACAACAAGTGGCTGGACAATTTGATCGACCTTGCCAATAAAGAAGTCGAGCGCGTAAAAAGAAATTCGGCGCTAAAAAAGGCGGCCAACGCCAATTTGCAGCGCGTACAAGAAAACAAGCGCATGTACAATGAAGTTTGGAACGGCGACTTGCTTGGAGCGTTCTCGTCATTCGCGCAAGAAGGCTATGCCGAGATCTTGGCCACGTGCGGAACGTATTTGTTCATGCCTCATTTTTCGGACATGACCGAGATTTTAAATGCCCAAGTGGAAAGCGGCCTTTTTGCGATCAAGCAATACTTTGGAAGGGTAAGCGACGGCTTTTTCTTGCCGGAGATGGGCTACGCTCCAGGAATTGAAGAAGTAATCAAGTCTTACGGAATTTCATACATCTTTTTGCCGTCGATGAGCTTTTTGTTCTCGCAAACCGCTCCGCAAAACGGAACCTTTATGCCGGCGCGCTGTCCCAACGGCCTTTCGATTGTCGCGGCCGAAGACTTTATGGGCGACAGGGAATTTAGCAGCCTTTATGCCGACGCTTCCAAAGACGTTGCCTGGGAATTGTCGTCAAAGGAATTGACTCCGTTCATAAAAGAGGGAAAGCCGCGCTCGGCGACCTATTGGAGCTATCATAACCGCGACGGCCAAGACTACAACGTTGATTTGGCGGCGGAGCAAATCAAGGCCGACGCAAAGGAATTTGTTGACAAAAAGGCGCAAGCGCTAAAAAAGGCCGCGATTATTTTGGGCGACGACGCAGACGTTTCTACAACAGTTGTCTTTAACGTCCTTGACTTAAGCTCAAGCTGGCTTGAATTCTTTGACTGGCTAAAGGAGTCGATTGTCTTTGCCTTGCAAGAGGG
>JAEEGI010025213.1_pt1 | contig 11544 bp, 10 predicted proteins | sample 8958751 | NCBI WGS metagenome assembly JAEEGI01 (sample SAMN16246545, study PRJNA631951) | gut metagenome | biome: gut microbiome; feature: rumen; material: KS-attached | host: Bos | place: Iran: Karaj | collected 2018-10 | reverse complement strand
GTAAGATATGCAAAGAAACGTCTTTCGTAAGTTGTAGCCCAAAGGTTGATTGGCAGACGTTTCGTGAAATGCTCCCATACAGCCTTAACATTTTCTCGTTTGGTATATTTCAGTTTTCATTTTACAATCTGCGCCCTATGTTCCTCGGCATGCAGGGTACGGTTGAGTCTGTTGCCGATTTCAAAATACTGAATGGAATAGCAGGAATGGTATCTATGTTTGGTGGAGCATTTATTGGTGCATTATTGCCGTCTGCATCGCGTGTCGTTGCGAAACAAAATAAAGACGCATATTATCGTGTAGCATATTCGGGAACACGTTATGTGTCTATAATAATGAGCTTTGGTTGTTTTGGCATAATGTCCGTTGCTCCAGAACTGCTTACGGTTTATGTCGGAAAGGATTATTTGTATCTTGTACCATGGTTATATTTGTGGATGTTGCCATTGCTTCTTACACATAATCAGGCAATCAGTAGTCTTATTTTGGCAGGTTCCGACATTCGTGCCATTACATATAACACAACAGTTTCTGCTGTATTGGGACTTTTGGTTACATGGTTTGCTATACCTGTATATCAAGTTGGTGGTACGGTAATAGGTTATGTAGTTTATCTATTGCTTCAAATTCTGTTTTATTACTTTTACTATTGGCCTAAAAAGATGTCTATTGATTCTTCAAAAGTTTTTTTCAGTTGCTTTGCTCCGTATGCAGCTATTGGTGGCGTGGCACTGCTGGCAGTTTCATTTGTGAATGTCAGCGACATCTGCCTGTGGAACGGTTTTGCAAAAGGAGTGTTATTTACGGTTCTGTTTGCAGCGGCGACGTGGTGCGTGATGCCAAAAGAAGAGAAGGCATATTTGATAGAATTGGCAAGAAAGAAAAGTGCTTGATGAAAAATCCGTCGGTTTCAATAGCAAAAGGATTTGCTATAATTTTTATGGCGATTGTGTCTTTGAAATATCGTGGTGATGGTTGGCCAGACTATTTTCACGCAGTATGGCAGGATGGATCTGAGTTTAAACTAACTAACAATAAAAGTTGTGGAAAGGTTTTAGGCAGACAAGTTGGGTTCAGATGTAAAATCTGTCCAGACGGAGTAGGTATGCTTGCTGATATTGCTGTAGGAGATCGAAAAAAGGTTATCCTGATTTTACGGGATGTGAGGGTAAATGCTTTGTTATGCTCAGAACTCCAAAAGGGCGTCGAGTTTATGAAAAAGGCAGATGAGGTAGGGGAATATGGTAAGAAATGTCGATAGGCCAGGAATTGCTGACGTTGTATGTGGGTGAGGACAATCTTTATCTCTTGCCATGGCTTAATATTTGGCTGTTGATTCTTCTTCTCTATCATAATCAGGTCATATAAGCAGGCCATAAGCAGTCTTATTCTTGCAGGCTCTGATATTCGTGCGCTTAATTACAGTTCGTCTATTGCTTCTGTTGTTGGACTTGTAACAACATGGTTTACAACTCCATTGTTCAATGTTGGTGGTACTATAGTTGGTTTTATTGCTTGTTTGACAATACAGATGGGCTTTTACTATTTGTATTATTGGCCTAGAAAGATGGAAATCGACTCGAAACGTGTATTTTTTTTATGTTTTCTTCCATACGTAATTATAGGAGCTGTTGCATACTTTTCTGTATCTTTTATAAGCATAGGTGAAAGTTGTGTAATAACTGGAGGAGTGAAAGAAATAATATTTGCAGTTATTTTTATTATTCTTTCCTTTATTGTAATGCCTAAAAAGGATAAAACATATTTATAAAGCATATCAAAAAATCAAGAAGGGATAAAACTTTATATACAAGAAAGGTAAATAAATGTTTTTTACTGTTTGTCAATAGAAATTTCTAATTTTTTTAGACAGATTAAAAGGTGAAAAAGTCTATATACTTATTTGTCATATTAATGTTCGTAAGTGAATTGTATAGTTTGAGAATGTTTAATTCAATGTTTTCAGGATACGAGATTGGCGGAATTCTTTTGTATGTCTGGGTGCTTGCGGGCTTTGTAATATATCGCAGAAGAAAAAGAACTCATCTGTGTAATGTAGGTAGTGTTTCTCCTGTAATCTTGATTTTTTTAGGGCTTTTTCTCTCTATGGTTTCGGCATATGTTTTGTATGAACAAGGTTTTGTTCAATCTCTTATAACATATCGTCATCAGTATTTATGGATTATTGTGATTGCTTTGTTATATGTTAAACCGAATGAGCGTAGTTTAATAAAATCTCTAAATTGGTTTGGTGTAACATGTATAATAGCAACATTTTTACGTACCTTTTTTTTCCCGCAATGGTTTGTTGGCAAAAATGGAGAGCAATTGGTTGCTTCTGAAATAACAGAACTTGTTGTATGTAGGGGATACCCGATATTGACAATTCCACTGTATTATTATTGTGATCGAATGCGACGTGATTTTAAAAAAAAGGATGTTTTTTGGGTTTGTTTATACCTATTTTTTTTCTTAATGTTACAAAATAGAAGCACACTTTTTGTAGCAACTATAATTGTTGGATATTCTTTTGTAACAAGTAAAAAAAAGAAAATAGCCATACCGGTCACGATTCTTTTAGGATTAATTTTTTTGTATTTTAGTTATGATATTTTTGTAGATTTAAATAATGAAACTACTTCACAGATAAATGATGGTGATTATAACCGAACAAAAGCTTTTGAACATATGTTTTTGAAATCTAATAAGGATTTGCTAGCCATTGTCTTTGGAAAAGGTTTTTTAAGTTCCCATGCAACAAATGATATGTCTAATTTAATGTCATTGGGGATATTTAATAGCGATGTTGGTTTTATTGGATATTGGGATCAGTTTGGAATTCTTCCTGTCATTGTGTTTGTTTCTATCATTATAAAAACTATATTCTCAAAACAAATGCCATTTTATGTAAAAGCATCAGGGCTCCATATCTTAGTGTGTTCTGTGACTATTTCATATTTTGGAACCACATCTGGAATAGTGTGGTTTTCTCTGTTTTATTTTATGTTTTTTTATTATGAGAATAGGGGCATACAGTTAAAAAAAAGACATATAACCATAAAAAGTTATATGAGAAAAAAGTTGTTGATGATAGATATAGGGAAAAATATGACGTAATAAAAATAATATGCTTGCAATAATACTTGTAAACTATAAGAGTAGTTTGCCTACTTGTAAATATATAAAAGAGGTTTTGTTGAAGAATGTCACTATCCCAAGTTCTGTTGTTATAGTAGATAATGCTTCAACGTCTGAAAGTGTTGATGAAATTAAGAAAAATGTAGACGTAAATATTTACGATCGTAATTTTAATGTTTTAGAGGAAGGCGAATCATCTATATACTTAATCTGTAATCCCGAAAATTCGGGTTTTGCCAAAGGAAACAATCTTGGAGCACGTTTTGCTATTGATGTCTTGAACTGCGATTACTTGCTCTTTTCAAATAACGATATTGAATTTATTGATAGTAATGTTGTTGAAGCCCTTTATGAAAAACTAAAAAATACCCCTAAGGCAGGTATTATAGGTCCAAAGGTGGTCGGTTTACAAGGGGAGTTTCAGAGTCCAGAACCGTATATTTCATTCTGGGACAGAAACGTGTGGATGTATTTATCAACTCCGTTCTATTCAAAGGAAAAGAAGAGGCAACGTTTTCAATTGGATTATGCAAGAGATGCAAAAGAAGGTTTCCATTACAAGCTGATGGGTTCTTTCTTTATGGTTCGTAGTAAAGATTTCAAGGAGTGTGGAATGATGGATGAACACACGTTTCTTTATGCCGAAGAACCCATTTTGACGGAGAGAATGAAAAGAATAGGTTTGCAACCATATTATTATCCACAGGTTGCGGTGTTGCATAATCACGGTGCTACAACTAAAAAACATTTCAGAAATAGTCAGATAGAGTGGATAAAGTTCGAGAGTGAGTGCTATTATTACCGAACCTATAAAAACACGTCGTCGATAGAGATATTTATAGGAAGGTTATTGCGCTATTTGTTAAATATTATCAAACGAAACAGATAAAATGAATATATTGTTTGTTACGCATCATTATCTGAATGGCTCAAGTGGCGCTGTTTTTGCTTCAAGAGCATTTATAAATGCTGCTGCGGAAATAGCAGACAAAACAGTCTTGCTGTATCCTTACAAAGATGGATATGAGAAAGAGTTTATAGATAGTAAAGTCAATTGTATTCCTGTTGAATATAACAAATCAAAAGTTTTAAAGTTCTTTGATTTGTTGTCAGGACGTGTACATAGATATTATGACGTATTTGAAATAACTCTAAGAAGCAATAATATAGACATAGTAATTTTTGATACAAGTATTGTTGCTTTCAATTTAATAGAAATAGCTCATAGGTATAATGCAAAGGTTATTACAATTCATCATAATTATCAGTATGAGTATTTTTATGATAGTACAAAATATCCGTTAAAGCCAATAGTCTTGTATTGGACAAAAAAATATGAGCAGTATGCAGTAACAAAAAGTGACCTTAATCTGACATTGACTGAGCAGGATAAATTTTTGTTGGCTCAGAATTATAATGGAGGTGATTCTTCAACGATTAAGGTCTTGGGTTGTTTTGATTTTCATAAGGATTGCGAGGGAATTTTGAAATCACAAAGTATAGAGTCTGAAAATAAAGAGAAAAGTTTGAATTTCGTAATAACTGCCTCATTGGATGCATACCAAAACAAAATTTCAATTATTCCTTGGATAGAACATTATTATCCTATATTAAAGGAAACATTGCCTGATGCAACTTTGACTCTTGCAGGAAGAAATCCAACCACAGAGTATTATTCTGTTTGTGAAAAGTATGGAGTCCGTTTGATTCCTTCACCAAAGGACATAAACGAGATTATAAGTAGTGCAGATTTCTATTTATGTCCTATGGATAAAGGAGGAGGTCTGAAATTAAGGGTTCTAGACGGCTTAAAGAATGGTTTGTTGGTAGTTACTCATAAAGTTTCTGCACGAGGATATGATGAGTTCGTTTCTCAAAAGTGTATGTTTTGCTATGATGATGAGCAATCTTTCATTGAGGCTTTAAAAAATGTGGTAGAGTCAAGCTATTCAAAAAACGATATTCTAAAATTATATGATGGCATGTTTAGTTTTAAGTCTGGGGTAAACAGACTTAATAAATATGTTGCATCTCTTTTTTCAAGATAATTGTTTCACGTCTTATGATGAGAAAAAAATTACTGATATTCCATCCTTATTTAGCAACTTATAGAATAGATTTATACAATAAGCTTGCTGAGGATTTTGAAGTAAAGGTTCTGCTGACGGGGCATCCCGATGAAATTGCAGGTCTTGGATTTGACTTGAATAAGGTAAACGAACAGGCTCATTTTGATTATGAATATTATCATAAGGGCAAGTATGTTGGGCGTCATTTGATCTCGGATATATACATCAAGGTTATAAGAGAGTTTCGTCCAGATATCATATTTGCGCATGAATATGGAGTTAATACTATTTGGGCAATTTTGTTAAAACGTTTATATCATTATAAGTTGTATATAACATGTGATGATAGTTTGCAGATGGCACAGTCATATAGCTTTAGCCGAAAGTTTTTAAGAAATTTTGTAGTCTGTGGTATTGACGGAATGTTTGTCGTAAGTACAAAAACAATAGACTTCCTTAAATCATTGTACGGAAAAGATAAGTTTTTGTATTTCCCAATCATTCAGGATGATAGAATATTAGTAAAGAGAATACAGAATTGTGAAGAAGCGGTATCAGTATATAAGGAAAGATATGATATAAAAGATAAGAAAATCATACTATATGTAGGACGTTTTGCTCAAGTAAAGAACTTACCATTGTTGCTTAATGCTTTTTCGATGATTGATAAAAAAGATGTACGTTTGGTAATGGTGGGTGATGGTCCAATGAGAGATGACATTGAACGGAAAATTTCAGATCTTGAATTGAACGGGAAAGTCATTTTAACAGGGGCTTTGTATGGGGATGATTTATACGCTTGGTATCGTATTGCTGATTATTTTGTTTTGCCAAGTTCTTTCGAACCTTTTGGAGCTGTAGTTAATGAAGCATTGGTTTCTGGTTGTTTTTCTATTGTTTCAAATTCTGCAGGTTCACATACCCTTATAGACGAAGGAAAAAATGGTTATGTGTTTGAAAGTGATAATGTCAATGATTTGAAGAAAAAGATGTCATTAGCATTGGAACGTCAAAAGAAAAAAGATATCAAATGTTTGATGACTAAGAATTTTAGTGATTTTTATAAGGATTTGTTAGAATATATTAAATGATAAAAATAGAATATAAAAACATGCCTCCCGGAGCAAATAAACAGATATTTGCTTTGAGATACATATTTAATATTTTCAGAACATATTTGTTGTTTCATTTCCGTTATCCTTGGGTCAAGTATAATGGCTTTATACGTGTAATGAAGCAAACCTCATTTGCCCGTCGGAACATTGTTTTAGGAAATAATGTTCAGTTTGGCCCATATTGTAATGTTGCTGTCGATACTACAATAGGAAATAATGTCTTAATTGCAGGAAGAGTTTGTTTTTTGGCGGGAAATGATCATCAGACAGAATATCCTGAAAGACTTATTTGGGATTCACCTCGAGGTGAAGAAAGACCTATTGTCGTAGAGGATGACGTTTGGATTGGTAATGGTGTAAACATTTTGGGAGGCGTAACGATAGGATGCGGTTCGGTTATTGCTGCTGGTGCGGTGGTGACTAAAAATGTACCTCCCTGTGAAGTCTGGGGTGGTGTACCTGCAAAGAAAATCCGCGACAGATTCAAGTCTGAAGAGGAGAAGGAAAGACATTTGCTATATGTAAAGCGAATGTCCTGATGTATTTTGAAATACAACGGTTGTATTATGCTGAAAATAATTGTAAATGCTTATACCGTTTGTCCAGACATGGGCAGCGAACCGGGAGTAGGGTGGAATTGGTGTGTAAACATCGCTAAATACTGTGAGTTGCATATTATTACAGAAAGTGAGTACAAAGATAAGATTGTAGCTCGTTTAAAACAGATTCCCTATGGCGAGAATATGCATTTCTATTGGAACGAGGTTACTCCGAAAATTCGCCGGATGTGCTGGAATCAGGGCGACTGGCGATTCTATTACTATTACCGGAAGTGGCAGTTGAAAACGGCTGATATTGCCCGTGGCATTGTTGAAAATATTCGTGCAGCACATGGTGGTACAGATGATATAATTCTGCATCAGTTAAATATGATAGGTTTTCGCGAACCGGGGTATTTGTGGAAAGTCGCAAAAGAATATCATATTCCTTTTGTTTGGGGACCGATAGGTGGCTTGAAACTCTTCCCTATGTCATATTCAGAAGGAAAGGGATTAAAGATGAAAGTCTTTAATAAACTAAAGTCTAACATAACCAAGTATCAGATAAGGAGTAACAGCCGGGTATGTAAGGCTCTGCATACTGCCGACGCGTTGATTGCTTCAATTCCCGAAAGTCACGATGCAATAAAGAAATATCATAATTTAGAATCTATCGTTATTCCCGAAACTGGATGTTTTTTGAAGGAAACTGATTGTGTGGATAAAACAGATGTAAATAATCGTTTCTTCAAATCTGAGCTTAACGTTTTGTGGGTTGGTAAATTTGATTTCCGTAAAAGACTGGATATTGCTATCAGGGCAATTGCTAAAACCGAGAAAAACGTGAATATGACGGTGCTTGGTAGTGGCAATGTAAAACAAGTAGAAAAGGCTAAGAATTTATGCCGTATGTTGAATGTGGAAGACAGAGTTCATTTTCTGGGAAATAGAAGTAATCCAGAGGTAAAGAAAATGATGTCCGAAGCAGATGTCTTTCTTTTCACTTCTGTAAATGAAGATACTTCTACGGTAGTGCTCGAGGCTATCAGTTCTAATCTTCCTGTTTTGTGTTTTGATACGTGTGGTATGGCTGCCGTTATTGACGAGACAATAGGCTTTAAAGTTCCGCTCACACAACCGCAACGGTCTGTGAGTGATTTTGCAGATAAACTGAACTTTTTCAATACACATCGCGATGAACTTTTGCGGCTTTCAAATGGCTGTCCCGCGCGTGCTGTGGCGTTGTCTTGGGATAACAAAGCTTTACAAGTTCTGGCTATCTATAACGAAATAGTAAAAAAAAATAGATAGTATGTATTATAGGTGAAAATAAATTGTTAATTTTGCGCCATGATAGATTTGAGAGATTTGCACATATTGGGTAAAAAAGAACAATTGGCTCTTTTGCCAGAAGGTAAATTGTTGATAAATACCATTAATGCACATTCTTACAACACGGCAGTTAAAGATGAATTGTTTGCTGATTCATTGAAATATTGTGATGTTGTGTTGCCAGATGGTGCTAGTATTGTGTATACGTTTAAGATGAAAGGTTGGAAGCCGCGTCCTTTAGAACGCATTGCAGGATACGACCTTTTCTCGTTCGAGATGGAAAAACTAAATAAGCGTGGAGGTAAATGCTTTTTCCTTGGAAGTAGCGAGAAAGTTCTTGCAAAGATAAAGAAAAGGGCTGCAGTTGATTATCCTAATATCCAAGTGGAAACATACTCTCCACCATATAAAAAAGTTTTTTCTGAAGAAGATAGCAAGGCGATGATTGATGCAGTTAATGCGGCAAAGCCTGATTTGCTATGGATTGGCATGACTGCCCCAAAACAAGAAAAGTGGACATATTCCCATTGGGATAAACTTGATATAAATTGTCATTGTGGAACAATCGGAGCTGTATTCGATTTCTATGCAGGGACAGTTAAGCGTGCTCCGCTATGGTATCAGAAACATTGTGCCGAGTGGCTCTACCGGTTGGTTCATGAACCTAAGCGAATGTGGCGCAGATATGTATTTGGTAATCCAATATATATTAAGAACGTAATGATAACAAAAAATAATATGAAAAAGACTCAGCCTTACAGAAAGTAAAAGCTGAGTCTTTTTCTTTTATACTATGCCAGCATTTTTATTTTCTGCCTAATCTTCATCTTAAACAGTTTTAAGAACGAAGAAAATGTGTTGCCGCTTGTTTCTGCAGTTACACCAAAGGTTCTGAGCAACATTTCGCTGCCGATAATTCGGGTATGAATGCTCATACGAACGTCGTTTATCACGTTTTTGTCGTGAATCACCTCCAGCCACATATCTGTTTTTTCTACAACAATCTGTCTTATGCCGTTGTGCTTGTCGATGTAGTAATGACTGCCGTATCCAAACACCGTTTTAATGCTGTTGCTGCCAAGCGGTTCAGCAAGTGTTATGAAATGGTTGCGTTTATAACTTGCTTTGCTTGCTACTTTATGCTCCGTAAAGTACTGACAGCCAAACCTGAAGTTTATTATGGTAGTTTGAGCGATAATCTTGTTGTAATTGGTAGAAATTAGGTTATGAATCATTTCCATATAATGTACCGAAAGCGCATCGTCGTTGTCAAGATATGTGGTTGATACTATGCCTTCGGCCTTGTCGCCCAAATCATTCTCGATAACTTCCTTGAATATCTGCCCAAAGATTGCCGATTGCCCGGGAGCAACTCCTATCGCTCTGAACTGGGGGCATCTCGACCGGATTTCGTCAATTCTGCTCTTATATTTAATTGGTGTTTCGCTGCTGAACAGAACAATCCACTTAAAATTCTTGTCAGTCTGATTTAGTACCGATGGGAGAGTGAACTGTTCAAACAGACGGAATCGCTGTTCGAGCCATTCGGCGGTCTGTGTGTTGTTGCTGTTTTTATCTGTCTGCCACAATGTCAGATTAAAGCGCGTAAGTATATATTTGTGTATGTTCATGTTGCAAATATATGTAAAAAAATATAATCAGCAATGTGTTTTTTAAATTCGCTTCCGCGCTTCGTTTGTTTTTGGGCAGACATTACTTTTGAACAACAATCTGTTCTGCTTATTAACAGAAAATCCTTGCCGTTGTTAATAACTCTTGCGGTTTTTTAACAATAACAAATTCCGTTTTTTATAACTGTTATATGCTGAGTTTGGCTGAATAATAAGTATTTTTGTCGACGCTTAATCTTGGTAAATCCATGAAAAACAAGTGTTTTTATGCAGTTTGTATGTTGTACGTCAAGTTTTTCGGCTTATATAATTAAAAAGAAAAAAAATCTTTCACCTTTTAACAATTTTTTAATATCTTTGCCACGAGAATAGAATTTTTAATTCAAAGTTTGAAACCATTAAAAATGTAGAGCTATGTACTACGTTGATATGATAAAAAAGAGAACTTTATTAGGGAAGCCGAAGGCATTGACTGCTTTCTGCTCCATTTTTATGCTGTTGTGTCTGGTGACGGAGGCAACGGCACAGAGTGGGTTTAGGACTCCAACAGATAAGTTTAATGTTGGTAATAATTCTATTGACAAAATTACTTTTGTTGGAACAATGGGAGCTGAGGTTAATAAATCTCAGGAGATTATTGTTGATAATCCTAATACACTTTCGTTTGTTGATAATACTTCGCAGCATTTTTATATAAATGCAAGTGGGAAGTTTAAAACGAACTTTACGTTGAAGAGTGGTACAACACCTGATTGGCGAAATGGATATGTTTATATCAATACTAATGGAGACAATGAATTTACCGTTAAAATTGACAATCCATATCTCAATACGGTTCTCGATGGCGAAATTAGACAAAAGTTGAGAGGACATTATGCGGATATGCAGGGTGATGTGAATGAACTTTATGCATTTTCGTGTATGGCTGGCTATCAAACCTTGGATAAAAATAGTGAGTGGAATAAATCTGATGGACAGCTGAAAGGAACATGGGGATATTGGGATGGAACCCAAATGGTTTTCAATGATAATGTTATTACCTATAAAGCTGATCCAACGGGAAGTGACCATCTTGCCTATACCGATGTTACAGTAAGTGGAAGTTCAAATTCTTCGGCGAAAACAAACTGGTCTACAATCTTCGATAGAACAATTGGAAATAAGATAACAGCTCCTTCTGTTGCTGGTATATATAGAATGAGGTACAAGATGGATGTTAATAATCTTGACCCAAATCCAGATGATGAGTCTATAGTTTATAGTAGGGGAAAAAAAATAACAGGTACTCTTGGTTTGAAAGCCTGGGATCATAAAGACTATGCAACAAGATTCGACCAGTATCAGAGAGCTGGTGGTAATGCCGTAGATATAATGCTGTATGTTCTTCGCGAGTATACACTTAATGTTGTACTTCCAAAGAATTCTGCAGGATTTACTCCAAGTATCAAGATTGCAAATTCTTTGAATGATGCAACTTATACTGCAAGCGGCAAGGTTTATGTTGCAACCGAAAATCTGAAATACGACGAAATTACAACTAACAACATTAACGGTCACCGTCCAAATGTTGTTATTGATAACAATAATCATACGATAACAATATCTTATGATTTCAGCAGCATGCCATACAATGCAAGTTCTGCATCTCCATTCTGGACAGACCATACAGAGCAGCCTGCTCTTGTAAACGGTTACTATCAGATTGAGAAGCCAGAGCATC
>JAEEGI010025211.1_pt1 | contig 11544 bp, 7 predicted proteins | sample 8958751 | NCBI WGS metagenome assembly JAEEGI01 (sample SAMN16246545, study PRJNA631951) | gut metagenome | biome: gut microbiome; feature: rumen; material: KS-attached | host: Bos | place: Iran: Karaj | collected 2018-10 | reverse complement strand
GTGCAGACGACGGAATGCAGCCGTTCGTCATCCCAATGCTTCGTGTAGGTCGTGCAGATGATGGTGCCGTCTGGCAGAAGCTCCACGCCCGAATAGCCTGTGTCACACGCGGGCCAGCCGCCGCGACCGCAGTGGTGCAAGAGATGGATTCGGTATTGGCCGGGCCGTCCGTTGCGGATGTCGTCGTAGGTTCCGACCCACGCCACATATTGACCATAGGTGGAAGAACCTAACGCTCTGTCGCGGAAGGCGATAAGCCAACGCCCGTCGGGTAGTTGGATGCCTTCGTGGCGGTCGCCCGAAAGCCCCCAGCAGGTATCTTCGGGAGCCGTCCATGTCTGACCTTCGTCACGGCTGAAACACATCATACTGCGAGCCGTGTGGCGGTTTTCACGAATCAGCAAGCAGATTTCGTCACCATCGGGAGAACGCAACGCGAACGGTTCGCAAAGGTTCTTTTGCTCCTTGTGGGCGACAATTTTAGCAGGCGACCATGTGAAGCCGCCATCTTTCGTGATGGACATCCAGACGTCTTGATCATCCGCCGGACCGTCCGTCTTCACTTCCGGATTCGTGCGAATCTGTCCGAACAGCGCGCTCGTGCCGTCCTTTAATTGGATGAATCCCGTCGGCGGCATGCCCGCGCTCAACTTGGCGGGCGGCACTTCATACCAACTTTCGCCTTCGTCGCGGCTCATGAGAATGCCCATGCCACCCTTTTTCGCGCTGAAAATGCAGAAACGGCGTTCCGCACCGTCGGGCGTATAAACGGCCTGCAGCGTGGGGCAGTTGCGATGTGTCGCGGCATAGGCGGGAGGCAGGATGCTGTCCAACCGCTTCCATGTCTTGCCGCCGTCATCCGAACGCGCCATCGGGCCGCACGGACCGCCATGCTGGAACGTCCAAACACAGAAAATCGACTTGCCGTCTTTCGTCAGAACTGTTGTCGGATGGCCTTGATAGACATCCGGCGTACCCATGGCGATGACCGTCTGGCGGAATTTTTCATTGGAAATATCGACGATTGGCAGTTCATCATGGCACGGCTTCACGATTTCTTTCGGACGCGTGCCGTCTGGCGATACTTGCGCCAAATCCGCAATCTCTTCGTCGGACATGCGCCGTGTCTCGTAAGTCACGTTAGCCAAACAACCTTCGAATGGGCGGTCACCATTCTTGCCAGAATTACCAATCCACGCCTTGCCGCCTGCGAAAACCGCTGGCATGGGCTTTTCGGAAGGACGAACATCCGCGTCCTTTCCATTGATGAAAATGCGCGGCAGGCCGCTGTCATACGGCGAAACGCCGCCCATCGTTACGGCAACATGCGTCCATTGCTTCTCTGGCAACAAACCACCGAAGCCCCATGAACTAACGCCATCGGGCAGGCGGACGCCAAGCGTCAATCCCGCCAAGCCGTCGCTTCCTTGCGATGGATGGAAATAGAACGCAGGGCCATCGATGATGCGCGGATACGGCTTGTCGCCTTTGCCCCATCCGTCGATGCGAACCCATGCGGCGAAGGTGATTTCCGGCGATTCCGCCACTTGGATGCTTTCGCCCGTATCCCGTTCTCCGTTAAAGGTTTTCACATCCGCATTGGCGGCCAGACTGCACAGACAGAGGGCCGCTGTACTGAAAAAACGAACATTTCCTACCATAGTGTGTTTTCCTTTATAAACTGCTTGTTTTGGATATTCTGGAATTAAGAAGCTTTGAAACCAATATTTTTCACGGCCTCAATTAGTTGCTCTTTCTGCACAGGGTGCGAAAGCTTCACGACGGCGCTTTTGCCTTCCAGCGAGACGACCACGTTCGCCACGCCTTCCACGCCCTGTAACGCCTCCGTCACATAACGGACACAATGTTCGCAATGCATGCCGCGCACTTTCAACGTGACCGTATTTGGATCATCTACCGCCGCGCTCTTTCCACGACGGAAGAACCTCAGCCGCAAGGCGTTCGTCACGACGAACACGGAACTGCAGCTCATCGCCGCCGCGCCGAGCATCGGTGTCAGGCGAAGGCCGAACAGCGGATAAAGCGCACCCCCTGCAATGGGAATGCCCAAGAGATTGTAGAAAAACGCCCAAAACAGATTCATCTTGATGTTGCGCATGACGGCTTGGCTCAACGCCAACGCCGTCTCCAATGTGTTCAAATCACTACTGCTCAACACGATATCCGCTGATTCGATGGCGATGTCCGTTCCCGCGCCAATGGCTACACCGACATCCGCCCGCGTCAATGCAGGTGCGTCATTGATGCCGTCGCCAACCATCGCCACGCGGTGGCCTTCAGCCTGCATTTCGCGCACAATCCGTTCCTTGTCATTAGGATACAACTCCGCATGGACTTTTGTGAAGCCCAACGATTTGCCGATGGCCTCCGCCGTTTTCTTATTGTCTCCCGTCAACATGACCAATTCGATTCCGTGGTTCCGTAGGGCGTTCAATGCCGCGACGGCATTGTCGCGCGGCTTGTCCGCAACCGTAAGGAAACCTAGAAGTCTCGATTCATCAGCAAGATACAACGGCGTCCTGCCAGCCTCCGCCTGCGCTTCGGCCTGCGTGGCCAATGACGTCTGCTCGCTGAAATTTTCCATGACACGTCGGTTGCCAATCGTCAGCCTACGGCCTTTCACCAACGCCGTCACACCGATGCCCGGTTTTGTTTCAAATTCTTCCGTCTGAAGCTCTTCTGTCTTCAATTCCTTCGCGTGGGCGAGAATCGCCTGCGCCAACGGATGTTCGGAGGAACGCTCCAACGCCGCCGCCAACGACCAGAATTCCGTTTCATCAACACCGTCCGCCAACACGCAATCGACGACGGCTGGCCGCCCTTCCGTCACCGTTCCTGTCTTGTCCAAGACGATTGTATCCACATGATGGAAATTCTCCAACGCCTCCGCATTTTTGAACAGGATGCCAAGCTCTGCGCCGCGGCCTGTACCAACCATAATCGCTACAGGCGTCGCCAAGCCCAACGCGCATGGGCAGCTGATGACCAATACGGCAATACCGAAGGTCAACGCCATGCCGAATGCCGCTCCCGCCAATAGCCAGCAGACCGTCGCCAACAACGCAAGTCCAAGAACGATAGGAACAAACACACCACAGACACGATCTGCGATTTTTGCGATTGGTGCCTTCGAAGCGGAGGCCTCCTCCACCATCCGTACGATTTGCGACAACGTCGTGTCTTCACCGACGGCGTCCGCACGAATCTGCAGATAGCCACCGCCGTTGACCGTCGCTCCCGTCACCGTGTCGCCGACGGTTTTCTCCACAGGCATGCTCTCGCCTGTGATGGCCGATTGATCAACGGAAGACCGCCCTTCCAACACTGTGCCGTCCACAGGGATACGGCTGCCAGGTTTCACAACCACCGTGTCGCCTTTCACGACCTGCTCCAACGGAATTTCTGATTCGACACCATCGCGTAGCACGACAGCCGTCGCGGGAGCCAATTCCATCAATTTGGAAATCGCCTCGCCTGTGCGTCCTTTAGCCCTTGTTTCCAACATCTTGCCGAATGTAATCAGTACAAGGATCATGCCCGCTGATTCGAAATGCACATCCATCCGCAACATGCCGACGGTATGCCAATCTCCCGCCGCCATCAGAGTGCCAAGCTTGAAAATCGCCGCCACACTATAGACGAGCGCCGCCCCCGAACCAAGCGCGATCAGCGTGTCCATGTTCGGTGAACGCAACAGCAAATGGCGGAATCCGTTGCTGAAAAATTTTCTGTTCAAAAACAGAATCGGCAACAACAATAAAAACTGCAAGAACAAGAATTGCAACGTGTTCCGCTCTCCCAACAGGCAGTCCGGCAGCGGCCAGTGGGCCATCCCCTGCATGGACAAATACATCAACGGAATCAGAAACGCCAGTGAACGGAAAAAGCGCCGTTTCATCAGCGTGAATTCCGACGGACCGTTATCCGCTGCTTTTTTCACGCTTTTCGTCGTTTCACCGCCACCAGCAGACACAACAGCTTCGTATCCAGCCGCCGCAACCGCTTGGCAGACAATATCTTCAGATGTCGTGTTTTCATCCAATTCCAAATCCATGCAGTTTTTCAGCAGATTGACGTTGACGCGTGAAACGCCCGCCACGCCTTCCGCCGCCTTCTGCACATGGGCCTGGCAGGATGAACATGACATTCCTTTTATGTCAAAATGAACTTTCTTCATGAATAACAATTAACAATTAACAATTAACAATTAACAATTTATAATTTGCCATATTCAATGTTTTCTTCCCATCTCCAGAATCTCCAGAACTTCCAGAACTTCCAGAATCCCAAACCGTTAGTATTTCCTCCAATCGAAAACAAATCCAAGATGATTGAAATCACGTGCGAAAATGCGATCATAGATTTCCGGTGCCTCCGTCGGATCAGCGATACGGGAAAGTAACGGCTTCACCTGCAAACGCCCTGCCGACAAGAAACGCAACAGCAATGCCATATCTTCTTTCATCGTCCACACGCCTGGCCGACGTTCCACCAATGGCCGTGCCATGTTGTGAGCCCCAATGACCGTGATGCCTTTTCGATGCACAAGATTATAAAAATCAACGTGTTCCGTTGGCGTCCGATTACAACCAGTCAATGAAATCCGCCCGAATGGCGCCGTCAATTCCAGCCCTTGTACGACGGCTTGCGGATTGCCTGTCACTTCCACGACTGAATCAGAGCCGCGCCCTTCGGTCAATTGTTTGATCTTTTCCTGCAGCTGCTGTTCGTCAGGCGAGAAAACAGCGTCCGCGCCAAGATCCTTCGCGATGTTCCGTCGGTTTTCATTGAAATCAAGACCGATCACGGGAAAGCATCCAGACAGATGGGCAGTCTGCACAGCGAACTGTCCTAAAAGTCCTAAACCCATGACCATCAACGACTCACCGAATTCTGGACGGCACCGCCGCACTCCTTGGAAGCCCATGCAACCGATGACGCAAAAGACCGCCTCTTCTGGCGGCAGATTGTCGTCTTCAATCTTCACAAGATTCTGTTGTGGCATGTTCTGATAATTGCGATGGCTGCTGTGATAGCATAGACAACGGTCGCCTTCCTTCAACCCTTTCACAGCAGAACCAGTCTTCAACACATGCGCTACAGCACTGTATCCCAACGTTTTGGGGAATTTCATCCCCCCAAGATCCGTTCCGTTGAGACAAGCGAATTCCGTTCCTGGCGAAACCAATGTGCAGACCGTCTTCAACAGCACGTGGTCTGGAGCGAGTGTCTCGTTCCAATCGATTTCACGAAATTCCACCTTGCCACGAGCAACAAAATCTATCGATTTGACTTTCATACCTATATATAAATAAATTATGAATTATGAATTGTTTAACGGATGTCGGCGGTCCTTCAATGGAAATTCAACGACAGAACGTTGCAATGCAGATTGATATGCTCCCGTGATCATTTCCAAAGCTCCGACGGCAGAATCAATTCCTGCGACAAGCGGTTCCTTCCCGTTGATCGCTTGAATCAAATTCCACGCAGCACGACGGTTGTTATCGACAAAATAGTGATGGAAATAAGGCCGTGGATCTATCCGCCACGCCTCGAAATCAATCGGTTCCGCATCGGGAATCGATGTTTCATCGGCCGTCGGAACAATCTGGAAATCAGCATGATCCTCCTCCGGAACAGGAAAATCGCGGCAAATCCGCAATTCACGGTTTCCTGTATAACGGATGGCCAGAATGCCCTTCGTCCCACAGACCGTCAGTCCAAGGCGGACATCTCCTGAATCGACCACATGGCGGCTTTCGAAAATACCGTTCACACCATTCGCAAAGCGATAGATTGAATAGATTTCATCACCGCCGCAAGGTCCTACAGGCTCGGTAGTTGCGATCACGTCGGCTGCGGTTAGAGGCTTCCCTTTGTAACGGATATCGGAGAACACTTGTTCAGGCTGGCCGAACATCCAATAAGCGGCGTCCATGACATGGGTGCCCAGCACGATCATGTCTTCTCCGCCACCACGCGTATCTTCCTTGCCGCGCATGTGGCAAGTCAAAACTTTGCCAATTTCACCCGCGTCAATCATCCGCTTCATCGTATGGAACGTCGGTGCAAATCTCGCCAAATGAGCCATTTGGACAAGATAACCAGTCCGTTTGGAAAGTTCGATCAATTCATCCGCCTGAATCAATGTTTCAGCAAACGGCTTCTCACATAGCACATGGCAGCGATGGTTCAACGCGTAGCGGATTTGCTCCACATGCTCGCCTGGAAGCCGTGAACACAACACCACGATATCAGGCTTCTCCGTCTCCATCATCGTCTCAAAAGACGTGTAGAGACGCTTTGCACCCGTCAAACGGAATGTCTTTTCCGCCGCAGGATTGGAATCCGCCAGAGCGGCAATTTCCACACCGGGCAGCCCAGTAAAGGAAAAATGCGTAAAATGGCCGCCGCGCCTACCGCCGCCTGTCTCGTAATTGATGCATACTTTCAACATATATTCTTCCATTTCCGGCCACGCAGGAGCGTAGCCCTCCCATGATCATTCCATGAAATTCCACGGTTTCTGGATTTCATCCATCTGCTTGATGCCGATGTATCCGAGAATCGCGAGATTCAGCAATGCCGCATGGTTCGCACGACCGCAATCCCAGCCTGGAACCCGTTGGAAATCCTGCCATTTGCGATCTTCCGACCACCGCTTGTCCAACACCGTCAACCAATCTTCGAAGGCTTCTTCGCGACCGATCGCATCACGCCATTCGCGGAACAGCCAATAAACGTACGGCCCCACCCAAAATTCCAATGGATACTGGTAGCGTTTTCCTTTGACGTAGCAATCATCCGTCACGTAATGATAGGCTTTTAGCGCGGCCGCTTTGGCTGCTTCTGACTCTGTTTCGCGTTTCGCCAAACGATCGGCAAGATACACGCCGAACAGCCCTTCACCCGCGTAGATATTGCCGAGGAACGTATGGCAACCGCCTTCCACGATGTCTTCGCACTGCCAGTCGAACCAGCCGTTTGGCTTCATCTTCTTGTCCATCCACGCCACCGTCGCGTCGAACACCGGCCACCAATTGGCAGGCACTTCCTGCCCAAATCGCAACAACGTGTAAGCCGTATAGCCTAGCCCCGCCAACGCGCGCGGCTGATAGACGTCGCACTGACGCCCTTCCTGATGATAAATGCTGATCCGCTTGTCCTCCGGCCGCGTCATATTAATTCCCACATGCCGTAGCACGCCGCCGATGCCGTCAGATTCACGCAGTGAATACTGGACGATAAAATCGCCCGCCTTTCGGCAGACATCGTTCAGATTCTTCACAAATTCCGTCTTTTCAGGAACTTCGCGATAGTAAAGAGCCACGTAATTGAGAGCACGCATCCATTCACCGATCTGGTTGTTGTCGTAAGAACCGCGCGGATTGCTCATCGGGCCTTTTCCAATGCCATCGTCCATGAGTTCGTTGGTCATCGTGATGACACCGCCGCATTCGTCCTGCATCGTCAGCATTTGCTTAACAGCGCTGTCGATCAAGCCCTCTGCAAAACGTTGCCGTTCCGTTTCACCGTTCCGACGGAACGCCTCCGCCGCGAGAACGAGGCCGGGCACGCCGGCCTCATAACCTTCTGTATGCTTGAACGTGTTGTAAGCAAACAACTTGACAAACAACGCGTAGGCTTCTTTCGTCGTATCGAATGGATCATAGCAGTGCGGTAGGTAATTCATGGCGGAATGGAAGAAGCCGTCATGCAGCAAATCCTTCAGCCACAACGCCATACCTGTGCGCAACGACAACATCGCATGCGTCATGCTTTCGCCGTCATCCATCAGATAGAAATCATCGCTTCCTTTACGGAGGTCCAAAACGGATTCGCCGTCGGACAGCACATCGCAAAGCACGTGGTAGTAACCACTTTTCAATTTCGAAACATCCAGTCGATACTGCCCACGGAAGCATAGTCCATTGCCGACGCTCTGGTCAAGTTTCATGGACACCACCGTATCCTCTCCGTTGAAGACGTTGCGGATACGGAAACGCAACTCACATCCCGCCTTGACGACGCGTCCAAGGCTGTTCTCCAGCCGTAACGTGGCAGGCAGCCATTTCGTCCCCTTCGGTAGCATCACGATCCGACTATCCGCATCTGCCCGTTCGCCAAGCCACAGCGTCGCTCCCGCCTTGCCAGCCGCCAACGGCAGGATTTTCTCCTCCTCTTCGCCCAATTCAAAATCCTTTATCTGGAAATCCAACTCTTCACCATGCTTGTAGGCGTCTTCGCAAATGAAGAAATGGACGCGCGTCACATCCTTGAAGGCCGCGTCATTGAGCCGCACGCTCATCTGCTGCCATTTTCCAACGGTTATCGGCGGCAGTGGCACATTGATTGCACTGCCGGAATCACGCCGCAAGATGAAACGGACAATCTGCGCATGACCAACATCCATCATGGCGCGTATCTTGAAGCGGATAACCTTTTTGCCTGAAAAATCAAGCTTTGGATCAAGCCACGTCTCGAAAGAGGGCCATCCCATCGGATACTGCCCTTCGTTGAAATGATCGATCTTGATCTTCCAATCAAGCATCTTCTCGCCAGTGGCTTCATCGGTCACGACCGCTATATGGCCCTCCGGCCCACCGGAATCACGCCATTTCATATCAAGCAGCGTATTCAACGATACTTGTGAATCCGCCTTCATCACATACGTGACTTCACGCCATGGATACAATTCCTTTTCAGAGGCGCCTTCCGCCACATGCAATGCACACAAGCCAAGCATTCCCATGCAAATCCATCTAACCGTTGACATGATTCAAACTCCTATATTTTGGCAACATTGGTCATAAACTGACATAATATCATGTCTCCAGACCGAAGTGCAACCCATCCACGAAAAAAGACATGCCCTGCAGGCTGTTTAAAAGTTTTTCACAGCAGCCGCAGATGTTGGCCGGACAGCCCGTAGGCTTCATTGACATGATCGTCCAACAGCACACGGATATGTTCTTCCATATTCGGAGCCATGCCGCCTGCACGCATTTCATCCAACGTCATCCATTCTACAGCACCTTCTGATGACGAATGGATTTCACCACTGTAACTCTTTGTCCTGAAAAGAAAAACGATGTATTTCGAATCTGCTTTGCACTCCGCAGCCGAATCCGCAGGCGGCTCGCCGACAATCTCCCATTCCACGATTCCGCAAAGGCGCAAATCAGAAACACTAAGCCCTGTTTCTTCCTTCACTTCCCGTATCACAGACGCCATGACGGATTCGCCATTCTCCACATGACCGCCCGGAAACGCCAAGCCATGCCATGAGTTACTCGCCTTTGGACGGCGATGCTGCACAAGAACATGTTCATGACCGTCTTCAATCATGCACATGTTGCAAAGAACGACTGGATAAAGAGTTGCAGCCATATAAATTCTTCCCTGACATCAACTCAAACTCAAATCCAACAGTCCGCCCAATCCTGTCGCGGCTGACGTGATTTGGAACTTACCTTCGTAACGATTATAACTTTGTTTATGGACATGGCCCGCCACAATGCCCAGCAAGTTCGAAGCCGCAAATACTTCCTTACAAAACGCTTTTGTCACTTCCGTATGGCCTGATTCTGACCAACGTGGACGACGTTCAATCTCCCAGTTTCTGTCATGCGCCGCATTCCAGTCCGGATGGCCAACGCCCCATGCAAGTCCTCGCCCAGGTACCCATAGCGGAATATGGCAACATAGCAATGTCGGCAATCCGCTCTTCACCTGCTCACGCCAAAAATCCAACTGTTCAGGAAGAATTTCATTCACAGACGTATCCATCATGACTATATTGAGACCGTTGAGCATTATATTGTAGAACAATGGGTTATGATCTTGATACAAAGGAGCGAGAGTCTTGCCACACCACTTTTTCCGCAATTCGATTTCTGTTCCTTCTTCCCCTTCATAATGCCAATCGTGGTTGCCAGCGATATAAGCAAATGGCGTCGCCAACGGCTTGATGGCCTCCAAAAGCGTCTCAACACCTTTGGCTGTCGGAAAACTGACCATATCGCCCAGCATGAGAATCATATCATATTTCTGCTTCTGAGCTGCCGACGTGATTTTCTCCAGATTCTGTATGGATTGACTGAAAAACTGCGCCATCCGCTTGCTGTAATCTTTATAAGGTTCTCCGCGCTCATCGTCGATAGTCAGATGTGAATCCGCCAAAACAAGAAGTCTGGTAGATTTTTTCAAACCAAGCCCTTGAAGGCGAAGTTTGTTGCCATCCAATGCAAACGCCGACTGTTCAGCTAGTTGCGATGTCTCTTCCGCCGCGAAAAGCCCTGCTTGCGGCAACATGGCCATCACAGCCGCCATGCCCGTTCCCATTTTTAGAAAATCACGTCTGTTCATATCATTCCGCCTTTTGCCGCATTGCCTATTCATGAAAAAACCGGCAGATCCCTATGGCTCCGCCGGTTTTTCATGTCAACAATTCATTTGTCGAAGATAATCACTTCAACGTCGCCAGATAGGCTTCAAGTTCTTCTTTGCTGAATTTCTTCAACGCGCGGAAGTCTTTCTTCTTGGCTTTCTTCAGCTCATCGAACGTGGCGATGATCTTTTCAATTTCATCCAGGCCAGCCTGCAGTTTGGCGGGATCAATAGCGCCATCGTATTTTTTGCTGACTTTGTCGATAATGATCTGGGCGAATCCTCTTCTGACTCTCTTGGCCATGCTTTCGGCTCCTTCTTTTTTCGGTCTTGCCATGTTTGTTGTCTCCAATTGGTTATCGGTTTTGCACTGCAAAAAACAAAGATTACAATTAAATTATACTACAAAAAACAAATGTTGCCAGTTTTTTTGAAAAATATTCGTGATATTATTGAGTATCTCCGTATATTTACACCATAGTTTTTTATTTATCAAGAAAACTCTTGAAGTATTTTTATTCAATGTCAAAAAAACAATTTGTAAGCATATACAGCACTAACCCATTGGTCATAAGCCATATAGCCATAAGCGCCGCCTATGGCGGCATCTAACCACTAACCACTAATCACTAACCACTAATTTTTCAAATACAGGCATGTATTCAATTGGCGCGTCAACTGTCACGGTCCGACCACCTTCGAACGTCTCTCCTGTCGATGTCAGTTTCCACGTTCCTGCAGGCAGATAGACATCACGTTTGAATTCATCCAGATGGAAGATAGGTGCCACCAGATAACGGCTTCCGAACATATATTGGTCCTGCAAATTCCAGCAGGCAGCATCTTCTGGGAACTCATAGAACATGGTGCGAATCAACGGTGAACCATTGTCGTGTGCCTCTTGATAAAGTTCCTTGATATAGTCATGCATGGAAAGACGGATGTCCAAATACGATTTCATGATGCGGAAACAATCGTCGCCATAACTCCACAATTCATTGGGCTGCCCTGTACTCAAATAACCGCCGCCAAATTCGCGATCGTCAAGTCGCGGAATATTATGCGGCCCACGGTCGCCATGCATTCGCAATACGGCTGAAAACACCGCGAATTGGAACCAACGTACAAGCA
>JAEEGI010025201.1_pt1 | contig 11546 bp, 11 predicted proteins | sample 8958751 | NCBI WGS metagenome assembly JAEEGI01 (sample SAMN16246545, study PRJNA631951) | gut metagenome | biome: gut microbiome; feature: rumen; material: KS-attached | host: Bos | place: Iran: Karaj | collected 2018-10 | reverse complement strand
ACGCGGGGTCAGCTTCTTGACGGCAGCATTCTTCTTGGCATCTTCAGCCAGTTTCTCCTGATTCCGCCTGACTAATTCGAATTCTTTATTCATGGACTGTTAATGGTGGGGATTGAAAAGGTTATTGAAATGGTCTGCATGGCGGGAGTTCGCGAAATCGCGGATCTTCTCGCCTAGTCGGATCCAGTTACTCATAAATTCATCTTGATCTTCAGTTAGAGTACAGATCATGGCCCAGTTGACCAGGATACGGAAGAAATGTACCAGCGACAATTGCTCTGCCGGATTGTTAAGACTGAAGAGATGACGGCTCATAAAGCCTTCGGTTGTAATCTTGTACTCATAGCCGCGGGAGCGTTTGATGATACGGAACATGAGTGAGAGCCACTTGTTGATAAAGTCGGAATTATTCATATCGTTTCTTGTTAGAAATAAAAGTTTGTAATATAAAAAAAGCTGCCGTAAAGGTAGCACTTCTTAAAAAAACGATTGTGCTAACATGTTGGCACAATGTTAAATTTGCAGATAAATATTTAACGTACTTAATTCTTATTAACAGAGAAGTACTCGCAAACACGCGCACTTAAGAGAATCTGACGGGAAATAAAACGGTTTCCAAGCCTGGTACTAAGTTATTTCGCAAAAGTCAATTTCAGACAATAAGAATGAACGATTTGGTTTCAATCATCATGCTGTCGCGGAACAGAGCACAGTTTGTAGAGGAAAGTGTAAAAAGTGTCTTGGCGCAGACCTACACGAACTGGGAACTTTTGTTCGTGGATGACAACTCGAAGGACGGCACTATCACGAAAATGATGGAGCTGAAGGACGCTATGGGTAGGGATCTTGCCCGCAAGATGAGAATCCTTCAGACAGTCAATACCCGTGGTACGACGAGGAATCGAAACGAGGCATTGAAGGTGGCTAAGGGACGTTGGATTGCGTTTCTGGATGCCGGTGATGTGTGGATGCCTGACAAGCTGGAGAAGCAGATCGCCTTCATGGAAGAAAATGGCTATGCGTTCAGCTACACCAGCTATGGGCTGATGGACATGGAATCACGGAATCGCGGGGTCGTGGTGAGTGGAAAGGCGCATGTGACACATGGGGATATGCTGAAGTGCTGCTGGCCTGCGTACATGACCGGGATGTATGACCGGGAGAAGGTCGGTGAGATGAAGGTGCGAGCACCGCTGAATAATGACTATGCACTATGGCTGAATGTGAGCGACCGACATGATTGCTATCTGCTGGATGAGAATCTGGCCACGATGCGGACGAAATGGGGCAGACTTGGGAGAATCCTGCTCACCAACAATATCAAGTGGCGCTATGATGCCTACCGCATCGACGAGGATCTCGGTCCTTTTACTTCACTGTTGTATACCATTAGAAATGGGTGGTATGGCATCGTGAAGTGGTTCCGCTACGCTAAAACGGCATAAAAACTCAGTGCTGGGGTCAGGCCCCGGTCCTAAGTTTTCCCAATTCGTATTTTCAAAAGATTGAGATGTTCACAGCAAAAGTATATAGAATAATGATAGGCTGTCCTTCCGATGTTAAGGAAGAGGTGATAATAGCCAAAGAGATTATCCGGGGCTGGTCGGAGACCAATGCTGATTTGTATAAAATAGTCTTGCTTCCAATGCATTGGAGTACTAATTCCTTTCCTGAGATGGGGAAACATCCTCAAAAGGCTCTTGACAGACAATTGGTAGACAAGAGTGACTTGTTGGTTTGCATCTTTGCATCTAAGATAGGTACGGCTACAGATACTACTGAAAGTGGTAGCATTGAAGAAATAGAGGAACATGTCAAACACAATAAACCTGTCATGCTATATTTCAGGAAGAACATAGATATATCAACGACATCTACTGAGAATTTGAGTAAGTTGATGGATTTCAAGCAGAGGATGAAAGACAAGACTCTTTGGTGGGAATATGGTGATGAGCATGAATTTAGAGAGGTGTTCAATCGTCATTTGCAGGAATTCCTTAACGATGGATGGCTGAAAGACAGTTTTGCAGCATTCATATCTGAAGATAGTATTTCCCAAAGTAGCCCAAATATTATTTTTACATCTAAGGAACTGGAAATGTTCTATAAATGGGTCAATTCAAATGATCCAATGTATATGATTGTACGTGACAGGACTGGTTTGAATATCATGATGGGATTGAATAATGGCTACCATTTCAACAGAGGAAAAGAGGAATCAGAATTGAAGGATTTTATGCAGAGACTTCTCAATATAGGATATGTCCAGATAAAGCGGATTGACAAAGACAACAATCCCATTTATGAAATAACTAAGAAAGGTTATGATTTTGCTAACACTTTGAGTTATTGATGTTAATATGGTAGACGAGACCGCCAACATTATAGACGCATGTTCTCTGAGTGACACATTCCCAGAGATTCCTGAATGCATGATTTCCCGACTTCAGTATGTCAAGCATTTTGAATCACAACTGAAGCATTGGGACGTTATTTTTGTGCATGGCGATGAAGGATATGGCTTGACTAATACCCTTGCGCAATTCGTAATGAGTCACAGGAATACATGCTTCTCTTATTTTGCCAACGACTTAGACCAGTTCTTATACAATGAAGAACTCATCCTCAATAGTCTTGGCAAACAAATGGCATTTTATATTAATCCAGATAATTTTAATAGTGATACCGGCCTATCATTTAGTAACTTGTCATTACAGTTATTAAAGGCTAAAAGGAAATATAGTGAAACTTTTTACTTTGTACTTGATGGATTTGAAAATACTCCACTTGATAAAATAGATGGAATTCGAAAAGTTTTCCAAATGCTACCATGGGGTTCGGCAAAGTTCATATTATCTGGGCAAAAGGAGGACTACTCCAGGTTGAAAGAGTCCATGTCAAAAAACTGCAACAATTCTTCTACTCCAATCATGACCTTCACAGATGACGAGGTAGATAGTTATTTCAGAAGTATTGACAAGAATATCCCGCAGGAAACACTAAAAGCCTTACGTTCAATCACAGGAGGGGTGGCCCAAAAGATGGACATCATTGCTCGGAAATACAGGGATACAGGCTCTTTCGATGACTACCTCAATATAAATCAGACGGGATTATCAGACTTGTATAGTATTGATTTTGGAAAGATAACGGAGAAAAACGACATCAATTGTGAACGACTTTTGGCATTAGTTGCTTTTTCGGTTCAAAAGCTAGATCTACAGTCTGTTAGTACACTTCTTCAGATTCCTATTGATAATCTTCACTTAATGGTAGAAAAAACCTCTTCATTTCTTCAATTAATAGGTGACACTATTGTGTTTAAGACAGAGGGTGGGCATAAATACATTAGGAAGGTTATGGAGAGGCTAAAGGAACAAATAGAATTGCTTCTAATAACTTATTACGAAAAGAATCCTATGGTGAGTCTGGATTATCTACCCTCCCTCTACCGTTCTCAACACAAGAATGAAAAACTGATACAGTATCTTAATTCGGAAAATGTACAATCCATCTTGATAAAGAGGAAATCACAGGCTGCTCTAAATGAGCAGTGCAGGTATGGTCTTGATGCATGTGAACGAAAAGCAACTTACTTCCTTGAGTCCTATCGATTTGCCCTTTGTCATAGTGCATCAAAGGAACTGGAAAAGAATGAACTCTGGGATAACGAGATAGAAGCTCTGCTCTCTGTCGGAAATTACAAGGAGGCCACCTCTTTGGCCCAAGATATTTACTTGGACGAAGAAAAGCTGAAATCTTTCGTCCTAATAGCACGTCATCAGATAAGAGAAAGGGGGTTTGCCGATGATTCTCTTATGGACATCATTCGTGAATTACATGGTAAGATTGATTTCGAAAACATGCCAGACAAATCGCTTGAGTTGGCAAAGTTGCTTATCCATGTGGATTTTACTATTGCTATGGATATTGCTGACAGAGTTGCCAAGCTGGATGAAGGGAAGAGTGCTGATAGAGTTTATACGTCACTATCATTGTCCCTCCTTGATGATATTGAGAAGGATATAAAGAATTTCTCCAATATTGATATTGTCAATTCAAAAATAAAGGATTCAGAACTTAAGGCATTTTCTAATGCCTTACAGACATTATTCGATGACTGTTCTCCTAAAGAACTATTAGAAAAAGTCAAACTTCTGCCAAATATACCTCAACAGTTATTCCTGCTGAACAATTGGATTTACGAGAATAAGGAGAAACCTCAGATTGGGATTGTTGTTAAGTTCGCTATCGAACTTATTATCGCTTCAAGTAACGAGAAAGTACCCAAAACTTCCTATCTTGCCAATATATGTGAAGCATTGCCTTACATTGATGCAGACGAAGCATCTTGTGTCATCAAAATGCTTGATGATATAGTTTCAACCATTAAATATCCAAGTACGGATTATACAGCTATCCAGGTGAGAATCATCGAAACAGAGAGCCGTATTTCTTCCCAGGATGCTATTAATAGACTCTTGAATTTGTTCATTTATATCCAGGATTTGACAAATAAGTCAATAAGGATAGAATGCGAGGCATTGATTTTAAAAAATTACGAACGTCTTGGAGTTAAAACAGATATTGAGAAACAGTTCAAATCATCATATGACCTTTTAAAGCATATTCAAAAGGGAGTTGATGAACTTTTTAAGGAATCAGCGTACCACTACAAGGTTGTTGAGGGGGCCATACGAATATTAGTTTGCGATTATCGCTCTTTCGTATTCGACACGATATCAAAGATGAATACCAGAGCTCGTAGAAGCAGAGCCTATTTGTTTGCTGCTCGGGAATATGTAAGACAGACTGATTTGAATCGTATCAAGTGGGACTATTTAGAGAAACTTATTTCTAATATAGATTGCCCCTCTGATGACCAGACACAACCAGTCATTTCCTTGATAAGAAAATGCATGAACTTCAAGGCCAAATCAAGTTCCATTCTTGGTAAACTTCGCAAATTGCACAAATATTTCGAGCAAGAAGAAGATGCTTATGTAAAGTGTGAGATTTATGCCACCCTATATTGCTTATTTGATCAAGCCGAATATGAAAGATATCGAGTCCAGCTTTTGACTGGTTTAAGGAAAATATGGGAGCGGATAGCAGACAGGAGGGTAAAGATAGATGCTGGTTATCTGATAGCTGGTATTATTTCTAACACTTCTCAGGAACTTGCACAGGAGTTTATAGAAAATACGATACCTATTCAGAATCATGCAGCACTGTCTTCCTCTTCATGTGCAGAAGGATTAGGCGTTAGTTTGGATTTGTATGTTCGGTCTTTGGGCATTCTTATTAAAGCAGGATGCTATGATGAGAGTCAGATAAAGGAGTTCGAACGTATCTTAGACCAAATTGACTCCCCTGTAGAGGCTATTATCCTTTGGAGCAAAATCTGCCTTAATTTCTACTTCTCCAATAAGCATGATGAGTTCAAGAAATATACAAACGAGAAGGTGTTGCAGCCTCTTGATAAAATTAGTTGTTCTGCCTATACTAAGAAACGACTTTATTACTTTACTGCACCAACACTTTATTTCTACAATGATACTATGCTTTTTACGAGGTTGGAGCAGTACGAGCCAGTTTTCTCAGGTCATTGTCTACAGCATATAATACGTGTTATTCTGTACCAATATCCTGATGCTTTGGACATAACTGAGCGTCAGGATGCATATGAACTTGAATATAGTGACTATCTAATGCTTTGTGATATATTGATGCATTCAAATGTGGATGGGCAAATCTTCGATGTTATCGACTCTATATCAGACAGTCTTGTGGAAAACAAGGGAAAGCATATAAGTGTCCAACATCGCCAGAACATTAAGTCAAGGTTGTCAGAAATAGTGGAAAAGAAACTTCCAATTAAAGATGGTATTCAGCACGATGGCTATAAGATTGCTTGCAAGATAGCGATTGAAAACATTGATTGTGTGCGACGGAAGAAGGGCGATTGGGATGAGTTTGTCCATGAGATAGAAATAATTCCGAATATAGCCGATAGATCTTTTGTATATACATATCTTGCTCATTTCGTTCAACATAAGTTTGATAAGGAAGAGTTTTTGGCTAAAGGATTCAAATTGGCTAGTTCCATTTCTTCCAGATTCGATAAGACTCAAAGAATGAAAATGTGTATTGATACCTGCAAGAAAAGTAAAACGCTGTTTGACAGACTTGTAAAGGAAGCTTTTTCAGATGCCGTTGCCGACAAGAATGGCACCTACAGAGATTTTTGTGATATCGTAGATTCTGCACAGCAGTATGACGATGGTCTTGCCAGCGACCTTATTGAACAATTGGATCAGGATCCAGCTCGTCTCCATTATAAAGAAAACCTGAGACGGGAGATGGAGAAGAACGAAAAGCTTAAGAAAGCAAAGAGTGAAAGAAAGAACTTCGGTAATTTCTCAGAAGATGAATTTAGTGAGTTCTGTAAGGGACAGCTTGTAGATTTGATAGCACGTAAGTGTACTATTTGGAGTGAGTCCCAGCTCAACGAATTAATTCCGTCTATGTATAGGCATTCTCTATCTAACAGCTACTTCTCTGCAGTCTTTATAATGGAAAACTTGTATTATTGTAAGAAGGTTAAAAACATTAAGAACGATGAGATGCTGACAAAACTATATAGTGCCAATTTGTGGAATCTAAAGATTGTTTTGTCTATGGCTTCAGGAACGAAAGAAAAACTGATGCGTATGAACAACATTATGCTCAATACAGAGAAAGGATCGTCCACTATCATCAGACCAGGAGAAAAGGAAAAAGCTTTGGCGGAAATCAGACGATGGTACGCCGCACATCCATACGACAATTTAAAAATAATTGACCCCTATTTCCATCCAGAGGATTTATCGGTGGTCAAGTCACTATTTGATATCAATGACAAACTTCAAGTTAAAATCTTAACCCATAGGAAAAACGTTTATTGTTTAAAAGAGTATCAGGAGGCCTGGGATAAAATTTCCTCTGACCTTACAGGTAGTATACTCATAAATACAGTATGTTGGCAAGATAACCCTAGTGATGGCCCGTTGCATGACAGATGGTGGATCCTAAAGAAAAAGTCAGAAACTCAGGGACTAAGACTTACTTCTATTTCAAATTTCGGCAAGAAGGAAACCGAGCTATCACCAATGTCTTCACAGGAAATATCTGAAAAAGAAGATGTCTGGGAAGATTATATATGTGAAATACCGACAATTGATGGTAGGAACCTTAGTTATGACAAGATTCGAATTCGGATATAATTCCCCCTTGTTGTTGTGTCTTTGGTTACCAGCTATTTTGAATTATTAAAACAATTGTGTCATATGAAATTTATTCATCTTACAAAAAGTGGTACAGCGATAGCAATTAATAGAGATGCTATAGCCTATGCTTCAAAGTCTAGTAATGGTACAAGAATCTATATGCGTGAAACGGATAATGAAGGCAAAATGATTCATTTCCTTGTTGCTGAGTCCTATGATGATGTTATTGTAATGTTAAATGCAGAATAGTTTTCCCATTGTGTAGAACTCAGGATTCACATAATGTGCAGAAATATTAATCAGTGAGATATTAACATTATAAGGAACAGTGAAGTTATGAAAGAAGACAAGCAAAGAGTTGAATTGCTCTTAAAGAAGTTCAAACCAAGAATCTTGAGACTTGCCGTTAATTTTATTAGTTTCGATTCAAATGTTCCAGAATTGCAGAATTATCTGAGAGAACATAAGGACTTCCATCCAGACCAGAGAGAATTGTTTCATACACTCTTACAACTGGAAGGACCAGAAGTGAAAGAATTGGTAATTCTATCAGGGAATATTGCTACAAAGGGATATAATTTGGATGAAATAATACCTTTGGATTAACGAAAAAGGAACATAATCATGTCTGAAGATAAGAAATTCACGTTTGACGAGGATACGCTGGAAGCCCAGCGCGAAAAGGCAAAGGATTTGATAGAAGGTGATAAGAAAGCCATAGAAGAGAATGCTGCCACTGCACGAAATCCTAAAATTGCTCCTAATCAAAGACATTGGGCGGAAGCTCGTTTAAAGGGGAATTTAGAGGGCAAAATTCGGCACGAACAGCAGCTTTCAGAAACAGAAGATAGGCTGAAAAGACTATCTAATGAATCACAAGACGGACAATGACAGGAGCCTGCCTCCAGACAAGATTTCCTAGCTGAGAATAACGTATATGGTATTCAAGGAAATAAAAGACTATCAAGATAACTGACGCCCAACCGTGTGGAGAATGCAACGCAATCCCAACATCTAACTTCATACATCTGACTTCATACATCTGACATCAGCCATCTATATGACGGAGCCGTTGAAGGAGGAGATCCTGAAGGGGTCTCGACGAAGTCGTTTAGGAGAGTTGTTGTTGGATTTTGACTATTAGTTTTTGAATATGGAAATGACATTTGGAAAAGCTCACGATATTTGGAGTCGTGTAGTATGTAGTGATAAGACTTTGACCAACGATGAGGTGAAAGCAGCTGCGCAGTGGTTTGATGATTTTAGCGCTACACTCAACGATAAAGTAAGCCAATCCAAGCAAGAGTTAGAAGAAGCTATGCAGACTCGAGATCAAGATGCGATAGAGAAAAAGAGTAAAGTTTATGAATCCGACAAGCGACAATTGGATGATGCTATAAGAAGATATGATGATTTAATAAATTGGCTCAATATACAAAAGTAGTAGAGATACATCGGTCACTGCTCTTACGTGTAAACGGAGTTTTGATAGGGAAGTTCGGAGCTTTCATGATTTAGTAAGAAAGCAATATGAGCGAAGTAAGCGAAGCAATCCAAGCAAAATGTCTCGCCTTCAGCGACCGCATAATAAAACTCAATGACTTCTTACTCAAGGAGGCCGCCAACAAGAAGCCTCCCTACAAGATGGTCAAAGGTAAGCGAGTCTACGAGAAGTCGGTACCTGTCTATTTGCAATCTGTGTCAAATCTCTGCAATCAGTTGCTTCGAGCAGGCACAAGCATCGGAGCCAATAATGCTGAGGCTACAGGTGCCATCAGCAAAGCAGACTTCAAATCAAAGTCATACATAGCCCTGAAAGAGGCTCGTGAATCGTTGTATTGGATAGACCTATTACACCGTAATGGCTATCTGACCGACGAACAATATCAAAGTATATACACGGATTGTGAAGAATTAGTGAAGGTCTTGACGCATAGATGTAAAAAGTTGGATGAAGGTGATGCTAAAGAGGATAGGAAGTAATAACATAAAACATCTTACTTCAGACATTTCACATCTGAAAACATCATCCATAGAACATCATCCATCAGCCATCTTGAAGCGCATCATCCATAAAACATCAAACATCACACATCTTACGTTCGATACTGCCAGTCAGAACAAAATAAGATAAGACAGATGATAAACGTTAGCATAAAAACGAAATTCAAGTCATTGCAGCCCGTAGATTTATTCGAGCTGCCGGACTTTTGTGTGCTGACGGGAAAGAATGGTAGCGGTAAGAGCCATTTGTTTGAGGCGATGGCAAATAGAAATACTACTGTGATAACTGTTGATGAGAAACAGGTTAATATCGTTCAGTATATTGCGTTTAATGGTCTAAACCCTAATGTGGGTGCGGATTGTAATTATCGCAATTTGCTTGATGAGCAAAAGAATCTCTGGAATAGTATAAGATCTTATTTAGAAAACCACAGGGGTGTGACTCCTACAGAACAGGATTTTCAACGAGAGATTAGACAAAACTACGGATTGTTTTTGCCTCAGGCTAAGGAGTTATATAAGCGTGTGAATGGTGACCTCCAAGCAATAACTGAAGAACTTGTAAACGAATATTTCGCCATCCGTCCCCAAGATGAACATTCTTTCTTTTCTTCACAGTTCGCGTCAATCTTCAAACTCTATGCGAACCGCCTTGAGAAGAATGTGTATAATGCATTCCGTAATAAGGAACACGGATTGCACCTGCCTGTTCTGACAAAAGAAGATTTTGAGAAGAAATACGGACCGAAACCCTGGGTGCTGATTAACGAAATGATGGCTGGTGCCGGATTGAGTTATAGAGTAAACAATCCAGAAGGACAAGAAAGAGATGATGATTTTCATCTACAGCTTTCTGATGTAGATAGAAATATTGAAGTACAGGTAAAGGATCTTTCAACAGGCGAACGAGTCCTGATGTCATTGGCTTTGGCAATATATAACACCAATGAAGACTCTATGCGTCCTGACATATTGCTTCTTGACGAACCTGATGCAGCATTGCATCCTGAGTTCTCAAAGGTATTGCTTAAGTCTATCAACGAGTCAATTGTCCAGAAAGCGGGTGTTAAAGTTGTCATTTCAACTCACTCTCCTACTACGGTTGCTTTGTCAGAAGAATCTTGGCTGTACCAGATGGAATATGGTCAGTATCCTCATAAAGTTACAAAGAAGCAGGCCTTAAACATATTGCTTAAAGACTTGGAACCGCTTCGCGTAAGCGTCGAGAACAGAAGACAGGTGTTCGTTGAAAGCCGTAATGACGTAGGTTATTATGAAAATATCTTTCCTCTGCTACCAAAGAATGGTGTGATAGTCCCTCAGTTTCTGCCTGCCTGCACAAAGATAGGCTCTAATTGTCAGGATGTGATAGAGATTGTAAAAGCTCTACACGATAGAGGTAATGACCTTGTATATGGCATAATTGACTACGACAACCATAATAGTAATGAAGATAATATCTTCGTTTTGGGTGAAGGAAATCGATATGCCATTGACAATTATGTTTTAGACCCTTTATATGTCGCTTTGCTATTAATAAGGGATAAGAAAGATACTTTTGAGGATGTAGAACAAAATATCAAGTTTTCTTCCTTGCATAACGCACCTGACGCATTGTTACAGGGCATTATTAATTCAGTTTTCCCAGCTAATGTGAACTTCCGCATAACAGCCTGATACTGAGTGTAAAACGAAACCACCGTTTCCAGAGTTATCAGACATTCATCAGACATCCGGGAAATTGAGCCTTTTCCGCTCATTTCTACACAAAGGTAGGCATTTTTAGGCAAATACGCAAGAGCGTTAAGATTTCTTATCCATTAAGAGTGAAGAAATGTTAATTTTGGGGAGGTCGTTTGGAGGTGACTGAAGGGACGTTTGAGAGGAAAATGAGAGAATATCGAGAAAAATTAGGGCTCGGCCTGTTCTAAGAAATTCCGAGAGAAGTTGAAAAGACCCTTGTTTAACTAGAAAACAAAAATAAACATTTTGAAAGATTGTTTAACAAAAGCAATAAAAAAATGACAGGAGCTTGGCTTCTGGCTAATGACTTGAAACAAATATCTGATTGCACAGGTGGTCATAAAGTGATGCAGTTCGATACTGCCAGTCAGAACATATTAAAGAAGAAATCATTTATTAGAAATGGCAAAATTTAAAGAGAATGGGAAGCTGAAGCTTCTGATAATTGTTGGAACGCGCCCGGAGATTATCCGTCTGGCAGCGGTGATTAACAAGTGTCGTCAGTACTTTGACTGTCTCCTGGCACATACT
>JAEEGI010025200.1_pt1 | contig 11546 bp, 9 predicted proteins | sample 8958751 | NCBI WGS metagenome assembly JAEEGI01 (sample SAMN16246545, study PRJNA631951) | gut metagenome | biome: gut microbiome; feature: rumen; material: KS-attached | host: Bos | place: Iran: Karaj | collected 2018-10 | reverse complement strand
ACGAAGGCATCCAAATGCATAAACATGCATTTGATCGTTGCCTCGGCTACTGAACTCGAATAGCGAGCCTCTCTCCCCCGTGTATCTGACTTGGCCAAAAAGCCGCACAGTGCCGGTCGCGTCGGTTCTTACCCGTTTCCACGTCGCCATCGAAGGCAGGCGAGAGAGTATCCATATGGGTATTTTCGTGGTTATCATATCACCAGCTAATATGAAAAGCAAGGTTAGCCATGGATTTCGTCGGCTTTTACAGGAAAGACGCGCGTTTGGTGCCACAAATTGGCAAATTGCAAAATATCCGGCCTGCTCTAACAGTAATGAATCATTATAAATGGCAGTTTACCCCATTTTCCGGCTGAGATCCATGGTTTTTCCCTATCCCCCCGGAGGGGATGCATGTTTTCCAATCCGTTAAGCCCCATGCAACTGCTTTTCAACAGCTGCATGGGGCTTTGGGCATTTTTCCTCTTTTTACCGCCGCCGGAGGGTGGCGAGCTGCCGCTTCACGGCCCCCAGCTGGCCGCCGGGATAGCCGGAGGAAAGCTCATGGGTCAGGTATTTCGGCGCGGCCCGGTGGATGATGGCGGCGCAGAGAGGCTCCGTCCAGGGGCGGTGCCGGTCGATCTGCTGGATATGGCCGTAGGACACGGCGAAGGCCGCAAAGTATTCCTCCGGGAAATCCGGGGGCACCTCCCCCACGTTCTTCCGGCAGTATGCCCCGCTGAGGCTCTGGTGGAAATGGAGGCCCTGGATCCGCTCCGCCAGGGAGCCGTGCTTTTCGATCATCTCCAGGATGTAGGCGATCCCCTGTTTCTGGCTTCTGATGCGCTGGTTGGTGCTCATGAGGTGGCCGGTATCCAGCATGATCCCCACCCGGGGATAGTCGATGTTTTTCAGGAGGTATTCCGTCTTTTCCGGCTCGGTGAAGGTGAAGCCCGGCCACCACTGGTTCTCCACCAGGAAATCGAAGGTGGGCTCCACGCCCTTCAGCAGCTGGTTAGCAAAGTCGATGGCGGCGTCCAGCACCTCCCGGTCCGAGTGGAGCCAGCGGTAGGTATACCCCTCCTCCAGGGAGACGTCCGACACGTGGAAGACCAGATAAGGCGCTTTCAGCCGCTGCGCCAGGGCCAGGTCCTCCCGGAACTGGGCCATCAGGTCTTCGGGCCGGCGGCCCCGGTAGATCTTCTCCACCTCCTCCCAGCTGTGGAACTTCCCCAGCAGGGCCTTTTCATCCTGCCGCCAGAAATCCACCCAGTCGGGGTAAAAGGTCAGATGATACCCCGCCACCAGGTCCAGGGGGACATCCGCCGCCAGATCGTCCGGGTCTGCGATGACCTCCAGGCCGTCCAGGCCCAGGGCCTTTACCTTCTTTCCCAGGGCTTCCCAGCTCCCGTAGGGCCGGATGCAATACTGGGAAAGGGGGAAATTCAAGCTCTGTATCATTTCTGTCCCCTCCGTTTCAAAGGCTGATGTCCGGGGTATTGTCCCGCTGATAGGAGCACCAGTTGCCGTTTTCCACAAGCTCTTCCGCGGCCAGAGTCCGCAGCAGCTCCTCCGACTGGCCGAAGCGTTCCAGCTGCCCGGCTACCTCGGCATAAAAGCGTTTCATCTTCCCGTGATCAGAGATCACGCGGGACAGGGACTGTTTGCCATAGTAGTTGGCGATGAAGATGGTGGAGGCGCTGAGCAGGCCCAGGGCCACCTTCAGCAGGGTGCGCCAAAGCTCGATGAGCGAAGGCGCTGCGGCGGGGGGCAGGAAAAGCCCGCCGAAAAAGGCCTCGAACAGCAGCGCCAGCACATAGAGGGCGACGCTGGCGCAGAGGGCCGCGCGGACGACGAGATCGCTGCGCAGCATGGCGCGGTGGGTCCTTTTCTCCGCCTGCTCGTGGTAATCCCGCTGCCCTTCCGCCCAGCAAACCCGGATATCCCGCTGCTGCGCGGGGGGCGGGCCCACCGTCAGGGCGCAGAGAGCGGCCAGCACCCAGGGACATTCCTCCCGCTGGGTCCGGGGAAAAAGCTCCGGCGCCTCCTGCTCGCTGCCCGCATAACGGAGGAAGGCCTGGGTGCGCAGGCTCTCCGCCAGCACCCGGTATTCGATGTAGCCCCGGTGACAGTCCGAGCGGACCGCCCAGCGGCGGCAGAACAGGGCAAAGAGGAGCATGGCGCCGCAGAGCAGCAGCATCCAGCTAAGCCCCGCCTCGTCATAGAGGAGGAACCCGGCGGTCACGGCGGTGCTGGCCGCAGCCAGCAGGCCCAATATCCGGCGGTATTTCTTCGCACAGCGGAGGCTGAGCGCATCCGACACATGGTAGACTGCCTCCAGCCCGGCCAGCAGACTGTCCCCCTCCGGCCCTTCCGGCAGCAGGCCGCCCTGGGGCTCCGTCTCCGGGGCCAGGCGGTTCAGCTCGTCGGTCTTCCGCAGGGTCTCCAGGAAGGCTTCTTCGTTGCCCAGCAGCCGGGTCTCCCCCGCCCGGCCGCCTCCGGAAGCCCGGGGAGCCCAGATATGGAGCACCGCCGTATTCTCCGCGCTGCGCAGGGGCATCCCCCGCCGGGGCCGGTACGCCCCGCCCAGGGAGAAGGACACCGCCTCCGCCGTGCCGCAGCCCTGTTCCTTGGCGGGACCGCCGTCCCAAAGGGCCAGGAGGAGATGGCTGTGGAGGGAGATATAGATGCCCGCCTGCCGGTAGAGCCAGCTGCTGTCCGGCGTCTCCGGCGCTTCCTCCGAAGGGGGCACGACGAAAACCGTCTGCGCCGAGCGGCAATGGGCCTGGAAGCGCCGCTTGTCCTCCGGGGAGAAGGCGGCGGTATAGGCTTCCGCCTCCATGGGCAGGGCCACGGCGACGGGGACGCCCAGTTCCCGGGCGGCGTCGGCGCAGAGGAGGTCGGCCCCTTCCGCCAGGCTGGTGAGCAGGAGCAGCGGCGAATGGGGCACCTGCGCCTGCAGATTCGTAAGCTCCCGCTTCACTGCCTCCAGCAGGGTCTCCCTGTCCTGGGGACGCAGGGCCCGGTGGCCGCTGACCCCCACCACCACGGGGATGCGCCCGGGATCCGTCATAGGCCCGCACCCTCCTCCGGCTGCCGGGGACAGAGGGGGCTCTCATAGAGCTTCCCCCCGGCAAAATAGTTGTAGCTGCGGCAGCCGCCGCCGCAGTATTCCCCCAGCTCGCAGCGCGCGCACTTGCCCGTCAGGAGCCTGGGCTCGAAATCGCGGTTGTAGCGGAAGGCGTTTTCATCCTCCCAGATCTCCCGCAGGCTTCTTTGGCGCAGGTTCCCTTCGATGAATCGCTCGTCATAGAGGCTCTCGCAGCCCCGCACATTGCCCACGCTGTCGATGCCCAGGGTGGTGAGCCCGGCGCTGCACCCCCCGAAGCAAAGGCCCTGCCCGCCCCGAAGGTCGGTCTCCTCCGGGGTGAAGTAGCCGATGTTGTCCGCCACGAGGATGGTGAAGGGGGCCTTCGGCGCTTCCGAAGCCGCGAAGCGCAGCACCTCCAGGGGATCGAAGCGGGTGTCCAGGCCCCCCGCCCCCGCGTTGCCCATGGGGGAGCAGGCCTGGAGCTGCCAGGCGAAGATGGGATAAGCCTTGAGGGTCTCGTAAAACTCCGGCAGCAAGGGCGCGTTGTCCGCCCGCAGGGCGGAAATGACGGAGGTGGGGATGCCCTTGTCCGTCAGGGCCCGGATGGCCGCCAGGGCCCGGCGATAGCTCCCCTCCCGGCGGCCGGCGTCGTGCACCCGCTCCGGCCCGTCCAGGCTCACCGCCACGGATTCGATCTTCAGCTTTTCCAGCTCCGCCAGGATTTCCCCGGTCAGCACGAAGCCGCTGGTGATGATGCAGACCTTCATGCCCCGGCCCGTCAGGGCGGCGGTGATCTCCCGCCAGTCGGGCCGCAGGAATACTTCGCCCCCCAGCAGGTTCACCCGGCGGCAGCCCAGCTCGGCCAGCTGCGATGCCACATCCAGACATTCCGCGGTGGTCAGCTCGTTTTCTCTGGCCTCCCCGGCCCGGCTGCCGCAGTAGGCGCAGCGGAAGCAGCAGCGCAGGGTCAGCTCCCAGACGATGCTGTCCAGCTTCCAGGGAAAGGCGCCGCTCATGCTTCCCCGTCCGCCTTTCCCTCATCCTCGGGAGGCGTGGGCGAGGGGCCGCCCATCATGCCCATCATGCCCACCCGCGGGGGTTCCGGTCCGGCGTATACGCCGACGGCAAGGGCTACATCCGGGGCTTTGTCCGCCTTCCGCGCGAAAAACTCCGGCCCGGCGTAGACCAGGAGCCCGGGCTTTTTGGCGGGCGCATCCGCCTCTCCTTCCGCCGGAGGCTCCGGCCCGGCGTATACGGCGGCATACGTTTCCTCGTCTTCCGGGGGCAGAGGCGCGTCCTCCTCCGGCCCCTCCGGGGCCTGCCGTTCATAGTATTCCGGCCCGGCGTAGATCTCCACATCCACATCGCAGTCGTCGGAACGCTCCGGCCCGGCGTAGATCCTGCCGTTTCCGTCGTTCCGGGGAGCGCGCCGGGTGAAGGATTCCGGCCCGGCATAGACGTCCACCACTTCCCCTTCGTCCCGCTTCTGTCCCGAGCGGCGGGCGAAGTATTCCGGCCCGGCATAGACCGCCGCGGGCGGGTTCTTCTTATTGAAGGGGTACTTCTTTTTCCTGCCGAAAAGCTCTGACAGCTTAAAGCCCATGGGGTTCCCTCCTTTTTCACAGGCAGCGCAGACGCGCGGTTTTCTTTTTTGAATGATTATACCATTCTTCTTCTCCCATCACAAGCGCGCCTTTCTCTTGTGCGGCGCACCTGCATCGTGTAAAATGTAGAAAAACGCCTTGGGACCGTCCCGGGGGAGGAACGAGCATGGAACAGCAATTCTGCGCCTTTATCAGCTACCGCCACCAGAGCCCGGATCAGGAGATCGCCAAAAAGCTCCACACCGCCATCGAGACCTACCACATTCCCGGCAGCATCCGGAAAAAGACGGGCCGCAAGCGCCTGGGCCGGGTATTCCGGGATCAGGAGGAGCTGCCCCTGTCCCCCGACCTGGGCAGCGACATCGAGGCGGCCCTGGACCGGAGCGAATGGCTCATCGCCATCTGCTCCCCCCGCTATCTGGAAAGCCGCTGGTGCCTGCGGGAGGTGGAATACTTCATCCAGCACAAGGGCCGGGACCGGGTGCTGGCGGTGCTGGCGGAGGGGACGCCGGAGACCAGCTTCCCGGAGCTGCTGCGCTTCGAGACCGACGAAAACGGCCTCCGGCGGGAGACGGAGCCTTTGGCGGCCAATGTCTGCGCGCCCGGTCTGGGGCAGCAGCTGAAGCTGCTGAAGGGAGAACAGCTGCGCCTCCTGGCCCCCATGCTCGGCGTGGGCTACGACGATCTGAAACGCCGGGCCCGCCAGCGGAAGCTGCGCACCATCGCCGTGGGCGCCGCCGCAGCCCTGGTGATCGCCGCGGGGACGGGGACTTATCTCTCCATAAACCACGCCAGGAACGAGGCCCTCAAACGGGAGGCGGAGGAGCAGCAGCGCATCGCCGCGGAGCAGGCCCGGCTGGCGGAGGAGCAGCAGCGCCTGGCGGAAGAACGGCGGCTGCTGGCGGAGCAGGAACGGCTGAGCGCAGTCTCCAACAGCATCGGGGAATACCTGGAAAAAGCCGCCTCCGCCAGGATCGCCGGGGAAAAGCGGAGCGCGGCGGGCACGCTGCTGGAGGCCCTGGCCCTCAGCGACATTAACGACTCCATGCGCCGCGGCGAGATCCTTTCGCAGCTGCGCAGGACCATGTATATCGAGCCTTACAGCCCCGTAGCCGGGTTCACCAACCAGAATGTCCGGCTGATGGATCTGGTGCCCTCCCCCGACGGCAGCAAGGCCGTCGGGGTGGAGAACTCCAACTCCGCGGCCCTCATCGACTTCGGCACGGGAGAGGTGGCCTACCGGGTCAGCGTGGGCAATACGCAGATCGGCAGCCTGCTTTTCTCCCCCGACGGGGAGCGCTTCTGCGCCATCTGCGACCAGGGCAGGCTGGCCGTCGTCTGGAACACGGCAGACGGCTCCGAGGCTTTCCGCTATGTCAGCAGGCAGGACAAGCAGTACCACATCGCCAACGCCCTTTTCTGGCGGGATGGGGACACGCTGCTGGTGCAGGACATGGAGCGCTTCCTCTTCGTATCTTCGGACGGCACGGAGAAGCTGCTCTACACCATGGGGGACATGCAGGACTGGTATTCCTATGACGACAATATCTACACCATCCTCTATGAGAAGCCCATGGACGAGATCTTCACCTTCCGGGAGGACCTGGACGATTATACCGGCACCCAGGTGGTGGTTTCGGAGGACTGGTCGAAGATCCTGATCTCCGGCAACAACGGCGCCACCGGCACCCTCATCATCGACGAAAACGGGCAGCTGGTCTGCCCCCTCTACGGCATGCCCGGCACCGTATTTGAGCACTACACCCTTTCCCCGGACGGGCGCAGGGTGGCCTGCCGCTCCTATACCGGCCTCATGTTCCAGTGGGATGCGCAGACGGGGGACATGGTGACCATCGACTACTTCGATCCCGCCCAGGGGGAATCCAGCGACATCGTCTTTTCTCCGGATTCCTCCCGGATGGCCTTCGTCGCCGCCGACACGCTCTATTGCGTGGACCCCTGGAATGAGATCATGCTGTTCTCCGGCACGGTGGAGAGCACCAACATCGTCCCCGAGCTGGTATTCAGCCGGGACGGGCGCACCCTTTTCCTCACAGCCCAGAACCTGTATATCATCGACGCCCAGACCGGCGCGCTGCTGCGCATGGACGCGGCGGACTTCAGTTCCACCCACAGCGGGGTCATTCCCATGGAGGACACGGTCTTCATCTCCCGCTCCAACGGCGACGCCTATCTTTACAGTCTGCCCGGCCTGGCCTCCGTCCGGGAGACGGAGAGCTTTTCCGGCGAGCTCTGCCCGGAATACGACGCTGCGGACATGCCCGCTCAGGGCTGGGACACGGACCTCCGGCAGGAACACGAGCTGACGGAGGCCTTCCTCACCACCGCGGGGACGATCAACCCCAACCCCCAGCTCCGCTTTTCCCGGGACGGGATGCGCGCCGCCCTGCTCTACCCGGACGGGGTGATCGAGCTCTTTGATCGGGAGGGGGACGGCTCGGTGCTGGCCATGATCGGCCAGCTCACCACCGAGATCACCGGCTTCGGCATGACGGAGGACCGGCTGGTGGCCTCGGACGCCTCGGGACGGCTGCTGATCTATGACCTGGGGACGCTGTCCGTGCAGACGATCCTGAATCTGGAGGTCAACCATTACCGCTTCGCCTTCAGCCCCGACGGGGACATGCTCATGGCCCTGGACTGGGACGGGAACATCGACGTTTTCAGCCTTTCGGAGGGGGAAAAGCTCTTTTCCATGACCTCTCCCGCGGGCTTCACCGATTTCGGTTTCAGCGCGGACGGGGCCTGGGCGGTGGGCTATACCCCCAACGGCTGCGTCCTGGGGGACCTTTGGCGGGACGAAAGCGCCCTGATCGCCGCGGCGGAGCATCTGGCAGGCCCGGCGGACTAGAACAGGCCGGATATTGGAAAACTGCCGCGGGCAAACGCCTGCGGCAGTTTGTTTTTCCGTCAGTGGGACTTGATCTCCTGTATCCATTTGCCGCTGCAATAGCGGATGAAGCAGACGATGCCCTTCAGGGGGAATTCCACCGCCAGGAAGAAATAGATCCACCCGGGGCTGAGGTGCCAGACGAAGCCCGCCAGGGCCCCCAGGGGCAGGGAAATGAACCAGACGCAGCTGGAATCCGCCAGGAGCAGAAAGCGGGTGTCGCCCCCGCCCCGCAGGATGCCCTTGGAAATGACGAAGGCCACCATCTGCACGGGCAGCATGAAATAGGTGATCTTCAGCATCTGCCGGGCGATGGCCTCCGTCTCCGGCTGGATGGTGTAAAAGCGCATATAGGGCCCCGTGAGGGCCAGGAGGATGGGGATGACCGCCAGGCCGAAGAGGAAGGACAGGAGGATATAGGTGTTGCCCTGTCGCTTGGACTGGGCCAGGTCCCCTTCCCCGATGGTGTTGCCGATCACGATGGCGCTGGCCCCGGAAAGGCCGCTGTTGAGGATGGTGATGAGGCGCACCAGGCTGCCGGAAATGGAATTGGCGGCGCTGATCTCCGCGGAGATGTGACCGTAGATCACGCTTACCAGGGTGAGGCTCAGACCCAGCAGGGTATCGCTGAACAGCACCGGCAGGCTGAATTTCACATACTGCCGCCGAAGCTCCCCGCCGGGGCGGAGGAAATGCCGGAGCCGGAAGCCGAAGGCGTCCTCCTTCACGGCGAAGTAGCCGAAGACGAAGAGGAACTCGAAAACCCGGGCAATGACGGTGCCCACGGCGGCCCCCAGCAGCTCCAGCCGGGGGGCGCCCAGCTTGCCGAAGATGAAGACCCAGTTGAAAAAGAGGTTCAGGAAAAAGGCGATGGCGGAGCCGATCAGGGGGATGCGCACCTTCCCCACGCTGCGCATGAGATAGGTGGCGGTGGAGCTGAGGCCGGAGAGGAGGAAGGTGGTCCCGATGAGGCGCATATAGGGCCCGCCCCGGAGGATGACCGCTTCGTCGCTTGTGAAGGCCCGGAGCAGCAGCCGGGGCCAGACCATCCCCAGCAGGGTGAATATGAGGCAGATCGCCGCCGTCACCCGCAGGGCCATGGCCGCCGTGGTGAGCATGGGTTCCCGCTCTTTCCGGCCCCAGAACTGGCTGGACATGACCACCGCGCCGCTGCCCAGGCCCATGCAGATGAACTGGAAAAAAGCATAGGCCTGGTTGGAGAAGGCCGCAGCCGCGATGCTGACCTCCCCGAAGGAGCCGATCATGATATTGTCCAGAAAGTTGATGCCCACGGTGATGAGCTGCTGGAGGATCACCGGCAGCATGAGCAGCAACGTCTTTTTATAGAACCCCCGGTCCCGCAGTACGAACATCGTTTTGCCCTCCGTTGGGATGCGTTTGCGCCATTGTAGCATACTTTTCCCGGCGTGAACAGGGGCAGGGCATTTTTGTCGCCGCTGCGAAACCAAGCCGAGGCCGCGCCGCAGCCAAACGGTACTGCTCCGGGCTGTGCATTATAAAACTCTTATGTCTTTGATATAAACTAGAAATTCGGGCTCTCTCGCGGCTGGCTTAACCCCCCCGACACCCCCTGTTCCTTCCGATTTCCGGGAAGGCCAGCTCATAGTTTCGATCAATCTCAAGTTTCATTCATTCGTCTTGCTTGACCATGCGGCAAATCCCAATGGCAAGTTAGCTGATCACATAGCAAAAATCCGCTAATGAGCATATATTATTGCATTTACGGATTTTTGTGATACAATTATCATACTCATACAGAAGGAGTTGATGATCGTGGGCGTTTCGTATAGCAAACTATTCAAACTACTCATTGATAAGAAAATGAAAAAGAAAGATCTAATAATAGCCGCAGGAATCAGTCCCTCATCTATGGCAAAGCTCGGTAGAGACGAATATGTCAGTCTTGAAGTAATTGTTAAAATCTGCAAAGCCCTTGACGTTAATATAGGGGATGTTGTAGATGCTGTATATACGGCATGAAGGGAGAATTTTCATGACGATAAAGAACCTTATCGAACTGTTTTTGGATGGTGAAGAGAACGGTTATACAGGAACGAAAAGCAGTCCTGGAAACCTTAAGATTGTTAAGGATAAGCTCTTTCATTATGACACCGTAATAGCAGAAAGGGCTAACGATACAATTTATGTAAATCTGTCACAATACTCGATCCAAACAGGAAATGTTCAAAAACAACTGAAAGCGGCATTGGTAGGCAAAGAGTTCATCGCTGTAAAAAAAGTACCGAGGGATTATAAAGGGTCGCTTGTTGCTTACGAAAAAAAAGATTTGATTATTCCTTCAAAGCAGAGTTAATGTCGGCAAGAACAACAGACGAGGGAGGAAACCAAGTGACGGGATACAATCTACAATCATTGACAGCCATTCTACGGGGAACGGAAAAGTATTCACATTCAGAAATTGAGGCCACAGTAATTGAGTACATAAGCAAAAAAACCGGAGTGGCTTTTGCATATGAAGGTGTCATGGGCCCTTACGAAGGAAAGTCAAATGGGGATTTGCTCACTTTCTTCGTGGAAAAGAACTTCCCGGCAGACATTGAGTTTGTGATTGAATTTTTCGAAGCCCTCCTTGATACTGCGAAAGTAATAGAAAACGGAATTGTTTTCACGCCTAAATACATAGCAGAGTATATTTTTGATCAGGCAGTAGAAAGAAGTTTTGTATCTAGCAACCCACGAGTGATTGATCCAAGCTGTGGATGTGGGATTATTCTTGCGACAACAGCTTTAAAGCTCCGCAAGACCCTAGAGCTTTCGTTCGCTGATATTTTCTCTACCTGCATCTTTGGGATCGAGTTAGACCCTGATAATGCACGTCGCTGTCAAATAGTGTTAAATCTACTGCCCTTGTTATATGGTGAAAGCAACAGAGGTCTGAACACGCATATTCTTTGTGCAGACAGTCTAAAAACCAGATGGACAGAGCTTTTTGGGGTTGAAGCATTTGATTACATCTTTGGAAATCCGCCATATGTTAACACTCACGACATGTCTAAGGAAACGGCCTGTTTTTTGAAGCAAACTTTTGCGTCCACAAAATCTGGTGTTTACAACATTTTCTATGCCTTTATCGAGCACGCCATGCAGTTTTTGGATGCAGACGGAGTTCTGAGCTATATTGTCCCTAACAATTTCTTGACCATCAAATCCGCCACTGAATTGAGAAAGTTGATCCTCGACAATACATTCTCATTGCGCAGCGATGTTAGGCTATCAATACGAAAAGCCAATTCGGAAGTAGCAGAACCGCATCCCGTCAAGAGGACAGAGAAAACCTAAAAGAATTTTCCCGACTGGCAGCTTTGGCTGTCACTTTGCGTGGTGGCGTCTTTCATAGTGGCCAATGGCCGTAAGTACCAGAAATCAAGGTTTTTTCAGGCAAAAGAACAAGGTAGGTAATTCATCATAATTACCTACCTTGTTTACATGAATCGGTTAAAACTCTTACGTCTACTAGGGGCAAAGCAAAACCGGGGCCCAGCGCAAGCGGGTCCGGTTTTGGGAGGAGGAGCGACGGAGCGAGTGAGAGACGATGATTCTAAAAAGAATCGCCGCCGCGAACGATACAAAGTCCGCAACGACGATGGTGGAGACGAAGGGATTTACCCCTCCGGGGCATAAACTTCTCATCCCTTCGTGACAGGAAAAGCACCCACCTCTCGGTGAGTGCTTTTCCTATGGTGGAGACGAAGGGATTCGAACCCTCGACCTCTCGGATGCGAACCGAACGCTCTCCCAGCTGAGCTACGCCCCCAATTTTTTCCATTTCTTCCAATTTCCGGGATGCGGCTCAGGTGGGCGGCAAGCGAGATACGCCAATTGACTATAAACTGGCCCACTTGCACTCCCACTGAGCTACATCCCCAAAACCCGCGCTATTCAATTTTCCCAAGGGCCTGCTGAGAGGACCCATCGG
>JAEEGI010025198.1_pt1 | contig 11547 bp, 8 predicted proteins | sample 8958751 | NCBI WGS metagenome assembly JAEEGI01 (sample SAMN16246545, study PRJNA631951) | gut metagenome | biome: gut microbiome; feature: rumen; material: KS-attached | host: Bos | place: Iran: Karaj | collected 2018-10 | reverse complement strand
TATTTTCCAATAAGTTCGGATTATTTCCCGATACCCCGTTATGCTAAAAAAGAAAAGAGCGGCTACTCGCGCAGCCGCTCCATTTCCAAATAATTTGGTTATTTAAAGTACTTGATGTGTCAATTTTCCCACCAGATCAGAGGATCGTTATTCACTACCCAACTCAAGAAGTTTGTATATTTCTTTGTAATATCTTGGCGCTCGTCGCAATATGAGAAATTGCTAGACTTGGAATTTACAGCAAGCTTAGAAGCGGGCTGACCCTTTTCTGCTGTCAGCTGGAACCACTTCTTGGTACCGTTCTTCAGAGTCTTCTGAACATAGATGGGAATATCCTTACCATTTGAAGCCTTTACACCAGGCTTAGTGAAGTTAATTGTTGGTGCTTCATGTCCAACTGCTGGTGCTCCGCCAGTTAAGTTCTTTTTCTCTGCATTAGTGTTGACCATGTAGTTAACGGGAACGCCAAACAGAGCATGAACTTCATTATAAGGATAAGAATCCACTCCGTCTTCAGGAACAATACCAACAACCAGAGGCAGAGTACCACCAGCAGCAACAAGCGTAATTACTGCAGCATCGTCACTAGTGAAATTCACGTCGAAGACTACATCGTTGAAGTCCCAGTCAGAATTCTCGAGGTCACCATCCTGAGCTGTAGCATTCAAGTCCTCAGCAATGATACGAACGTCATAGTCGTTGCTTTGAGTCAACTCTTGTGCAGGGGTAAGAGTGACAATCCAGTCAGAATATACATAGTCACGACCACCTATATTCTTCACCCACTTCATAAGGTCAGTAGCTGCAGGATATGCATTTTGATCGATTTTGCCTTGAATGGCAACCATATCTAACACCTGATCATTGTTGCCACCGCCTGCACTAGTGCAATCCATACGAGGCATATAAGAATCTTGATTAGGGAAGTCTATATTATCTCCGCAAATCTCATTTGTATTGCTTGTAATCCAATGAATCTTGTTGCCATTCAAGTCCCTCAAGTATCCATCGGGATAATCCTGCAAATATTGAGCTTTACTTTTAATGATGTTCTTATTGTTGGCATCCTTGCCAAGATAGAAATAACTGCGTTGAGTTTCGTTAACTGTAACATATGCTGGATTTGGATCATTCCAAGGAATATGTGCATAGCAGTCCTCAAGTTTAATCTGCTCATAATCGAGACCTACGAAAGAGCGGTTCCAAGATGAGTTGTCATAGCCGTCCTTATCCTTGCCATACCATACATCCTCACCAATTACAGTAGTCTGAGCTCTAGCCCAATCGTCAATTGCCTTTGCACCAGCAAGAGCCATACAATCATTGTGCTGAACATTACCCTCCGTTACATGGAAACCTACACATGTCGGCTGTACGCCAATTATCAGGGTAATCTGGTCAGAGTGATAAGCGTTATCATTGGTTAAAGTCCCATTGTCTTTCACATCTTTTGCATTATTGGGATTATCGCCTTTATTGAAGTCCAAAACGTGTACGTTATTTGCTCCAACGGTTAGCTGATTCATATGGTCACTAGATTTCACCGTTTTACCATTTCCTGTTGAATATTGTTCTGCTGAAAGTGCTCCTGCTGTTTGTGGATTACCTTTGTAAACCTGCTGAATAAAGTAGTTCGTCATTGTCGGGGCTTCCCATGTAAGGCCCTTATGAGCTTGGAAGTAGGCCTGAACACGATCCTTCTGTCCTTTTGTCAAAGGCGTTGGTACTAACAATTTAAAATTGCCATCTGTAGCTGCCCACTGGTTACGATTTTTGCTTGCACCAGGAGTCATGTCGCTCAGAGCACGTGTGTAGCTAGTGCCGAAGCCCCATGTCTGATTGGCTGCGGGCTGGCCAAATGTCTTGATAAATGCCTGATTGTAGGCGTTTACAATCTGTTCTGCCTCAAGATTGTTAAGATCTTCCTGGCTTGCTGGCTCGATGTCGTGAGAGCAGCTTGTGAATCCAAAGCACATAGCAAGTGCTGCGATTCCTGTCATCAAATACTTTTTCATAAATTTAAAATTTTTAATAATTTGGTTATTGAATATTGAATATTATCGTTTCATCGTCCCTTTTTTCAGGACTGCGGTGCAAAGGTAGATAAAATATGTGGAATAGCCAAAACTTTTAGTGCTAATAATTGTTAAACGCGATAAAATTCTTTGTTTTAGTCGATAAAAAGCCTTTGAATGTTTGGGGCTTTTGCCTTTGTCTTCGCCTTATTTTATTAGGGTTCCGCGCCATTTCCCTATTGTTTTTGCAAAGATACAGAAAAATATCGATATTTGCAAATTTATCGGGAAAATAGTTCAAATAGTCGAAACCGGCCCTCTATATATATTAATAAGGTGGCGGGGGGTATCGATAAGTGCCACCTCTTTTCTGATAATGGCAGGTTATTGCGCAATAAGGCTGGGTTATTTCCGAATAAGTGACACTTCTTGTGGAAGGAGTGCCATATTGTGACTTTGACTGCTAGTCTGTCACCCTGCCGTCATCCTTGTCACCCACAAAAATAGGGCGCAATCCCTGTGTTTATCGGTATTCTGTCACCCTGACACCCTAAAACTGCAGAACTCTAGTAATAGAAACAAAAAAAAGGGATGTGTCAATGACACACCCCTTATTGCAAACTTCAGACTAGGTTATGAGCCTGGAATCAATACAATCTTGGTGGCTGTGAATCCAAGACCTTGGAAGCGTAGACCCTTAGATTTGAGTTCATTGAGGCCATCGCTGGGAATACGTGCTTGGAAATACTCATCGGTGTCCGTCTTATTATTCTGGAACCCAGTCCAATCGCTCCAGTCGTCTACATGTTTGAAGATGGAAGTGTAGTTGCTGGCCTTATTCCTGATATAGACTCGGATGATATCATCTGCCTTAGCATTGGTGAACTTGCCAGCATCGATGACAATCGTTTCCTTCCAGTCGTCGTTGAAGACTGTCTCTCCGCTCCAAAGTGTACTATTAACCTGGGTAATATAAGTGATGGTGAAGTTCTTACCTGTAATTTGAAGCCTCTTTCCTATGTTACTTGTGACATCAAACTCAATATATCCGTTCGTGGAATATCTTCCTCCGTTGGATGCAGATTTCGTTTGATCGTCAAATGTGACTTCCCAGCCCTCTGTGCTAACACCATAGATACGGATCTTACTTCCGGTTGTAATAGGTGTATTGCTTGCAACAGTTACTTGATTGCCGTCATAGAGGTAACCGGGACCGAATGTCGTCATCGTAAAGTCGTAAAGGATAGTCTCTGTCTGGCTGTCAGGAATGGTAAAGACCGGGTTTTGGGGGTCCACTTCAGAAATACTAATACCATTTATGTCAGGTAATTGGGTTGTGGTTTCTTCACTTACAGTATATGTGGTGCCATTGATGAAATTACCTTTGCTCCATACAGCAGGATCGAGACCTTGTATTTCTGCCAAATCATAATTGGGATCACAATAGAAATTGGTTGCTGCAGCGCGATTCGCCTCCTCCCAGAACGGGGAATTGACTATGCCATATTCGTCCGTCTCATCTTTGACCCATTGCGTGAATAGTGGAAATGCATCAGAAATATTGACACGCTCTTTAGCCCAAGGTGTTCCTAAGGGCACCATGAACTTAGCGGAAGCTACCACATCTTTTTGTCCATTATAATACACCTTTTCGATTGTTGTTGCAACATTGCCGTATTGGACGTCAAGCATGATGTTTCTATTGATATCGATAACCTTTTTCTTATCGAGTGCAAACTTGTCAGTTGTCACACCGTCGACTTTGTGTGTCAGATCAACGGCAGGGTTGTAGTCCACAGTTGCCATATTAACTCTCTCACGCTCGTCCTTGGAGAGAGTGTTGATCATGATCGAGGAGGATTTTTTGCCTAAGATGTTGTGGATTTCGCCATTGAACTGGATTTCATTATCTTGGCCAATCTGTATCGAAATAGGCAGCGTGCCACCAGCGGCAAGCAGACAAACTTTCGCATAGTACTCATCATAGCCGTTTTCTTGACCGTCAATACCAAAATTGCCGTATTCAATTTTTGGATTAGGATTTTCTGGTGTGGACGGGATCAGTTTATTGTCCTTGTCGTAATATGTTGAGATAAGTTTTCTGTATTTATGAACAATGGCGGCATCAAATACGACATCGTTGTAGTCCAAGTCTTTAAGATCATACTGGGCTGCTACGATATCTTCGCAGAATACGCGCCCCGACTGCACAACCTGCTCACCGGATTTGATGACTCTCGTAGTTTTTCCACCAGTTGTAGAAGGCACTTTCACCATAGGAATATAGACACCACCAGCGTTTACCAAACGAACAATCCAGTCTGTGTAATATTCGTTAGCGTCAACAATCTTGTTGCCGTTGTCAATATTATCAACTCTCCAATCTGCACCAACGACAGTGCCATCAGTCGCTGTCTTTCCAATAGCTTCTTCCAGAGTTTTATAGGCTCCTGTCACATTGTGACTTTGGCCCTTTGCGTCATAGAAAGTAGTGTATGCATCAGGATTCCTTCCGATGAAGTCGAAGCATACATAGTAACGTCCTGCAAATCGATGGTCTTCTGTAATGTAATAACCATCAACAATAATCCATTTATCGTGATATCTGCTGTCAGTAGAGCAATGATATGCAAAATTCTTAGTTCCCCAGTTTTCAAACTTGGTGCTGCCTTCCCAGTCTTGATTGCTGGCAGCATTAAAGTTGTTGGCATGATCCCAGTTGCTATTAATTGCTGATTGGCCTCCATCACTGGATCCAGGTACGCCATCTATACCAAGTCTATCGCTGCTTTTGCTGATTTGGAGGTGATCCATGTGCTCACTACCAAAAACGTCCCCTTTATTGTATGCTTTATAATGGGTATTTTCATCATTGATATTATCACTCTTGCCCCATATGTGGGTCACAAAGAAGTTGGGCCAGTTAATAGGAGATACTTCTTTGTAAGAGTCTTTAGGGATTTGGCTCTTGGGCATGTTTACCCATTCATAGATAGCTTGTTTTTCGTCAGCTGTTACTTTTGGTATTTCATCCCACTCATTACCGTTCACATCTACACTACGGGTTACAACTTCCTCAACAACGATGGGGTTTCCGAATCCCCATGTATGATTGGGATCGGGCTTTCCAAAAGCCTGAACGAAAAGATCCTCAAAGGCCTGGATCTTCTGTTCGACAGCTGAGCCGGTAATCTTGTCTTCGTGACAACTCACGAGGGCTCCGCTAACTGCAACAGCCATAGCAGCTGTTATCAAATACTTCTTCATTCTCATAATGATCATTATAATGTTACGTAACTTAAATTTTCCTTTGAAAAAGATTCTTTGGGCGCAAAATTAGTATATTTTTCGGGAAAATCCAACACTTTAATAGTTAAATTCTGTAAAACACCCTAAATTTTGCACGTTTTATCGAATATTTTTGTAATTTTGGCGCAAAATAGTAGTTTATATCAATAAGGTATGAAAAGAATTATTTATTTCCTGATAATCATTTTCAGCATTTCGCTGTTGGCAGGAACGGGTGTGTCGTGCAAAAAAGATGTGTACGATGATGATAAATACGACTCGCTTGTTAAGATCAGTTCGCCAGTGGACAGTGTGGATGCCAAACATACTTGGGAATTGACACAAGACCGTATCTATGTGGTGGAGGCTGATGTGAACGTGGGTGCGGAATCTGTCCTTATCCTGTCTGATAATCCCTTGACGGTAGTGAGTGCGGAGGTGATGGCTCAAAGCCTTATTCAGGATGGTGGACGAGTGATGGTGGCAGCGACGGTGCCTACAAGAACTTCTGAACTCTATGCTGCTTTGGTGGATGCTGATGGGCTGTATACAGTGGTGAGTTTCCCCGTAGAGACGACGGTGGTGAATTTCAGCAATCTTAAGTCTGGTAATAAGCAGAAATCGCTCAAGGCCAGTCTCGTGCAGCAGAAGCTGGTGTATTGCTTTGAGGAGGAGATGCCAGAGCCTGGCGACTATGATTATAATGATGTGGTCTTGCGCCTTTCGCGTGAAGTGGTGAACAGCCGTCATCTGAAGATAAAAGTGGAACTGGCTGCGGTGGGTGCTTCGAAGCAATTGGCAGCAGGCTTGCGACTCGTGGGTTATCAGGCAGAGGACATCGACAGTGTGACCATTGAGAACGGAGGATCTTTTGACTTAGGTGGTTCTCGCCACAATGTGCCTTTAGAGAAAATGGCTTCACCGCTGTTTAAGAGCAGTAGTCTGTTGCAGGCAGGTCGTAATGGCGAGGCATTCCTCTATTTGTTTGAAGATGCGCATTGGGCGATGGGCGAGGATTTGGATGTTGTCAATCAAATCTTCCAGCGCAAGAAATATAATGTGACGAAATCGTATGGATACGACACTCCGATTCTTACTACGCGCACGGAAGTCTATCATGTTTATTTCAAGGTTGGGCAGAATGTTAACGGCTTTACGCCAGCTATGTTCGACCCGTTTGTCCTCAGCCCTAATTATGGATTTGTCTGGGAGTTGCATTGCTATCGCGACCGCGACGCTCAGGTGACACGTGAGTATAGCCTGTCTACGAAAAGCCGGAATCTGCCTTGGGCACTGATGGTTCCCTACGCCTCGTTCCGTTATCCCTTGGAAGGGGTGAACATCGGTTTCTACAAGAACGGTGCTCTCTTTGGTGCCTACATGAACATAGGTAGTTCTTTCGGAGAGTGGGCCAGAGACCGTATGAAGTGTATAGACTGGTATACGAGCCCTACCTTCAATATGATATTCTAATTAATAGGGAACTAATAAGGGGCGCACCAAACGGTACGCCCCTTATTAATTTGTGGACCAGCCAGGGCTTGAACCTGGGACCTCCAGATTATGAGTCTGTTGCTCTAACCAACTGAGCTACAAGTCCGGTGAAATCGGCATTTCTGTCGTTTTCGGCTGCAAAGTTACATTAAAAACGTCAAATCTCCAAATATTTTTGTAACTTTGCACCCAATAATGATGAATTTATCGTCAGAGACACGGCTTTTGACACCCTCTGCAGCGACAATCGGCTGTTTTGACGGGGTGCATCGCGGGCATCAGATGCTTGTGCAGATGATGGTGCGCCAAGCCCAGGAAAGGGGACTGAAGCCGATAGCCGTGACCTTCGACCGTCTGCCTCGCCAGCTTTTCGATCCGGACTTCCATCCTCAGGTGCTTTCCACGCTTGACGAGAAAGTGACTTATTTGAAGGAGCTGGGGGTTGAAGAGGTGGTCGTACTGCCGTTTACACATCAGTTGGCGGCTTTGTCTGCAGAGGCCTTTATGAGAGAGATCCTGCGTGACCAGTTGTCTGTAAAGCTGTTGGTGACTGGCTATGACCATCGTTTTGGTCATGACAGAAGCGAGGGCTTCAATGACTATGTACGCTATGGTCAGGGGCTTGGCATCGATGTGGTTCGAGGAGATGTGGCAATGATGGGCGACCAGATGGCTGTCAGTTCCACGGTAATCCGACAACTGTTGGCAGAAGAGGGTCGAGTGGAGGCGATGCCTGATGTACTGACACGTCGCTATATGCTTTCAGGTCGCGTGGTCTCTGGAGAACATATCGGTCATGAGCTGGGTTTCCCAACCGCTAATCTGGAGCCTGACTGTCAGGAGAAACTGATTCCTGCCAGCGGTGCCTATGCCGTTTGGGCCATCGTTGACGATCAAAGGATGCCTGCGATGATGAATATTGGTACGCGTCCGACGTTTGAGGGTAAGCGCCAGACACTGGAAGTGCATATCCTGGCAGATGTCGGCAATCTCTATGGTCGGAAGATGACAGTGGAGTTTGTAAGTCGTCTGCGGGCAGAGCAACGTTTTGACACCCGCGAGGCACTGATTGCCCAGTTGGAACACGACAAGCGGACTACGGAAGAACTATTGTTGAATGATCAATAAGAATCCTATATGAAGAATGCTATTATTTATTGGTTTGTGTTTTTAGCCATTCAGCTATTGGCGGGGGGCATTATTCAGGGCATATATATCTTGTGGAAAGGCCCGGGAACGGTGTTGGATGCTACTGGAACCATCCTGACGATGACGCTGTTCAGTGTGGTGACGATGGCATTGTTCCTCTGGCAGAAGTGGGCTGTGGTGTCCCGACATTGGATTCAGACGCGTCCCTGGTTAGTGCTCGTTTGGTGCGTGTTGGCTGCTTTGGGAGCTATCATCCCCTCCGCATGGCTTCAGGAACAGATGCCGGAACTGCCGAATTTCGTAGAGGAGGAGTTCGACATGATTCTGCGTAACCGTTATGGCTATTTCGTTGTCGGACTGCTGGCTCCTCTGGCCGAGGAACTGGTGTTTCGTGGGGCTATCCTCCGTTCTTTGCTCAAGTGGAACAGTCGGCCCTGGGTGGCAATCGTTATTTCTGCTGTCTTATTCAGCGCTGCCCATATGAACCCGGCTCAGATGCCTCATACGCTGTTGGTAGGTCTGTTGCTGGGCTGGCTTTATTACCGTACGGACAGCATCATTCCCGGAGTTGTGTATCATTGGGTGAACAATACCGTTGCCTATGTCCTCTATAACTTCTATCCGAATCCGGACATGACGACCACCGATCTGTTTGGCAGTCAGCAGCATGTCCTGATGGCAGTGGGATTCTCGTTGTGCATCCTGTTACCTTCGCTCTTGCAACTGAATCTTCGGATGCAGAAATAAAAAAGAGGAGGGGTGCGACAAGCACCCCTCTCATCGTTAGTATGTTATGAAAATTTGAGAGAATGGAAACTTCACAGTTTCCTTGTTTTAATAATGTGTTTAGATTATTATAGAGAAAGCATAGAATAATTATTCGATGTAGGATGATTCTTCAGGCTTGGGCGTCACGATGGAATCGGTGACGTTCTCGGCCTGAACGGGACTCAGGATATTAACGGTGTCCACCTGTTGCTGACGATATTTGGCATATTCGTCTTGCGGATTGTCCCATCCATAGTTCCAGGGAGCCTGCGCAGCATTGCCAATCGTCAGGAGAATCGCCACGATGGCAGCGGCCTTGAAAAGTGGTTTCAGGCGTGAGGCCAGTGTGATAATTTGGGCCTTTGACTTTTGTGCGCCTTCTTCGCCGATACTGTCAAGGATACGGGCATCGAAATCATCGCCTAAAGGCTCCTCTTTTTCCATCGAGAAGAGGGGCTGGTATTTCCGGAGATGATCCGGCATATCCGGCTGACTGAAGAAGGTCCGGAGAATGGCTTCTTCCTGCAGGGTCGTTTCACCTTCCCAATAACGCTCTAAGAGCTGTTCGATGTACTTATAATCCATAATCCTCTGTTTCTATGAATTTTTGCTTGATGGTCTGGCGGGCTCGGAAAATGTTGACTTTCACCTGTTCCTCGCTGATGCCTAACACTTGTGCTATCTCTTTATAACTTTTGCCTTCGAAGTCGCGCAACTGCATGCAACTGCGTTGTTTCTCAGGCAGGTGATCAATGAGCTGGCGTATCAGTTGGATGCGATCGCGCTGCATGGCCTGCTCCTCTGGATTGGATGTGTAGCTCGAATCTGGTGCATCATGCCCCTCCTCTAAGCTTTGGTTCTGGTTTTCCGCCTTTTTCATCTTGTCGAGCGAAATGTTACGGCAGATGGTGAGGCAGAAGGCTTCGATACTTTCGATCTCATCCCAATGGTCCCGCCTGTTCCAGACCTTTATCATCGTTTCCTGCACGACATCCTCTGCCTCCGCTCTGTTGAGAGTGATACGGAGGGCGAGCCGGAAGAGTTCGTTCTTCAGTGGCAACACGTCGTTCCGGAAACTGATCTTTTTCATCCTCTCTAATAGTAATGACGATTGAGAAATGCTAAAGTTACAAAATAAGGCGAAATTATTTTTTCGCCTTATTGTTGAATGATTGTACCGCTTTGTCCGTCGAGGGCAGTGGCAAGAGTGATAATGACGCGCGAGACACCGCTGTCGATAGCACCCAAAGCATTTTCTATCTTAGGGAGCATACCACCGCTGATGGTGCCATCGGCCTTATATTTAATAAAGTCCGCGTGCGTGATAACAGGGATGACCGAGTCGTCATCGTCGGGATTACGCAAGACGCCCTTTTTCTCAAAACTGAAGATCAGGGTGACGTCGTAATAGGGAGCAAGGGCCTTGGCAGTCTCACTGGCGATGGTGTCGGCATTGGTATTGAGGATGTTGCCCTGTCCGTCATGAGTCAAGGGTGCCATCACGGGGGTGATGCCTTCCTCGATGAGTTTGCTGAGCATCTGTCCATTGGCCTTGTCGACATCTCCTACGAAGCCAAAGTCGATACCGTCCTTGATGGGGCGCTTGTGCGAACGGATCACATCCATATCTGCACCTGTAAGACCTAAGGCATTCACACCATTGGCCTGAAGACGGGAAACGAGGTTCTTATTGACCAGGCCGCCATAGACCATTGTGACCACGCTGAGCATATCGGCATCGGTGATGCGACGGCCCCCCACCATCTTCGATTCGATGCCGAGGGCTTCAGCCACCTTCGTAGCCTTACGGCCTCCACCGTGAACCAGGACTTTCTTACCTGCGATGGCACTGAAGTCCTTGAGCAATTGGGTGAGCTGGGTCTCGTCTTCGACGACGGCCCCACCTACTTTTACGATCGTCAGTTTCTCTTTCATTTTATTCTAGGTAGGTATAGCCATAGAGGCCGGAACGATAGTTCGAGAGGAATTCCTTACCCTCATCGAGGGTGATTTTGCCCTGCTTCACACTCTTGGCTACCCAGACTTCAAGCTGGCGGACAAGTTTCTTGGGATTGTACTGAACATATTCAAGCACTTCCTCAACCGTTTCACCATCAATGATCTGGTCTATGTGATAGTTGCCGTCTTTCTCAGAGATATGTACGGCATTGGTGTCGCCAAAAAGATTGTGCATGTCGCCCAGGATTTCCTGATAGGCACCCACAAGGAACACACCTAGGTAATAGGGCTCGTTCTTCTTGAGTGCATGAACAGGCAGCGAGTGGGTGTTATGGCGATTGGTGGTGAAGTTGGCAATCTTACCATCGCTGTCACAAGTGATATCCTGAATGGTGGCATTGCGTGTGGGGCGCTCATCCAGACGCTGGATGGGCATGATGGGGAACACCTGATCGATAGCCCAGGAGTCGCTGAGGCTCTGGAAAAGCGAGAAATTGCAGAAATATTTGTCTGCCAGAAGCTTGTCGATCTTCATCAGTTCCTCAGGGATATGCTTCAGGCTTTTGGCGAGTGCATGTATCTCGTGACAGACACTCCAATACATCGCCTCTACTTCAGCACGGGTCTTAAGATCCACGATACCATGCGAGAACAAATCAAGCACCTCTTCGCGAATCTGCTCGGCATCGTGCCAGTCCTCAAGTACGTTGCGGGGGGAGAGATTGTCCCAGATCTCATAGAGATCCTTTACCAACTGATGGGAGTTCTCGTCGGGCTCAAACTCCTCTGGCATCTCAGGCAGAGAGGCGGTCTCCAGCACGTCGATGACAAGCACGGAATGGTGTGCAGCCAGCGAGCGTCCACTCTCAGTGAT
>JAEEGI010025195.1_pt1 | contig 11549 bp, 9 predicted proteins | sample 8958751 | NCBI WGS metagenome assembly JAEEGI01 (sample SAMN16246545, study PRJNA631951) | gut metagenome | biome: gut microbiome; feature: rumen; material: KS-attached | host: Bos | place: Iran: Karaj | collected 2018-10 | reverse complement strand
GGTTCCTTTCGGATATCTTTTCATATACACCCTTGCTGTTCATGATGTGAGCTTTCTCCGTATCCTTGAGCTCAACGTCAAGAATATGCCAGAGCTTCTCCTTAAGCCCTGCATCCTCCACAGGGAAAAGAATCTCAACCCTTCGCTCAAGGTTTCTTGGCATCCAGTCAGCACTTGAAGCATACATCTCAGGACTTCCGCCGTTTTCAAAGTAGAATATCCTACTGTGTTCAAGGAAGTTTCCGACGATGGATCTTACGGTGATATTCTCGCTCACTCCCTCCACGCCTGCTCTAAGACAGCATATACCTCTTACGATGAGATCAACCTTAACGCCGACGCTGCTGGCTCTGTAGAGCTCTGCAATGACGTCCTTGTGACAGATGGCATTCATCTTGGCAACGATCCTTGCTCTCTCACCCATACGGGCATGCTCTTCTTCTCTCTTTATGAGGTCAATGATCCTGTCCTTAAGCCAGAGAGGTGCAATGGCGAGCTTATTCCATCCAAGTGGCTCGCTGTAACCTGAGAGCATGTTAAATACAGCCGTTGCATCCTCACCAAATGCCGGGGCACAGGTAAAGAGGCCAACGTCAGTGTACTGCTTGGCAGTTGAGTCGTTGTAATTACCGGTTCCGAGGTGGACGTATCTCTTTATGCCGTCCTCTTCACGTCTTACAACAAGAGTTATCTTACAGTGTGTCTTAAGTCCAACAAGACCATATATTACATGGCATCCGGCTTTCTCAAGCATCTTGGCCCAGACGATGTTGTTCTCCTCGTCAAACCTTGCCTTGAGCTCAACCAAAACCGTTACCTGCTTGCCGTTGTCGGCAGCCTTTGCAAGGGCTGCAATAATGGGAGAATTACCGCTGACTCTGTAAAGTGTCTGCTTGATGGCAAGAACATCAGGATCCACAGCTGCCGTCTCAACAAACTTAACCACATTCTCAAAGGTCTGGTATGGATGGTGCATCAGGATGTCGCCCTTTGAGATCACATCAAAGATGTTCTCCCCGGCCTCAAATTCCGGAACGCTCTGAGGAGGATAATAGCTGTGTTCCTTAAGCTCATCAAAGCCCTCGAGTTTGTACATCTTCATAAGGAAGGTCAGATCTATAGGGCCTTCAATGCTATATATCTCGTTATCTTCAACTTCAAGCTCTGAAGTTATCTTTTTAAGAAGCTTTTTGTCTATGCCCTTTTCAACCTCTAGTCTGATGGCCTGTCCCCACTGGCGGCGCTTGATCTGCTTCTCGATCTCTTTTAAAAGATCTTCCGCCTCGTCCTCATCGATTGAAAGGTCCGCATTTCTTCCTACTCTGTAAGCCGAGCAGGTGATAACATCATAGTTTAAAAAGAGCTTGTGCATGTTGCGAAGGATTATCTTCTCAAGAAGAATGACCTTCCTTGGCTTGTCACTCTCATCCCCGACCGGAATCTCAAGGATTCTTGGAAGTACATCGGGAACCTGAACCGTAGCAAAGTCGATCTCGTCGTTTTTCTCCTTCTTCTTAAGAAGAGCTGCAATGTTTAAAGACTTGTTCCTGATGAGAGGGAACGGCCTTGAAGAATCCACTGCCATCGGTGTAAGAACCGGATACACATACTCATCGAAGTATCTGTCGACAAACTCGATCTCCTTGGAAGTAAGGTCCTTATCTCCTGCCACCTCAAGACCCTTTTCAAGCAAAAGAGGCTTAAGCTGAGTGTTGTAGATGTCATATTGCTTATCCACAAAGCTGTGAACCTGCTCCAAGACCTTCTCAAGCTGTTCTCTTGCAGTCATTCCGGCGATGTCAGGCTTTTTGTAACCGGCGTTTATCATGTCTTTTAAGGAAGCTACCCTGACCATGAAAAACTCATCAAGGTTACTGGCTGAGATAGAGAGGAACTTAAGTCTCTCAAAGAGCGGATTGGATACATCCTCGGCCTCGGAGAGTACTCTTGCGTTAAACTGCAGCCAGCTGAGCTCTCTGTTTATATACAGTTTTGGATCTTCAAAATTGATGGATGACTTGTCTTTTGCCATTTGCTATTCCTCACATCATTTTCTTTTGTTTGATGACCGGCATTATGCCAAATACTTCTTCAAAGAAGGCTGCTCTGTTGGTAAACAGTCCCTTCTCCAGCGTGATATCCGCCCTTGTATCAATGTTGATGATCAGCTGTTTGTCTTTTACGCTGACCTTAATGTCCTTGAACTTCTGCTTGTGTGTCCTGTCGAGACCGTTGGCAACGCGCAGGATCGCCGTGAGCTTGGCAACCACCAGGTATTCCTCCTGGGAGAGTCCCTCAAGATAAGGACTCTTGCTGCCGAAGTGGTCAAATTCTTCGTGATTGTATCTTACAACGTTGGCCACTATGGTCCTCTCCTTGTGAGAAAGACCAATGATCTCCGTGGACATGATGATGTTGTAGGAGCAGTCTCCGAGGTTTACCATGCTGATGTATTTGCCGCAGTCATGGAGCATGGTTGCCACCTGCAAAAGAAGGCGCTCTCTTTTTCCAAGTCCGTGGAACTTCTTGGTGTTGTCAAATATCGCCAGCGCAATCTGCTGCAGAGTCTCTCTTCTTGACTTACTTCCCATATATCTCTTTGAGATGTTCTGGGCGCAGGAAATGATATCGTGTTCGAAATCGTGTGGCGATTTTATAAAGTTCTTTTTCTCAGCGTACTCATAGGCTATGCCATCACATAAAGTAACGCCCGGAGCCCATAGGTTCTCGGCATTGGTGATATCCATGATGCACTTTATGAGGATAGCGGAAACATACAAGAGTGAAACATTCTCTTCAGGAATATCAAGTCTCTTGGCTACCTGCCTTGCGTTGATATCCGCCGCATTCTCAAGTACCTGTCTGTACTCCTCATTGGTTGCATAGCCTGCAGCCTTGCCTTCACTCTTGATCTTTCTGAGTACAGGTGATACATAGTCATCGATGATTATAAGATTCTCGACTCTTCTGTCCTTTAAGTACATCTTGGAAAAAACAGCCAGCTGAGAATTTACAAGCTCTGAAATGAGCTCGGGATACTCTCTTCTTGTGGCATGTACCGTCTGCATGACAGCATTGAGTCTTAGCACACCGGTCTTAAGGTTCTGGGTTGCAATAAGAGCATCCTTCTCAAACAGCGATATCTGAATACTTCCGCCGCCTATATCTATGATCGCAGTAGGCTTTTTGATGACCTCCCTAAACTGCTCATTCTTAAGAGCGATGGACTTGTAGTCAAGAAATCTCTGCTCAGAGTTACTAAGGACATCAATATGCAGATGTGTCCTCTGTCTGATGAGCTCCTGCAGGATCACAATATCCCTGGTCTCTCTGATGGCGCTGGTACCGTAGGCCTTGTAGTGCGTTGCCCCGTACTCCTTCATTTTCTGGCGAAACTCAGAGAGGATCCTTATCAGCTCGTCAACATGGCTACTGCTGATACTGCCCTTGGCATAAGTTTCTGTTCCAAGATCCATACGATGTCTTACGTGATCAAGCTCCCTTACTCCGTTCTTGTCCGAGAGCTCAAAGATCTTCATTGCCATTTCATATGAGCCAACATCTATTGCTGCAAAAACTTCACCGGTCATATTCGCTCCTTAAAACGCTGATTTAATAATTTCCAAGAATCTTCATCATCTTCGCTTCTTCTCTAAGGCCTCTTAGAGCGTTCTTAACTGAACTGTCCTCAAGGTTTCCGTCGAAGTCGATAAAGAATCTGTACTCCCAGTTTCTGTCCTCAATGGGCCTTGACTCTATCTTGGTCATGTTAAGGCCGTTGTAGATAAAGTGTGACATGATGTGGTACAAAGATCCTGCCTCATGAGGAATCTCAAGACACAGGCTGATCTTGCCTGCACCCTTAAGGAATACCTTTTGATTGGTAACAACTATAAATCTTGTGGAATTGGACTCCGCCTGATTTATAGCCTCTTTTATAATTTCAAGACCATAAATCTCTCCGGCCCTCTTACTTGCTATGGCCGCCTGGGTCTTGTCTTTATCCTCCGCAACCTTCCTTGCTGCAAAGGCGTTGTTCTTCATGCTTATCTGTTTGATATCACTGTGCTCTGCAAGGAATCTTGATGACTGCATAAGTGACTGTGGATGAGAATAAACAGTCTGTATGTCCTCAAGCTTAGCTCCCGGAACTCCGAGAAGGCAGTGCCTGATATCAATTATCTGCTCTCCCACAATGTAATTCTCATACTCAGTCAGAAGGTCATATACTTCACTGACAATGCCTGCTGTGGAATTCTCTATCGGAAGAACTGCGTAGTCTGCGCTTCCATCCTCCAGTGCTCCGAAGGCATCTCTGAAGGTATCAACGTGAAAGCTGTTCACACCCTCTCCGAAAAATCTGATGGTAGCTTCTTCAGAATAGGCTCCCTCTGCCCCCTGGTAGCAAACTCTCCTGGCAGAGCCTGAAAGAGAGTCGATCTGAATAAAGGGAAGTCTCAGTGATGCACCTTTTTCAGAGAGCTTCTGATACTGAAGCTTTCTTGACATAGACATTATCTGGGAAAAGAGCTCTTCCACCCCGATTCTGTTAAACTCTGAGTGTGCAAGACTCTTTACTGTCTTTATCTTCTCAAGCTCCCTCTCCCTGTCATAAACTTTTTTGCCGTTTTCTATCTTGTAGTCCGCTATTGCTGAAGAGACTTCCATCCTCTTTTCATAAAGCTCAACTAAAGAAGAATCTATCTCATCTATCTGTTTTCTCAGGTCCTTTAAGTCCACCGGTCTGCTCCTTTACGTGCTTTAAACATAAATCTACATGATTAATGATATACAAATTACTTCTTGATAGCAAGAAGACACTCGCTATATAATAAAAAGCGGAGGGAAAAGAATGAATAAGAAATTTGCACTGTTTTTCATACTGATGCTTCTGGTCATAACCGGTGCTCTTACTCTCTATTTCATTGATAAACATGTCCCTATGAGTCCCACCGATTCAGGTAATATTCCCGGCAACATGCAAAACGGCGGTCTGTTTTTTGAAATGGACGGCAAAGTATATTTTTCAAATGCATATGACGATGGATGCCTTTATTCCATGAATGTTGATGAATCCAAGCCCAAGCGCCTTACCAGCATGGGCTGCAAATATATCAGCGGCGCTAACGGATATCTTTATTTCTATATGGATTCCACCAGCAAATCTTCCAAGGTCACAGGTCTTGGAGCTGCTTCCAAGCAGTACGGTATCTACAGATGCAAGACCTCCGGCCGCGATCAGGTTTGCCTTGTCAGAGATTTCTGTGGTGAGACCCAGCTCTGCGGAGAATACCTCTACTATCAGATCAAGGATGCCAACGGCGGAACTCTTCACAAGATAAAGTGCAACAAGAAAGACAACACCCAGGTAGCAGATGAACTCATCTCTCCTATGTGCTATGACAACGGTATTATCTATTACACCGGCGTTAGCAATGATCATGATATTCACGCTCTTCATACAAAAGACGGCGATATTACCACTCCTGTTATAAGTGGTTTTTATTTCTTTCCTGTAGTCAAGGACGGATACCTTTATTACCTCAACGGAACCTCCAACTACAGCCTCTGGAGAACCAATCTCACAAACGGCGAGCAGCAGCTGGTTACTTCAGACAGATGCGATTGTTTCACTATTGATAACAATCATATTTACTATTCCTATTCAAATGCCATGAATCCTTCTCTTCGCAGATGCGATCTGGACGGTAGCAATAAAGTTGTTCTCTTTGAAGGCGTTGTCAACAGCATTAATGTGACAAGCCGTTATGTTTATTTCAAAGTATTTGGTGACGACAATACTTACTTTCACATTCCTGTAGATCTGTCGGCTCCCGCGTCGGCATTTACAGTCATATCGAATTAATGAACTAAGCGCGTATTCTTTTTAGGATACGCGCTTACATTAAATATAAAAATATAAAAGGGAGAGAGTATGAAAGAATTAAGACACATGATGAATCCTCTGGACTTTTCAGTAGAGGAACTGGAAGACCTTTTTGACCTGGCAGGCGATATAGAGAGGAACATGGAGGGCTATGCCCACAAGTGTGACGGCAAGATCCTTGCCACCTGCTTCTATGAGCCAAGCACCAGAACAAGACTGTCCTTTGAAACAGCAATGCTGCGCCTTGGAGGCAAGACACTGGGCTTTGCAGATGCATCAAATTCCTCAGCAGCCAAGGGAGAAAGCGTTGCAGACACAATAAGGGTAATCTCCTGCTTTGCAGACATCTGCGCCATGAGACACCCCAAGGAAGGTGCTCCTATGGTAGCAGCCACCAAATCAGAAATCCCGGTGATCAATGCTGGTGACGGCGGACATCAGCATCCGACCCAGACCCTTACTGACCTTCTCACCATCAGGTCTTTATATGGCAAGCTCGGCGACTTTACCATAGGCCTTTGCGGAGACCTTAAATTCGGCAGAACCGTCCACTCACTTATAAATGCCCTCAGCAGATATGAAGGCATCCGCTTTATCTTTATTTCGCCAAAAGAGCTAAGGGTTCCCGATTACATAACAGAGATGCTCACACAAAAGAACATCCCCTACGAAGAAGTGATAAAGCTTGAAGAAGTAATGCCTCAGCTTGATTTCCTCTACATGACAAGAGTTCAGAAGGAACGTTTCTTCAACGAGGAAGATTACATAAGACTTAAAGATTTCTACATCCTCAACAAAGAGAAAATGGCAAAGGCCAAAGAAAATATGTATATTCTCCACCCTCTCCCAAGGGTTAACGAGATATCCGTTGAAATAGATGATGACCCAAGGGCAGCTTACTTTAAGCAGGTTCAGTACGGACTGTACGTAAGAATGGCTCTGATACTCACACTTCTTAATATCAAATAAATCGGGAGGAACATATAATGCTTAATATTGGAAAAATAGAGGAAGGCTTTGTTCTTGACCACATCCAGGCAGGAAAAAGCATGCAGATATACAGACACCTTGGACTTGATAAGCTGGATTCCACAGTTGCCATCATCAAGAACGCCAAGAGTAAGGCGATGGGTAAAAAAGATATTCTGAAAGTAGAATGCGACATCGATTCCCTGGACCTTGACGTACTTGCTTTCATCGACCACAACATCACGGTAAACGTAATAAAGGCAGGTGAGATCATCGAAAAGAGGTCTTTGGTTCTTCCTAAAGAGATCACCGGAGTTATCAGATGCCACAACCCAAGATGCATCTCCTCAATCGAGCAGGAACTGCCACAGATCTTCTATCTCGCCGATGAGAAAAAAGAGATCTATCGCTGCAAATACTGCGATGAGAAATACTCTGAGAGTACCATAGACAGACTTTAATGCAATATTGCAAAAAAGCGCCTGCTTCAGGTTAAAGAAGCAGGCGCTTTGTTTGTTTTCAATATTTACTTGATGTAACCGTTCTGTCTGTTGTGAATGTCATCGCGGTTTTTCTCACGGCGCTTCTCTTCGCCTCTGAGCATCTCCTGCATGTAAGGATTGTCATTGGAACCTGAAACAGACAGTGGTCTTGTTTCGTTGTTGATGTAGATGTCCTTTGATGATTTTCCAAACATAGTAACACCTCCCCAGGTATTATATAGTCAACTATATTATAGCACATTCGCAATCATGAAGAATCTACGTTTTGGATATTAAACGCATTGCTCCACTGCGTTCTCGCAATACTAAACACATTCGGAAATCGCGCCGTATAAAGACACGTCGCTTCTTTCCTCATGGTGTTTAGTCGTCAAATAAAAAAACACAGTCACTCTTGCAAGCAAGTGACTGTGTTTTTTAATTTTCCTCGTTTAATATCCAAATTCCTGTGCCCAGTACCAGCTGCCGTCGCCTGTCTGGCAAATAGCGATACCAACTGTCTTGTATCCGCCATCCATAATGTTAGCAGCGTGAGTAGGTGAATTCATCCAAGCAGTATAAACAGCATCAGCTGACTGATAAAGCTTAGCAAGATTCTCACCGTACTGGCAACTTGAATCTACTGTCCAGAACTCTGAACCATTAGGTCTTGTATGAGAGAATGATGTTGTGATCTCATTAGCACGAACCTGAGCAGCATTTGTAAGTGCCTGGCTCCATGCAAGCTCTGAAAGACCTCTTGCAACTCTCTGCTGATTCATGATGTTAAATACAGCTGTGCATGCATCAAGGGCAGCCTGTGATGAAGCAGCTGATCCGGCAAGGGCAATAGCCTCATCATCAATCCAGATCTCGCCGACACCTTCGTCTAAACCTCTGACAGCAGCCTGATCATCGACAATCGCATCATTCGTTGCACCGCATGCAAGAAGTGTGAATGTCAGAACAGCAGTCATTGCCATAGCAAGGATTCTTCTAAAATTTAACTTCCTCATAATCTTCACTCCTACACAATCATAATCATAACGTGAACATAATTGTCTATATTCTTAACTAAATACTAACCTACCCGGAAATGTCATTCAACACTAAAAACCATAAAATTTCTCGAAAACAAATATTAATTTCACCTGAAAACATGCGGATTTGAAACTTTATTTTAAATCCCCGGATAAGTGTATAGGAGCAAACAAATCATACATCAGACAACTTCTACAAGTTCAATCTTAAAGTTGAGCTCTTTGCCCGCCATCTCGTGGTTTGCATCAAATGTGATCTGTGAATCGTCCTTGGCTGTTACCTTAACGGGTATCGGTCTTCCGTAAATATCCTGAAGATATACCTTCTGATCAACACTAAGGTCTTCAGATCCGGGAAGATCAGAGATGTTCATTGTTATGAATGCGTTTGGATCCACATCGCCGTAAGCTTCGCCTGGCTCTAAGTGAATATCGATGATATCTCCTACATTCATTGTTGCAACAGCCTTATCAAAGCCGTGGATCATCATTCCTGTTCCGCAGATGAACTCAAGAGGCTCTCCTCTGTCATAAGAAGAATCAAACTTGGTTCCGTCGTTGAAAGTTCCTGTATAGTGAGTTCTACAGGTCTTACCAATGTTCTGGCCCTCAAAATCAGGCTCATATGTGTGGCATCCGCCGCATCCACCGCAGCCGCCTTCAGATCCGCCGCAGCATCCGCCATCGCCGCATCCCTCTTCTGCTCCACAGCAGCATGCTTCTGTATCTTCGTAATTGCTCATTATAATAATCCTCCAAATCAAATATTGGACTATTATATGATGACAGGGTTCAAAAGTCAAAAAAACTCAACAATTCCCTGTAAATACATTATCAAGCTCTTTGGCTGCCACGCTTTTTAGCCTGTATATCAGATCTACATCCGTGGCCGGAGCATCCATTTTAAACCTTGGAAAATATCTGCTAAGATGCAGCGCCACCTTCTCTTTTCCCCTGCCGTTATCCAGGGAAGCTATCCACTTCGAGAGCTCTTTTATCTCATCCTCTGTGTCATTATAGCCCGGAACCACAAGGGTTGTGACTTCCACATGGCAGACCTCTGCAGCCATGCTAATAAAATCCATGACCAGCTTTCTGTCGCCACGAAGTACTTCCTGATAATATTTGTCAGTAAAGCCCTTTAAGTCGATATTCATGGCATCTATATGAGGTATTACCTGCTCGGCCACCTCTTTGGTCACACAGCCGTTGGATACAAGCACTGTCTTCATCCCGATTTCATGAACTGCCTTGGCAGCATCCACCACAAACTCATAGCCCACAAGCGGCTCATTGTAAGTAAAAGCCACGCCTATATTGCCCTCATCCCTGTATTCCAGTGCAATGTCAGCCAGTTCCTTCGGGGACATCTCCCGAAAGCCATAGGGATACTCTTTTCCGAAATCATAAGAAATCTCGTGGTTCTGGCAGAACGGGCAACGGAGGTTACAGCCATAGCTCCCAACTGATATGATCTTCGATCCCGGGTAAAAGAGATTTAAAGGCTTTTTCTCTATCGGATCAAGAGCAATGGATGTGACATGGCCATAGTTTTTGGGAACCACCTTGCCATCGCGACAGATCCTAGCCTTGCAAAGCCCTTCCCGTCCTTCCTCCAGATCACAATGATTGTGGCAGACGTTACATTTTGGCATATTAACCCTCCCGGCTTTTTAGTAGTGACGAATTACTTCAAAGCGCTCCAAGCTATAGTCTTCATCTTCATAAATTCCGGCCTTCTGACGTGCAATGTCAATCTGCTGCTCAATGCTGTCCACACCATCCAGATTCGGAAGAAGGAGTCCTCTCTTCCTGCCGTGGGTAACGATCACCCCGTACCGCTTAACATCCAGCTCATCAGGGCTGTCTATGGGCTCCGGCTCATCAAGGACATCGACACTCATCTCAAGATACGGAAGCTCATCTTCTTTGATCATTGGAAATCTCGGGTCATTTGTTCCTGCACTGATTGCATTTTGCATGATCTCATCGGCGATACAACCGGTGGTAGGAAGTATGGTCCCTATGCAGCCCCTGAGTGCCCCATCCTTGTGAATGGACACAAAGGTTCCGGCCTTTCTTCCGAACATCTCATCGTCCATATCAGACCATTTATCACCTTTTAAATCCTTCCTGGTGATCCTTTTTCCCAGAGTTATATAGCTCTCCAGAGAGTATCTGGCAAGTCTCACATACGGATCCTCATCCTGCTTTCTCTTTTCAAGCTGTGCTTTCTTGTTGTCTCTCCACTTCTCAAGAAAATGCCTGTTCTCATCAGGACCGCCAACCTCAAAGGTGCATATTCCGTATCCAACACCAAAGGTCGCCTCATGAGAGAGCTTATGCGCAGATACTGCCAGTCCGTCCAGAGCGCCCGCCATCATGACAAAAGACCTGTGACCGCACTCGGCAGCTTTGTCGCAGAACACTTCATCAAAATCAAGAAGTCTGTCAAATTCACCGCTGCCGCAGACTTCCATTATTCTTTCATCATACTCGGGACCTTCCTTGGCAAAACCATAAGGCCCGTCTTCCTTCATCTTGTGTGAAAGGTCTCCGCTGGCAACGTAAACAGCTCTTACTCCCGTTCGCTCAACAGCCTGTTGTATGATCTGTCCCATCTCGTAGTGCATTGGAAGAGAAAGTCCTGATAATCCAATCCTCACAATCTTAAAATCAGTATATTTTTCTCTGATATAGTAGAGCGGAATCATGGTACCATGGTCCAGCTCAGGATCTCTTTCCCCCATGGTTCCTGCAGGAAAGCCCTGTATTTCCATGCTTTTTATATCATCCTTCTCCAGGCCGTAGGAATCGGAAATTGCGCATATCTCAGCAACAAGGTCAGTGTCATATTCCACATCAAACTTCACCTGAGATGCCCTGAATCTCCCCATATCTCCTTCAGCTCTTTTGCCCGGAGAAACATGAAAATAGTCAGCATACATAATGCTGTGGGGACTTGAGATAATGATCGTCTCAGGCTTAAGCTCTGCTATCCTGTCCGCAACCTGTCTGTACGCAGCAGTTGTTGCAGCTATCTTTTCTTCTTCGCCTCTCCCCACCTCAGGAAGCATGATGGGCGGGTGCGGCACCATAAAAGCTCCTATTATCGGCATTTTTCTCTCCTTTTTCATAAAAGTATCTGTATATATTTTCACTATATTCAGT
>JAEEGI010025193.1_pt1 | contig 11550 bp, 14 predicted proteins | sample 8958751 | NCBI WGS metagenome assembly JAEEGI01 (sample SAMN16246545, study PRJNA631951) | gut metagenome | biome: gut microbiome; feature: rumen; material: KS-attached | host: Bos | place: Iran: Karaj | collected 2018-10 | reverse complement strand
GATACTCATACTCGACGAGGCGACTTCCGCGCTCGACAACGCCACCGAAATATATATTCAAAATGCGCTCGACGAGCTGTGCCGCGGCCGCACGACGATAGTCGTCGCCCACCGGCTTTCCACCATACGCAACGCCACGCAGATCGCCGTCATCGACGGCGGCAGGGTCGCCGAGCTCGGCACGCACGAAGAACTGATAAAGCAAAACGGCATATACGCTTCGCTCTATTCACTGCAGTTCAGGGAAAGCGACAGATAAACAGCGCGTAACGAAAAGGCAAAGACTTTTTTAAGGTCTTTGCCTTTGTTTTTGCCAAAACGCGCCGTCATTCGTCCCATTCGTAGTCGGGATTTACCGCGTTATAATAGTCATCTACAGAAACAATACGCGTATCTTTAAGATTCGCTTTTACGGTTTTCAGTTCGCCGTTTTCGTAGTATTTCACTATAACGGCGTCGGGATCTTCGCTTTCGGTATCGAACGCGATCTCTTCCACAGACCAGCGGCATTCGTCGGGAACGGGCAGTGAATGAGGATTGCCTTCTAGATCGATAACTCTCCATGGAATGACAAACCCCGCAAAAATCATATTGTAACATATGACATAATCTGAGTTAACGTTTTCGAACATATCATCATATTCATAAGAACACATGACCGCGCCGGTATCAGGCCGCGTATCCATAAAAAATACCATGCCATATCCATTACTGCCCGGGTGAGAAATAACGATCAGTTTGCCCAACAACTCGATCTTGTAATTGTCGTGCCAGAACGCCACATTATCTCCGTAATAAACGGCCGAAACACTGCGCTCTTTGATTGGCAAGTATGGCGATCTGGGAAGATACCGTCCGTTGAAGACCAACGCCTCGCGTCCGTTCCAATCGATATGATACAATTCCTCGTCGATCACAAAGAACGGATACGGGTAAAGATACGGATCGCGGTTAATAGTTTCGCGGACAAGCCTTTTACCGGGATATTTATCGCTTGTAAATTCCATCTGGCTGCCGCCCACAGGCATGACATCTTCTTTTTGTAACAAGGGGATCTCTGAAGTTACTTCGCTCGATTCTTCAGCCGATTGTTCGGGTGCCGACGGCTCTTCGCTCGATTCTTCAGCCGATTGTTCGGGTGCCGACGGCTCTTCGCTCGGTTCTTCAGAAACGTCGATCGAGCTTTCTTCGGAAGATGATCCCGATGGGGTTTCCGGCACGCTGCTTTCATTGGAAACGGCGCCGCCGCACGAGACAAAGCACAGGCAAACCGCCATAAACAAAGCCGCAAATAAAACAAAACTGTTACGCATATGAACGCCCTCCTTTCCTGATTGATTTCATTATAACATAAGCGGGATGATTGTTGTTAAGTAATTGTAAAATAATCTTTTTCGATTTTAAAACTATCGCTTTACGCGAAAAAGGCAAAGACTTTTTTAAGGTCTTTGCCTTTGTTTATTTTATTATGAACCAATACATTTCGCACTGCGCTTTTTCATAGTCCGTGGTCTTCTGAAGCGCAAGCGACGCCTTGTTGCTTATGAACACCTGGCCATACGGGTAAAGCCCGGCTCTCATCATCTCTCCGGTCATGAAAAGCTCCATTTCCCTGCCGTAGCCGCAGCGTCTGAAACGCGGCAGCACGTAAAGCATTCCCATGCAGCCTTCGGCGTGCACGCCTATAAATCCGACCTTTACGTTCCCGGCGCGCGCAACGAACAGTTCGCGCCGTTCGACCGCGAGCACGAGCATATCCTCATCCACCAGATGATAATGCCTGCGCACGAACGGAAGATCGTCCGGCGTCGCGGCGCGCATATCCAGCCGCTTTTCATATTCCGGCGGCTCTTTTCCCAAATATACGTACTGCCTGCATTCGGTGAACGTGGCGCGGGGGTACGTTTTTTGTATATATTCCGCCGCTCCCGCCGTAAAGACTTCGCATTCGTCGCCCGGTGCGAGCGGATGAGAAGCGAGCAGCTTTTCCGTTTCCGCGGCGTCGGGAGACGCAAGGAAATATATGCCCGAAAAAGCTTCGCGAATAAAGAGCCCGCGTTCGCTCTGCGCGACGATCCGCGCGGTGCCGCGCCTTATACAGTTCATTATCCCGCAGTAACGCGGTATATCGGTCAGCAGGAATTCGTAAACGCCGTTCATTTCGCATTCTCCCAGCGGTGCATATTGCGCTCGTGCTTGGCATAATATGCGCGTTCCATCTCGTCGGGCTCTATGCCGTAACAGATCAGCACGTCGTTCAGATACATGAGCACGTCGCACATTTCTTCCGTAAAGCGCGCACGTGCTTCGCCTTTTTCAAGGATGGCTGCGTCGCCTTCTTTTTTTATAACGTCCGCCGCCTCGCCCGCTTCTATCATCATCCACAAAAGCTTGCTCCTCGCTTCATCGGGGCCGCACGGCGGCCAAAGGTTCCTGTATTTGTCCTGCAGCTCTTTCTGGAGCCGCTGCATTTCGTCAAAGCCGATCCCGTTCATAAGTCCAGCCGCCTTTCTTATACAAAATATAACACAAGCGGCGGAATAAATCAAGTTATTTTTGCCCTGCCCGCACGGAACGACGTTTTACGACCGCAGTGATGGTATATAATGGCACGCAAAGGAGGCAAAAAACAATGGAACACACGATAAAAAGCGAAAACGGCGTTATGACGGTATACCTGCGCGGCGAAATGGATCACCACAACGCCGCGCGCTTGCGCGAACAGATCGACGCCGCGCTGACGTTTGAAAACCCCGCCGTGCTGAAGCTGGACCTTTCGGAGATCGCGTTCTGCGATTCTTCGGGTCTGGGCTTTATAATGGGGCGTTACCGCCGCATGGAATCCGCCGGCGGAAGCATGGTCTTAATCAACCCTTCCGAGCCGACTATGAAGATACTCAGGCTCGCGGGAGTAGATTCGATAATAAACGTAGAATACACGAAAGGAGCGGCAAAATGAAAACTTCACCGCAAAACCGGTTCAAATGCGTTTTTCCCGCCAAATCGGCGAACGAAAGCTTTGCGCGCATGATCGCTTCGGCGTTCGTCGCGCAGCTCGATCCGCGCGTGGACGAGCTCGCCGATCTCAAGACCGCCGTGAGCGAAGCGGTCACAAACGTCATAGTCCACGCCTATGCGGGGACGGATATCCCGCCGGAAGAACGTGTAGTCATAATGAGCGGCGAACTGCGCGAAGGCAGGCGGATCGCCGTGACCGTGAAAGACCGCGGCAAAGGGATAGAAGACGTAAAGAAAGCGCGCGAACCGCTTTTCACCACGTCCGCCGCCGAAGAGCGTTCGGGGATGGGGTTCACCGTGATGGAAACGTTCGCCGATACGGTCAAAGTCGCGTCGCGCCCCGGAAAAGGCACTTCCGTGCGGCTTTACAAGCGCTTTACTTAAATGACGTTCGCCGAGATAAACTCGCCCGAAGAGCTAAGACTCGCAAAAGAGGGCGACAGGGCGGCGTTCGACCGCATAATAGCAGCGAATCTGGGACTGGTGCGTTCGATCGCATCTCGCTTCACCGGGCGCGGCACCGAATACGAAGACCTGGTGCAGATAGGCAGCATAGGGCTCATAAAGGCGCTCAAAAACTTTGACCTTGGCGCAGGCACGTGTTTTTCCACCTACGCGGTCCCTATGGTTACGGGCGAAATCAAAAAGCATCTGCGCGACGACGGCGCCATAAAAGTTTCGCGCAATATCAAGCGCGACGCGGCGAACGTGGCGCGCAAACGGCAGGATTTTATGAAAGAAAACGGCCGCGAGCCCACGGTGAACGAACTCGCGTCGCTTACGGGCATTTCCGCCGAAAACGTCGTCGCCGCGTGCGAGGCGAGCGCGCCTATGCTTTCGTTTTCCGCGCCGCTGGGCGACGCCACGCTCGAAAACCTGGTTGGGACCGACAACATAGCCGAAACCTGCGAAAAACTTTCGCTCCGCCAGGCGATTTCCCGGCTGGACCCCGAAGAGCGCGCGATAATAGCGCAGCGATATTATCTCGGAAGATCGCAAAAAGAGACCGGCGAAAGACTGGGACTCACTCAGGTCACGGTCTCGCGCCGGGAAAAGAATATACTCAAAAAACTGCGGGAATCGCTGTTATAATCCGCCGCCCGACCTTTTGCGCGCGTGCGGGACGACCTTGAAACCCGATACTCCGCCGCGTTCCATTGCGCCGAATACGCGCTTTTTGAACCCGTGGTCTTCGCGCTCGCGTTCGCGGATGAAAGTCTTCATCTTCTCGCGGTCGGTGAATCCGTCGGCGGGGCAGGTCTTCGGTACGACTTCTATGCCTTCGGCGGCGACGAAACGCTTTACGTCGCTTTCGGGCGTGTAGATGAGCGGTCGGATGAGGGTAACGCCCGTGCGGTCGAGATACGTCACCGGCGAAAAGCAGCCGATGCGGCCTTCGTTGAACAGATTCATAAAGAAGGTCTCGATCGCGTCGTCGTAATGATGCCCCAAAGCGACCTTCTTTATCCCTTCGGCGACCGCGGTATCGTAAAGCGCGCCGCGGCGCAGATTGGCGCACAGCGAGCACGGGTTGCTTTCCCTGCGCAAGTCGAACACGATCTGATAGATATCGGTCTTCTTTATGATAAGCTCGGTCTCCAGCTCCTCGCACAGGCGCTTCACGGGCGTGAGGTCAAGCCCCGGAACGCCGGTATCCAGGCAGATCGCCTTGACTTCGAACGGCTGCGAATAGAAGCGCGAAAGCGCTTTGAGCGCGCACAGCAGCGTGAGGCTGTCCTTGCCGCCGCTGACGCCGACCGCCACGGTATCGCCCGCGGATATCATATCGTACCCGTCGACGGCGCGCCGCACCTGGGAAAGCAGTTTTTGTATGTGTTTGAATTCTCTCATAATATCACCGCATTCTTTATATCACAAAAGCCGCCGAAACACAAGCGCCATTTTGTAAAAATGTACGGCGGCGTGCGGCGAAATGCGAAAAAAACGCACGAAAACGTAAAAAATGCGAAGAATTTTGATTTTTTTTAAAAAAACTCTTGACAAACGGGATTTTTCTGTTATAATACGCAGGCAAGTTAAAAAACACAAAAGGAGAAAAGTTCCAAAATGACTTCATTCATGGCAAAAAAAGAGGAAGTCGAACGCAAGTGGTACGTTATCGACGCCGCCGGCAAAACGCTCGGCAAAGTCGCAGTTGCCGCCGCGACCGTCCTCAACGGTAAACACCGTCCCGAATACACCCCTCACGTTGACTGCGGCGAATGCGTTATTATCGTAAACGCAGAAAAAGTCGTCCTCACCGGCAGAAAACTCGATCAGAAGACCTATTACCATCACAGCGGCTACGTAGGCGGTCTCAAAGCGGTAAAATACCGCACCCTTATGGCGACCAAACCCGAAATGGTCGTAGAGCTCGCGGTCAAAGGCATGCTTCCCAAGAACAAGATCGGCGCCGAAAGTTTCAGAAGACTCCGCGTTTTCAAAGGCCCCGAACACAAGCAGCAGGCTCAGCAGCCCATCGCGCTTGAAGTAAAGTAAGGAGGAAGCTACGATGACTTATACATCTTCTAAACCCTATTTCTACGGCACCGGCAGAAGAAAATCCTCTACCGCCCGCGTTCGCCTCGTCCCCGGCTCCGGCGTCATCACCGTCAACAAAAAGGACGTCGACGAATATTTCGGTCTCGATACCCTTCGTCTTATAATAGACCAGCCGTTCAACGTGACCGGCACCATGGGCAAGTTCGACGTCATCGCCACCGTCGAAGGCGGCGGCATTTCCGGCCAGGCGGGCGCCGTGCGTCACGGCATTTCCCGCGCGCTGCTTCAGGCGGGCGACGAATACCGCGCTCCGCTCAAAAAAGCGGGCCTGCTCACCCGCGACCCCAGAATGAAAGAACGCAAAAAGTACGGTCTCAAAGCCGCACGCCGCGCTTCCCAGTTCAGCAAACGTTAACACGTTTTACGCATACGAAACAGCCGCAGGCAAGAACCTGCGGCTTCGTTTTTATTTTGCTATCTGCCTTATTTTCGCGACGGCGCGCGTTATCAAATCGACTGCGTACGCGACTTCCTCGCGCGTGTTGAACGCCGAAAGCGATATCCTAAGTTCGCCTTTGGCTATTTCGGGCGGGACGCCCATCGCCGTCAGCGCGCGGCTCGGTTCGTTATGATCGCCGCGGCAGGCGTTCCCCGAAGAGACCGCTATGCCCGCCATATCGAGCAGCGAAGCGAGCGAAGGGCCCTGCGCGTTTTCGAAACAGACCTGCAGTATCCCGGGCAGGCGTTCGACGCCGGCGCAGATTACGTGCGCGCCTTCTATGCGCATAAGCCCGCGTTCGGCGAACTCGCGCAGTTCGGCGACTCGAGATGCGGCGGAGGAAAGCTCCTTTACGCTTTTGCGCAAAGCGAGCGCCGTACCGAATGAAGCGATACAGTCCTGAGTCCCCGCGCGCATACCGTTCTGCTGAGTCCCGCCGACAATGAACGGCGAAGCTTTTCCGCCGCGAACGTACAGTAATCCCGCGCCTTTGGGCCCGTGAAATTTGTGCGCGGACGCCGAAAGCATATCGACTTTCGTCTTTGAAAGATCTATCGGGATATGCCCGACCGCCTGGACGGCGTCGGTGTGGAAGGCGATCCCCTTTTCGCGGCAGAGCGCGGATATTTCTTCCACCGGCTGGATCGCGCCGGTCACGTTGTTCGCGTACATCACGCTGACGGCGGCGGTCCCGGGCGTGAGCGCGCGCAAAACGTCTGCGGCGGCGACGCGCCCGTCGGGGGAGCATTTTATGGTATTTACGCTGTCATAGTACTTTTCCGCGGCGCGCACCACGGCGGCGTGCTCGATCGCCGAAACGGCGACTTCCCTTCTGCCCTGCGCGCACGGCGAAGCGGAAAGCGCGTAAAGCGCCCAGTTATCGGATTCCGTGCCGCCGGAGGTGAAGAATACCTCGCCTTCGTCGCAGTTCAGGCATTCAGCTATTATGCGGCGCGCTTTTTTGATAAGCTCCGCGGACTTTGCGCCTTCGGCGTGGGACGACGCCGGATTGCCGTAGTATTCTTTTGCAAGCGCGAACATTTCGCCGGCGACTTCGTCATATATCCGCGTCGAGGCGGCGTTATCAAGATATATCCTGTCCATAGCGCGCTTCCCTTTCACTTGACAAAACGAAATTGAGTGTTATAATAATACCGTAATGATTCTGCAAAACCCCCGAACGAGGTGAAGATATGAAAGAACTCCACGTCAAAATGCCCGACGACGGCGAGACCGCGCTCATTGCCGAGACGTTCAAGGTCATAAGCGACCCCACGCGGCTCAAGATACTGTTCCTGCTCTGCCACAGCGAGCAGTGCGTGAACGGCATAGCCGCATACGCGGAAATGTCGCCGCCCGCGGTGGCGCATCATTTAAGACTGCTCAAATCGAACGGTCTGCTTTCGGCGCGCCGCGACGGCAAAGAGGTGTTCTACACGCTCGCCGACACCGAATACGCTTCCACCGTCCACCGCACCATTGACACCGTGTTCGGCTGCAAATGCTCGGTCTGTTCGGGCGCGAAGAGCGGCAAAAAATGCAAATGCGATAAATGAATATTACGGCTGCGCCGCGGGCAAACGTCCGCGGCGGCTTTTTTATTCGGTTTCGCCCGGGAGCTCGAATATCACCGATTCGTACGGCCTGAGCCCGTAGGTCAGCCGGTACGGATATCCGTCGCATTCGCCCGCGGCCGCTTCAAGCGGCGGGATATCGCCGTTTTCCGCCGGGCCTCCGCCGCCGGGAAGCGTGTCGTAGGTACTGAAAACGCGTTTGTACGGACCCGCAAACGGCACGCCGAACGAATAATTGCCGTACCCTACCGGCGAAAAGTTGCACACCACAGCCAGTGCGCCGCCGTAGGAAAACGGATTGCGGCGGATAAAGCTCACGGTGTTGCGCGGTGCGTCCGCGCGGTTTATCCACTGGAAGACGCGGGAATCGCGCCCGTCGGTGTAAAGGCATTCGTATTTTTTGTATACGGAAAGCAGCGATCTCACGCATTCCATAACGTCGCGGTGCCACATATCGCTCGCGCGGTGCCATTCGATCTGGCGGTCTTCCATCCATTCGCCCTCGCTCGCGATATCCTGCCCCATAAACAGCAGTTTTTTGCCGGGGAGCGTGAACATATACGTGTAAAACGTCTTGAGCGCGCCGAATTTGTCGGGCATCGAGCCCGGATTTTTGAGCAGCATCGACTTTTTGAGATGCACGACCTCGTCGTGCGAGATGACGAGCACGTAATTTTCGTTGAACGCGTATTCGGGCGGATGCGTGAGCAGATCGTGATGATACTTGCGGTATATGGGATCTTTTTCTATGTATTTGAGCATTTCGTTCATCCAGCCCATATTCCACTTGAACATAAAGCCGTAGCCGCCGTATTCGGGATCGGTGGTCATGCCCGCTTCAATGGACGAATCCTCCGCCATAACGCAGGCGGTGGTGTTCTGTTTGATCGCCGAATTGAGTTGGCGCAGAAAAGCGCGGCTTTCCAAGTTTTCGCTGCCGCCGAATTTGTTGGGGCGCCACGGATCGCGGCTGAAATTGGTAAACAGCATTGCCGCCACGGCGTCGACGCGCAGCGCGTCGGCGTGGAATTCGTTTATCCAGTACATAGCGCTGGATATGAGGAAGCTTCGCACCTCGGGTTTGCCGTGGTCGAACGCCATCGTGCCCCATTCGGGATATTCCGCGAGCAGCGGATCGGCTGATTCATAAAGCGCGCTGCCGTCGAAATGCTCGAGCCCGAACGGATCTTTCGGGAAATGCGCCGGCACCCAGTCTATTATGACGCCTATGCCGTTTTGGTGCAGATGGTCTATGAAATATCTGAAGTCGTCGGGCGTGCCGTGGCGCGACGTCGGCGAAAAATACCCCGTGACCTGATACCCCCACGAGCCGTCGAAAGGATATTCGCATATACCCATAAGCTCCACGTGGGTGTAGCCCATAAACTTTACGTATTCGGCGAGCTGGTGCGCGAGCTCGCGGTAATTGAGAAAGCCGTCTTTGTTTTTGCGGTAGTCCTTTTTCCACGAACCGAGATGCACTTCGTAGATGGCGACCGGCTTTTTCCACAGCGACGAGCTGTCGCGAGAAGCCATCCATTCGCCGTCGTGCCATTTGTAGCCGGCAAGCGGCCATACCACCGAAGCGTTCGACGGGCGCAGTTCGGAATAAAACGCGTACGGGTCTGATTTGTGCCGCATGACGCCGTCGGCGCCCAGCACCGCAAAGCGGTAGCTGTCGCCCTTTTTCATCCCGGGCAGGAAGACGGTCCACACGCCGTCCTTGCATTCCATTTTGTCGCATCCGGCGGTCCAGCCGTTGCCCCCGTGCATAACGCTGACTTCGCGCGCGTTGGGCGCCCATACGCACAGTTCTACTCCTTTTACGCCGCCGCGCGTTGCGATATGCGCGCCGAAACGGCGGTAGCTCTGGTAATTAGTCCCCTCGCGGAACAAAAATCTATCGTATGAAGAAAACCATATCCTTTTGCGTTCCGTTCCCTGCGGCATTCTATCAGCTCCTTTTTGATCATTATATCACAAACGATTTGCCTTTTCAATATTTTAACGTTATAATTTTGCCGGCGTCGGACGGCGCAAATATTATACGGCAAAACCGCAAATAAACGCATACGGAAAAAATTACCTGTAATAATCCCGCCGCGCGGCGGCAGAATATTAGCGAAGGCAAAAAGACCTTTGAAAAACAAAACAAAAGGAGAAAAAACGATAATGGCTAACAAGTCTCTCGTTCCCGAAGCAAAAGAAGCTCTTAAGAAATTCAAGATGGAAGCCGCCAACGAAGTAGGCGTCAACCTCAAGCAGGGTTACAACGGCGACCTCACCTCCAAGCAGGCGGGCAGCATCGGCGGCCAGATGGTCAAGAGAATGATCGAAAACGCCGAACATTCCATGAAATAAGAGCGCATATAAGCGGTGATTTACGCACCCTGAAGATGCGAAAAAAGAGGCTCGGAGGTAGTTTTTACCTCCGAGTATCGTTTTTTGTAAGTTATTGACCCGATCTCCTCAAGATAAGGTGCTTCAACGAAAAACTCGACTGCCGTACGTCTGTACGCCGACGCTCGTTTTTCGTTGAAAATCGCCAGCTTCTATGCGCTCTCCGGCGCTTTGAATATAAGCGGCGATTTACGCACCCTAAAGATGCGGAATATACCCGGAGGTGGTTTGCAGCCTCCGGGTATGATTTATTTTCAGGCGCGTTCCTTCGCCATGGCGGCTATCTCGCGGCAGAAGATCTTCACTTCTTCCGCCGTGTTCTGTTTTCCCAGGCTCACGCGGACGCCGCCGGAAAGCGTGCCGAGCGCGCGGTGGGCGAGCGGCGCGCAATGGAAGCCGCCCCTCACGCATATACCTTTGCGCGCAAGGCGTCCGGTGACGTCTTCGCAATCCATGCCTTCTATATTGAAAAGCAGCACCGGCAGACGTTCTTCGCCCTTATCGGGGCAGTATACCGTAACTCCTTTGATATCCCGCAGCGTATCGCACAGCAGATCGAACGCCGAAAAATCGGAATAAAGCGAAAACCCGTCCAGAGCCGCCGAAAGCCCCGCGAACAGCGCGACCGCGGGCGTTCCCGCCTCGAGCCGTTCCGGCAGGAAAGGCGGCATATCCTCATCGCGCGAATACACGCCCGTACCGCCTTCGAGTATCGTGGCGGGCGTGATATCGAGAGCGCGGTTCACTATCAAAAGCCCCGTCCCCATCGGACCGCCCAGCCCCTTGTGCCCCGCGCAGCATACGATATCGGCGCCGGTGCGCTCGAGCGAAACTTCGCAATACCCGGCGGTCTGCGCCGCGTCGACGACCGCGAGCGCGCCGTTTTCGTGCGCGTGCTTTACGAGCGCGGCGAGCGGGATCAGTTTTCCGCACGCGTTGGACCCGTGCGTGAACACGGCTGCGGAAGCGCCTTTGACTTTTCCGGCAAAATCCTCCGCGGCGTCTTTGGCGAGCGCGTCGAAAGATACGACCTCTATGCGGCCCGCGCCGCGCATTGAATAGAGCGGGCGGCACGCAGCGTTGTGTTCAAGGTTGGAAAGCAGGACTTTTCCGCTTTTTATATATCCTTTGACCGCCATATTCAGCGCCGCCGTGCAGGAAGGCGCGAGTATCACGCGCTCCGGGTCGGTGCCGAACGCGCGCGCCGCTTTTTCGCGGCATTCGTACATAATCTTCGCCGCGCGCATAGCGGGCGCGTGGCCTCCCCTGCCCGGGTTGCCGCAAGAGCGCATAGCTTCCGCCACGGCGCGCACCGCCGCCCGGCTTTTGGGGTACGAAGTGGCGGCGTTGTCGAAATATATCATCCGCGCCGCCTCTCGTCCACGGCGCCGAGCACGTTTATCCCGCTTTGCGCAAGGATCTTGAGCGCCGTTTCGCGGTCGCCGTATACTTCCACTCCGTAACCGCAGCCGCGCACTTTTTCCACGTCGGGCGATTTTACGGGGTACGCGCGCATCCCTTCCGCCGCGAGTATCCCCGCCGCTTTGTACGCGTAGG
>JAEEGI010025187.1_pt1 | contig 11551 bp, 9 predicted proteins | sample 8958751 | NCBI WGS metagenome assembly JAEEGI01 (sample SAMN16246545, study PRJNA631951) | gut metagenome | biome: gut microbiome; feature: rumen; material: KS-attached | host: Bos | place: Iran: Karaj | collected 2018-10 | reverse complement strand
TATTAGGAAAAGAAGAAAAAACATTAAATAATAATTATGAGAGTTTATATTTGTTTTAATTATTTTTATTTTTCTTTATTTTTATTTTTATTTTTTTTATAAATTTCTTAATATTTATTCTTTATTAAAAAAAATAAATTTTATAAATTTATTATTTAATAGCATTTTTTTTTATTATAAACTATTTTCTAGGAGTTCATATTATTTTTCATTTGAATATTTCTAAAATAAATTAATAAATTCTTTTTCTTTTGGGAATTCCTTTTTAAATTTGGAGGAAATTTTGAAAATAAGTCATTAGAAATATTTAATATTAATTTAATATATTTTGAACCAATTTTTAAAAATTTTTCATCTTGATTAACTAAATCATATAAAGGAATAGCTTTTTTTATTCCAAAATATTGTAATTTTTCTTTTTTATTTTTATCAACAAATAAATCATAAATAGAGCTAATTTTTTGATTAAATAATTCTCCTAATTTTGGATATTCTTTTAATAAAATTTCAATTGTTTCTTTATTGATATATTTATGGACATTCTTATATTTTTTATTAATTGGAAGAGACAGAACATCTTTAACTAATAAATCTTTTAAAATATTGTTTAATTCAATAGTGACATCTTTTGCAATTTCACTATTAATATATTTTAGGTTTATTCGGTGAATATTCTTAACTTCTTTTGAAATAAAATCATTACATAAATTAACAAGAAATTTAAAGAAATGCACTTTAATTTTTCTTATTAAATTATCTTTACTATTACAAGTATGTTTCTTTCCTAATAAATTTCTTGGATGTTTTTGCTTTTCTCTCTTTGTATCTATAACTATAAAAATATCTTCTGAATCATCATTAGTTTCATTTTTATTTGATTCAGTTTCTTTTAAATTTTTTTCCTCTGAATTATTATATTTTATGTTTATTTCGAATTTCTCATTTGTATTTAAATTACAAATTGTAAATCTATTGTTTAATTTATTGTTTAATTGATTCTCTTTGTAATTTTGATTCATTTTTTATAAATAAATTGAAAGGATTGAAAACTTTGTTAAATAATATAAAATAAAGTTAATAAATTTTAATATCAAATAATAAAAAAATTTAGGTAAATCTTTTGATATTATTATAATATATAGAATGAAGATACGAATATTATGATAATAATTATGAAATATAAAATGATGAATATATCAATTAACTATAAAATTTATTTCAAATCTTTAAAAAAAAAAAAACAAAAAAATAAAATTATTTTTCAACATCATAATTTGAATAAAGAATATACATTAAAATTATTAACTATATGAACTAAAATAAACAAACGACAAAATCCAAAAAAAAATAAAAAAAGAAAAAAAATTACCCATTATTATTTTCTTGATTTTCATTATTTTTTTTATTAAACAAAACAAAATTTTGCTGCATTTGTTTAATTTCTTTATCAATATCTTCTTTTTTTTGATTTTCATCAATATTAAATTTATACATATTTCCAACTTTAACTCCTTTAGGAAGTAAAAAAGTAGGCAAAGTAAAAATACAATCATCATTAGAAACTAAAAGAGCAACTCCTTTTTCAATAGTAGCAACAGTAAAACAATCAACAACATTATTAAATCCTCTATAAAAAATATCACTAATATTTTTATTATTATTATCAAAAAGTGAATTTTGTTTAATAGAATTATCATTTTTTTCCTTAGAATTTTCATCTTCATGTCTCATTTTCCAAAAAACATTTTCATGAGGAGAATTATTAGAATTATTACTATTACTATTATCTGAACTAGCATCATTATTCATATTTAAAATTCCTTCAGTAGTCATGAAAGCTCCAGGAGGAATAATACTATTATTATTATTATTAATATCATTATTTTCAATACTTTTTGATGAATTATTTGATTTTTTCTCTATTGACGATGAATGATCTGAATTATTTGATATATTTAATGTATTGTTTTCCTTATCTTTTTGAGGCTGTTCTGCACCGTTTTGAGAATTTTGAGATGAATTATCATTTGATTTATTATTTAATATATTACCATTACCAAATGATAATATATCTATCATTATATTTCTTCTGTTTATATTTGGATCAGTTTTTGGAAGAGAACTTAAAAAAAATTGATTTGGCTTTTGTACTTCTTTTTCCTTTTCTTTTTCATTCTCCTTTTCTTTTTCTTTTTCCTTTTCTTTCTTTTGTTTTACTATTTTTGTGTTTAATTTCTTCACAAATTCATCGTTACCTATAAATCCATTAAAAACTTTCATGTTTGTATTCATTGATATATCACTTCTTGATGAATCTTTTTGCTCATTATTATTTGATATTGATTCATATACTTTTTTAGATTCTTTCATTATATTTTATAAACAATTTTATTTGAATTTAATTTTTTATTTTAGGGAATTAATTAATAATTAATAAATAATTCCAAAAAAAGTACATCAATATATATACGTTAACCTAAACAAAAATTTTTTTTTAAGTTTTAAAATATTATTTCTAATTATTATAATTATAATTCTTAATTTTCATATATTAATTTAAAATATTAAATATTATTTATTATTTTTCATTTTTATATAATTCTATCAATTATTCATAAGAATCATTCTTTTTTATAAAATTAATTTTTCATTATATTCGTTAAATTAGTTGTATTCATATTTATTATATATAAAGAAATTTTTTGGCTATAAAACTAATTCTTTATTTGATTGGTAATAAAGATTTTTATTTTTTTGTTTTATTCATTTTTAATATATATGAAAATAATTCATGAATTTATATGATAGTTGAATATGTTGTTTCTCCTGATAAAAATTCAATATATCTATATATCTTATTTAATGTTTATAATATAATTAATATTTGAGTCATTTTATATTGAGTAAAATGATTTTAAAAATCTGAAATATTTCTCTATTTGAGCATTAAAACCTTATATTTTAATGTGTTTTTTTTATTTTTTTATATATTTTTTATTATTTAAGATTTAAATTATTTCAAATTTAAATTAAATGGATGAAAGGATTGAAGAAAGAAAAAATATTTATGATAATCAAAAAAAAGATATTTCAAATGAAAGAGAATTATATGGATTATCTTTGAGAAAAAAAACGTTGGAAAATAATTTTTTAAAAAAAAGACTTAATAATTTAGAACCAAAAGATAATTTATTAAGATATAAAATAAATGTAAATTCACTAAATATTAAAAATGAATATAAATCACTTTCATTTTCCACATTAAAAGAAACATTAGATAAGTGTTCTAAAATATTATCAATAGAACAAGATAAAGATAATATATATTTTATAATATTCTTTTTAAATAAAATACAATTTAAATCAATTGATAATTCTTTAATTCAATCAAATATTCCAAATCAACTATGTTTATTACTTCAAAAATATATTGAAGATATTATTTTAGTAAATGAAATCTTAACAATTATAATTAATATAACATATTATTGTAAAAAAGAAGTTACTTTATTATTTAGTGAAATTTCCTTTTTGAATGTTTACAATCAAATTTTAAATAAATACAACAATGAAGATAAAATAATATTTTCAGATTTAATATTAATATTTGGAAACTTAGTATGTGGTGATCATCAAATACAAAAATTATTTTATGAAACAAAAATGATTGATATATTAACAAAAATATGTGAATCTACTTCAAATGGAGATAAAAAAAGAGAATATTTAATTTGGTTTTTTACTTGTTTTATGAATAATATTAGAACAAATGATTATTTTAAAAATAAAATTGATTTCTTTATTTGGGGAATTGATTTTTTTTTTGATAATCTATTATATGAGCAATCAACATTTTATTGTTTATTAGGAATGGCATATTTATGTAGTATTGAAGATACAAAAATCACAAATTATTTTTTGACAAAAGAAAATTTCTTTAAATATATTCTTACTCTTCCAGATAAATATTTTGAGTTAGTTTGTAGAATTTTATGTGATATTTCTTCAATAAATGATGAAATTAATTTAAATTTAATTAGAAAATATAATATCACTCAATTTATTTTAAAAGGATTAAATAGTCAATCAAGTAATTATCAAACTTTAACTTTATATTTGTTAAATAATTATATTAATGATGAAAACAATGAAATTAAACAAATTTTTTTAGATTGTGGAATCATAAATAAATTATTAGAATTAAATAAAAGTAGTTTTGTTAATAGTGTTCTTTATGCTACTTTATTATGTATAAGTTCTTTATTACTTAATTCAAATAAACAAATTATTTTTATTCTTTATCAAAAAAAAATTATTTCAAATATAATAGAAGTTATATCTCAAAATTCTGATCCTATAATTATTAAACTTGCTCTTGATTCCATTATTTCTATTTTAAAAAAAGATGGTGCAGATGAAATTTATAAAAAACAATTTGTAAATTATGGTATTTCAGAATTATTAAATAAAATTTATTTGGAAAAGAAAAATAAAACAATTGAAAAAATAATTGGGCAATTATTACAAGAATACTTTAGTTCACCTTTAAATTAAATTTATTTATTTAAATTTATTAAAAATTTTTGTTTTACTATTTAGAATTATTTCAATTGACAAAAAATATTATTTATTCTTTTTTCTATCATTTAAAATATAATTTATATAAACAAATAATTTTTTCTTTAATTGTGAAGTTCTTTCTTTTTTATTTTGAAAATAACTTAGAAAATTTTTTCCTAGATTAATTATTTCTTTAATGTACTCTGGTTTTTTTTTTTTAAAATTTTTATTTAATTTAACATATTCATATAAAGGAATAGCAGTTTTCATTTTAAATTTTTTTAATAAAGTGTTTTTTTGGTTTTTATCACTATATAATGTAATCATATGTGAAATTTTATGATTAAAAAATATTCTAAACTCAGAGTTAAATTTGGACAATTCTTCTATTAATTTTATATTATGATCCTTATTATATTTTACATATTTTTTACTAATTGGAAGAGAAAATAATTCTTTTATAGTAAAATCTAGCAACATTAAATTTAATTTTACAGTCACATCTGTTTTAAAATCATTTAAGATATTAATTAGTTTTTTCCTTGAGTTTTTTGTTTCATAAAAAATAAAATCGTTACTTAATTTAAGAAGAAAATTAAAAAAGTTTATTTTGATAATTTTTATCATATTATCTTGACTTTTAAAAGTATGCAATCTTTTTTTAGGATCATCAGGATAATTATGTTTTTGTTTTTCTCTTTTTAATTTAATTATAATGAAAATCCTTTTTGATTCATCATTAACATTATTTTCTTTTGAATGAATCATTTCACTAATTTTGGGAATATTAGGATTTTCAAGATTCATAAAGTAATGAGAATGATTTTCTAGTAAATCAGATATTTGATTATCGAAATTTTGATAATAATTTTCTGATTGACATTCATCATCAATTAAATCAAAATATTCTTCTCTAATATCCATATCTTACTTTATTTAAAATGTTATATCTCTTTTTATAGAATTATTCTTTAAAAAAATTTAATTTTAGTTCATTTATGTATTAACTTAGAAGTATCTACGCGATATCTAAGATCATATAATAAAAAATATAAAGAAACTAACTATTCTAGACTTTGTTTTTAATTTTTTATCAATTTATATTAGAAAGATTTTTGTTTAAAAAACCATATTTATTGGCTTCGAACTTTGATTTGTCATATAATGATAGTTCATTATTTGTCAGACGTAATATAATATATAAATAAAGCAAAAAGAAAAAAAGAAAAAAAAAATATATTAAATAATATGATAATGTGTTAATTACAAATAAATTTATATTAGAATTAATTTTGAGAAAAAGGAAACAATTATTATTGATTAAATAATTATATTTTATCTTAAATAATGAACTTTTAGCATCTCATGTCAAAGACTAGAAACTAATTAAAAGGTAAATGGAAAAAATTCAAAAAAAAAAATAATAAATAATATTATTTTCAAGATAAAAATGAAATCAACTATATTAAAATTATTGATTGCCTTTTCTTTAATAATAAAAATCCAAAATGAAGAATGTCAAAGAGTAAAATGTGGAGAAATAAAAGAAGAAAATGTATGTATTTTACCAGAAGGGATAATGTCATCATTTCAATTATGTAAAGAAGAGAAAATATGTAAAATAACATCAGACAATCCAATAGAAAAAACATTCTGTGAAGAAATTAAAATAAATCAAAAAAAATATCCAGGATTACCATGTAATGAAAATATAGAATGTTTTAGTAATAAATGTAATAATAATAGATGTGAAGGAGTGAAAGAAGGAAATATATGTAATTATACATTTGATTGTGAATATGGAAAAGTTTGTAGAGAAATAGAAAATAATAATAAAATATGTACTAATCCTTTAAAAGAAAATGAAGGATGTAATGATGATTCAGAATGTGATTTAAATTATGGTTGTTATAAAGGAAATTGTACTAAATATTTTTCACTAAAAGAAGGTGAATTTATTGGTATTTCATTAAGTCCTGAATTATCTCTATGTCAAAGTGGTTATTCTAATGAAAATGGTGTTTGTAAAACTTTAACTTTAATTAAAGAATTTAAAGAATGTGATAATATAATTAATTTTTGTGAATATTCTGATATTAATGGAAATATTATTAGAAAAAATGATAATTGCTTATGTGGTTATAATTATGATGGAAAAAAATATTGTTCTTTAGGTTCTGGGAATTCCAATTATACAAAATATATTAATTTATTAAAAAAATATCGTTTAGATAATTTAAATTGTCATCATGATGAAAGAAGTTCAAGTGGTTGTTTAAAAGATATAATAGAAAATAAAACTGAAAAAATAAAAGAAATTCATCAATTAATAAATGCAAAATATTGGGCAAATTTAAATTATAAATTATATGATTCTGAATCATGTGTAATTAAAATTGAATTACCAGATTATGATTATAATGTAGAACCTGCTCCAACAGAAGAAAAAAAATGTGCTAAATATAAATGTGTAAATAAATTAGATGATAATAAATGTGCTGCTTCAAAATTTGAAAGTCAATCTAAAATTAATATTGAAATTGCTGATGTTTGTGATAAAAATAATTATTGTTATTTAGAAGGAAAAAAACCAAATGAATTTTTCTATGAAGAAAAAAATCAAAATGCAAAATGTATTTCTTCTCAAAATATAAATATAAAAAGATATCCTGGCGAAGAATGTAATTTAGATACAGATTGTGTATATCCTTTAAAATCAACATCAAGTAAATTTCATAAATGTGAAAATAAAAAATGTTCAGGTATGAAAAAAGATGAAAAATGTAATTCAAATGAAGAATGTATAGTTGGATTATATTGTGAAGTATCCTCAAGTTTATGTAAAGAACAAAAGAAAGAAAATAATAATTGTAATTTATCAACAGATTGTAAAAATAATTTATTATGTATTGATAATAAATGTAAAGATGCCTTATTTTCATATGAACCAGGAAAAGTAACTCCTACAAAGGAGAAAAATAGGGAAAAATATTGTAAATATAATGAAATAAATAATGAAGGTGTATGTATAAAAATAACTGATCAAGTAAAAGGAAATGAAAATGAATATATTAAATGTGAAAGAGATAATGAATGTATTTATACTGTGATTCCAAATGCTTATGGAACTATTAAAAAAAATTGTGAATGTGGTTATAATAATGAAGGACAAGGTTATTGCCCTAAATTTCATGATTATTTTGAAAGTGATTGGGAAAAATATTTTAAATATTTAAAAAGTAAATATGATAACAATTGCCATACTGAAAACAGATATAACTGTTATATTGAAAGTAGTAAAGATGATGATATTAAAATTTTAAATAATAAATTAAACAATGGACATCTCTTTTATAAAAGTGATTCTTGTATTGAAAAAGTTTTATCACAATTTACTTTAAAAATTAATAATATATTATTAATGATGATAATATTTATTCTTATTTAGAATTTAACAATATATTAAAAATAGATTTAAATTAATTAATATTTCACTATTAAAAATAAAATAAAATAAATAATTAAATAAACCCATAAATATTTTTCAAATAAAAAAAACCTTATTTAAAATATTAATGAAATTAAAAATAGATAGGTTGAAATTTACGCTTACACAAAAACAAACGGAATTGATATTAAATATTAATTCAAATTGTGTGGGAAGGTCTGAGGCGCCCCTAAGTTGCGAGACAAAATGATAAATTCATTTAGACAGGAACCAGAAAGGTCCTTTCAATATTGACTTGTGTAAAGGAGGATATATTGAAAGATGAAATTCTGTGAGGCGTTGCATTTAAGTTCGATGCGTGAAATCTCTTTTGAGATAACTCAATTCAGACTACTCTCAACCTATCTTTTTTTTTATTTTTTTTTGGAAATCATTAATTAAAGTATATTAGGTTTTTATTTATATAATAATGGTTTTATTTATATTATAATAATTAACTATAAGTAATTATAATTACTTTATATAAGTTTATCAATTTATTTTGAAAAGATAATTATTATTGAAATAATTACTTTTATAATCTAATTATTTGATATAATTTTCTAAAAATATTTTATATTTAAAGAACTCATCTTCTGAAATAAATAATTTAAAATCAATTAAATCTAAAAAATTATATTCAATTTGTTTTAATTCTTTAACTTTAACTCCTGCAATTTTAGAATAATACGTATTATCATAATAACGATCTTCATTAATTTTAATGGACATTAAAATTGCAGAAAATAAAATTCTATGAATATTATAATAAGTTAAAATTATTCCTGTAAAATTACATAATCTATCAATATATATTAAAGAACAAATTAAAGTAGGAGTTTCAATTTGAGAATAAATTTGAATTCTTTTTAAATAATTTAATAAAGAAATTTTAGGAATTGAATGAGAACTAAAAATAGATTTACTTTGAATTATAATTATTTGTTTATAATCAGATATAGTTTTATTTTCTTCTAATATTAAGGTTAATACTTTTATTATTGTTTTAATATATGAATTATTTTGTGATTCTTTTACAATATTTTCTGAATGTGATTCTTCAATAATATTTTCTCCATCTATATCTTCTGCTTCACTATCAAATTCTTCGAAGTTTTTATTCATTTAAAATAAAATGATTATTTCCAGAAAAAATTATTTATTTATTAAAATTGAAGGAATTAACAAATCAAATAAAGTTTAAAGTAAGATTTTTAATATTCAGAAAAAAATAATTAAAAAAAAAATTTGTAATTATTTATTTTCTTATCCTTTTATATTTGAAATGATTAGATAAATTTAATATTTAAAAATTAAATTAATATATTTTCTATCTAGTTTGAGTAAAACCTAATAAAGCAGCTCTTTCTCTGAAACATCTTCTACAAATATTAATGTCATATTTTCTAATTAATCCATGAGTATTTCTACATACTCTACAATATCTTGCATCTTTTCCATAAGTTCTTGGATGAGTTCTCCAGCTATGAGGCATTTATATCTAATATAAAAAAAAATTAAATAAATTTATTTATTAAAAATTAATATAAAATATATATTTAATTTTAAAAATTGGGGTTTATTAAATGTATTTTTAATCATTTAAATTAATTTATTTTTATTTGTTTTTCAAATTTTTAAAATAATAAATATGTCAAATCAAGAAAATAATATTGAATCAGATAAATTATTATTATCTCTTTTATATACAAAATTTATATCTTCATCAAATCCAAAACATTATTCTTATTTATTAAAAAATAATCCAAAAAAATTTTATAATTTGATTAAATCAAATCATAATAACATTCAATCACTTTCAAAAGAAAATCAAACAAAAATATTTCATTTAGTATGTGAAATGATTAAATCACTAAATCCAGAAAGAATATCATTAGGTTTAGATATTCTAAGAGAAATAGTACAATTTATTCCTTCTAATTTATTAGAAAATTCATTTACTTATAGTAAAACTTTAGAAAAAAATACTAATGGAATTTTTTCATATTCATTAGAAGAAACAAAAGAAGTTAAAATTAAATCTATTAAATTAATATCAGATTTTAAAGATTTATTTCATTCTGAAAAACATTTTGATTTTATTATAGAATTAATTAATGATGAAGAAGATGAAGTTAGATTTGAAGCTGTTGATTGTTTAAGTGATTTACTTAGTAAAATTGATAAATGTTCTTTTCAAATTTGTGAAATTTTATTATTTGCTTTAAAAGAAAAATCTACTAAATTAAGAAGAAAATATTATTTGCTTTTAGGAAAAATGAAAATAGAATTAAATGAAAAACAATTTGTAAATGTTATTTCTATATTACAAGATAATTTAAAACATTTTAGAAATGATAGAAATCATATTTTTAAATGTGTTAAATCATTTTCTGAAAATAATTGTTTTTTTTTAAATGAACAATACTTTATTGAGTTATTTAATTTAGATGAAAATTTTTTTAAACAAGAATTTAATTGGGATGATGATTTATATATAATTAATATGATAGTTTTTCAAGAATATATTTACTTAAATATGAAAAATATAAAAATGAGAATTCCTAAATTTTTTCTTCAACATTTTTATTTTTTTGAAGAAAAATATCCTTTATTATTTAATAGAAATATTTCTAAATGTATGACAGATAATCTTAATATGGAAATAGAAACTAATGATATTAATTTAAATGTTGAAAAAATTAAATGTTTAACAATAAAAGAAATTGATTCAATTCTGTCAAATATTATTTATAATGAAAATGAAGAAAAATATATAATGTACAAAAAAAATATAGGATTGATTTATAGAATTATTACTAAAAGAATAATTGATAACAATATAATCATTACAGAAGAAATTATAAAAATAATAAAAAAGATAATTTATTTAATTGAATTTCAAAGTTATTTAGAAAATGAAGATAATAGTACAAAAACAATAAGAATTATTAATGAAAAAATTTTAGATAAATTAAATGAAAAAAGTATAATTATTGATGAAAAAGAAATAAATAATTTATTATTAAAGTCAGAAATTGATAATAGAACATTTATAAATTTACAATTATTACATCCTGAAAAAGAACAACTTTATCCTGATCTAAATAGAAAATATAAAATATATCCTTTCACTTTTCCAATACAAATTAAAATTATGAATTTACAAAATATTAAAACAAATGCTAAAATTTATTTAATGAAACATTTAAAATTAACTTTAATTATATGTGATAAAAATAATCCTTATCCTATTGATATTTCATTTCTTCCTTCAAATGGTTCAATTTTTTCTCAAATTGAAACTAGAATATCAATGAAAAAAAAACAAAATATTTTTATTGATAATAATAATTATTATCAAAAGAAAACAGAAGAGTGTCTATTAATAATTCAAATTTTAACATCATCTAATTCCTTAATAAAAATAAGAAAAATACCTTTTTTTATAATAAACTAAAATCATTAAAAAAAAAATAAATTATTTTTTTATTAAATTTAAAT
>JAEEGI010025185.1_pt1 | contig 11551 bp, 7 predicted proteins | sample 8958751 | NCBI WGS metagenome assembly JAEEGI01 (sample SAMN16246545, study PRJNA631951) | gut metagenome | biome: gut microbiome; feature: rumen; material: KS-attached | host: Bos | place: Iran: Karaj | collected 2018-10 | reverse complement strand
GTGCCCTTGCGCTGCAGCGTGCCGATGGGATGGATGGGCATGAGCCAGATAATGTCTGTCCCCAGGGCTTTGATGCGGTCCAGGTCCGCGATCAAGGCGCGGAACGTGCCCTCAGCCGTGTGGTTGCGGACGTAAACGGAGTAGATGACTTGTTTTTGCAAGTTGGGATCGGTATCACGGGCCATAGGCGGGTCCTCCTTTTTCTGTTATTATATAACAAAAAGAAAGACCCCGACCTGTCGATCGGGGTTTTCTTTTGGTACACCATCACGGGCTCGAACCGTGGACACCCTGATTAAGAGTCAGGTGCTCTACCAACTGAGCTAATGGTGCATATCAAACGCAAGTGATATGTTACCATCGAAAACCCGCAGTGTCAAGGATAAATGTAAAAAACTTGACAACTTTTTTGGGTTCCAGTAAGGTATATCCATGCGGGGAATCCGCTCCGCAGACGGCTGGGATCCTTCCGTTTCAGAGGCCAAAAGGAAGGAGACAGTCCATGTTCGATTATATCTGGCCGATCGCTCTGGTCGTGCTGTCCAACACGTTTTATCAGATCTGCGCGAAGGAGGTTCCGGAAAAGATGGACCCGTTCGCGTCTCTTACCGTCACGTATCTCGTCGGCGCCGCGGTCTCTTTTGCTTTGTTCGGTCTGCTGAACAGGGGCGGCAGCATCGTCGCCGAATATCAGAAACTGAACTGGGCTCCGTTCGTTCTGGGGCTTGTGCTGGTCGGTCTGGAGACCGGCTTTATTTACGCGTACCGCGCGGGCTGGACCGTCAGCACCGCGGCGATCGTGCAGAGCGCGTTTCTGGGGGTCGCGCTGATCTTCGTCGGCATGCTGCTGTATAAAGAAGTCATCACGCCCACAAAGGTCGCGGGCATTCTGATCTGCCTCGTGGGGCTGTATTTCATCAATAAATAACCTCCGGACACCCTGATGCAGCGTCAGGGTGTTTCTTTCGTTGATAAACCTATTGACAAAGTAGGCAAATAGGCGTATCATCACGTTGCTGATATAGTGATACTTAAGGAGGAGAATATGACGATATATGCAGATAACGCGGCGACGACGCGCATGAGCAAGACAGCCATCGACGCCATGATCCCTTACATGGGCGAGATCTACGGCAATCCGTCCAGCCTGCACACTGTGGGGCAGAAGGCGAACGAAGCCCTGACGGAAGCCCGCGAGCGGGTCGCGAAGTGCTTCGGCTGCGAACCCCGGGAGATCCTGTTCACGTCCGGCGGCAGCGAGGCCGACAACCAGGCCATCGTATCCGCTGCCCGCATCGGAGAAAAGAAAGGCAAGAAGCACATCATCTCCACCGCGTTCGAGCATCACGCGGTGCTGCATACGCTGGCGAAGCTCGAGAAGGAAGGCTTCGACGTCACGCTGCTCGACGTGCACGAGAACGGCATCGTGACCCCGGAAGAAGTCGCGGCGGCCATCCGCCCCGACACCTGCCTGGTCACCATCATGTATGCGAACAACGAGATCGGTTCGATCCAGCCCATCCCCGAGATCGGCAAAGTCTGCCGCGAAAAGGGCGTGCTGTTCCACACGGACGCCGTGCAGGCGGCGGGTCACATCCACATCGACGTAAACGAGCAGAACATCGACATGCTGTCGCTGTCCGCCCATAAATTCCACGGCCCGAAGGGAACGGGCGTACTGTACGCGAAGAAGGGCATCCCCCTGACGAACATCATCGAGGGCGGCGCCCAGGAAAGAGGCAAGCGCGGCGGCACGGAGAACATCCCCGGCATCATGGCCTGCGCGGCGGCTCTGGAGGAAGCCTGCGCGAATATCGATCAGAACGCGGCGCATCTGATCCCCCTGCGCGATAAACTGATCGCGGGGCTGGAGCAGATCCCGCATTCCATCCTGAACGGCGACCGCACGCGCCGCCTGCCCAGCAACGTCAACTTCTGCTTCGAGGCGATCGAGGGCGAGAGCCTGCTGCTCCTGCTGGACGACAAGGGCATCTGCGCGTCGTCCGGGTCCGCCTGCACGTCCGGGTCGCTGGACCCCAGCCACGTGCTGCTGGCCATCGGCCGCGTGCACGACGTGGCTCACGGCAGCCTGCGGCTGAGCCTGGGAGAAGACGTGACGGAAGAACAGATCGACTACATGATCGCCGCGGTCACCGACGTGGTGACGTACCTGCGGAATATGTCGCCCGTATGGCGCGATCTGCAGGAAGGCAAGCGCGAATACGTACTGAAATAGGAGGAAACAGATATGGCACTGTATAGCGATAAAGTAATGGACCACTTCCGCAACCCGAGAAACGTGGGCGTCATCGAGGACGCCAGCGGCATCGGCGAAGTGGGCAATACCATGTGCGGCGACATCATGAAGATCTATCTGAAGGTGAACGACGACGAGATCATCGAGGACGTCAAGTTCGAGACCTTCGGCTGCGGCTCGGCCATCGCGTCCAGCTCCATGGCGACGGAGATGATCAAAGGCAAGCCCGTCTCCGAAGCACTGGAACTGACGAACAAGGCCGTCGCGGAGGCGCTGGACGGACTGCCCGCGCACAAGATGCACTGCAGCGTGCTGGCGGAAGAAGCCATACAGGCTGCGCTCGAGGATTATCAGAACAAGAAGCTGGCGGCAAAGCTGGAGGGATAGGACCATGATCTCCACGAGAGGACGGTATGCGCTGCGGGTCATGATCGACCTGGCGGAACAGGACGAAGAGGCTTACACGCCGCTGAAGGAAGTGGCGGAGCGGCAGCGCATCTCGAAAAAGTATATCGAAGCCATCATGACCTCGCTGTCGAAAGCGGGGCTCGTCGACGCCGCCCACGGCAAGGGGGGAGGCTACAGGTTGAACCGCAAACCCCGCGAATACACGCTCGGCGAGATCCTTCGCGTGACGGAAAGAGACCTGGCGCCCGTGGCCTGCCTGGAGCACGGCGCGGCGCCCTGCGAGTACGCAGGCAGCTGCAAAACGCTTCCCGTGTGGGACAAGCTCAACCTGATGATCAACGAGTATCTGGACGGCGTCACGCTGGAAGATCTGGCCGGATAAAACGGCGCGAAGAACACGATCGCGGACCCCAATTTGGGGTCCGTTTTATTTGCCCATTCTCCGCAAATGTAATATAATCTAATGAGGTATATTCTCAAATCGAGAGGAGAGCTTTATGAAGTGCAAAGTTTGCGGATACGAATTTGATTCAGGACGTGAATATTGCCCCATGTGCGGCAGCAAAGTGCCTGAAGATATCAGACGCAAAGAAGAAGAGGCGATGTCGTGGAACACGTACGACTTCCCCAAGCCTAAAAAGCCTGAAGATATAGAAATGCGCTGGCCGGGCATGGAGTCCCGCACGGATTCCGCCGTTTCGGTCATGAAGAAGGACGCGAGCGAAGGATTCTTCCGCGCGGCTTCCCCCGCGAAGACGGAGCCGGAGCAGCCGAAGAAGCCGGAAGCGCCCATGCCCGATCCCTGGAAAGCGGTCAGCCGGGAATTCCCGCAGCCTGCCGCGCCTGCGCCGCAGCCTGCTCCGCAGCAGACGGCAAGCGCGTTCCCGCAGGGTCCGTGGCAGATGCCGCAGCCCACGCCGCAGCCCGCGCCGCAAGTTACGCCCCAGCCGGCCGTACAGCCCCAGGCTGCCCCGCAGCCTGCCGCGCCTGCGCCGCAGCCCGCTCCCCAGCAGACGGCGAGCCCGTTCCCGCAGGGAGCCTGGCAGATGCCGCAGATGCAGGAGACGCCTTCCTGGACGCCGTATAACGTCCAGGCGCCGCAGCAGACCATGCAGATGCCGCCGATCCCGCCGACGTACGTGCCTTCATCCTTTACGCAGGCTTACGGCGCGCAGTACAGCCAGCCGCAGTATACGCAGCCCCAGACGGCCTGGACCATTCCGCCCCAGCCGGCGCCCGGTTCCCAGGTGTTCGTCACCCAGCCGGCTCAGCCGGTATATATCCAGCCCGCGCCTGTCACGCCGGTGACCCAGCCGGTCTACACGCCGGTCTATCCGTCCTATACGCAGCCGGTTCCCGCGCCGGCCCCGCAGCCAGAACCCGCTCCCGCGGCAGAGCCGGAGCCCGCACCTGCACCGCAGCCGGAACCTGTTCCCGCAGCGCAGCCTGAACCCGCGCCTGCGCCCGCACCTGCGCCGCAGCCGGAACCCGGCGAAAAGATCCTGGAGGAGCACATCGTCGCGACGATGGATAAACCTTCGGAAGAGATCCCGAAATACGAAGTCGAACCCGAGATCCCCGTTGTTCCCGAGATCCCGGTCATCCAGCCCGCTATAGAGCCCGAGGTCGAACCCGAGCGCGGCGAAGACGGCAGATATCCGGAACGCTTCTTTACGTTCAACAAGAAGAACGAAGAGTTCCAGCAGCTGCTGAACCAGGAATACGAACGTCTGAGAGGCCTCCACGGCGGAGAGCTCCCCGACGATCTGTCCCGCACCGCAGTCTATAAAAAGAACACGTTCCAGCCCACGCCGGCTCAGGATTTCTTCCACAGCGACGATCTGAGCGACGACCTGAGCGAATTCGAGAAGATGCTCCTGGAGAGCACGAGAGACGCGGAAGGCGACGAGACGCTCACCATCAACCGCGACCGCATCAAGGGCGCCGCAGGCTCCGTAGAGGACCTGATCGCGCCTCTTCCGGTCAAGGAAGGCGATACGCATCCGCTGAGCGAACCGGTGCCGGAGCCGAAGGAAGAGCCTGTTCCCGAACCGGCCGAGCCCGAGATCCCCATGACGAAGGAAGAGCGCGCCCGTCAGGAGCAGCGCGAACGTCTGGCGAAGATGGCGAAGGCCAGAGAGGCGTATTTCGCGAGCCTGCGCACGATGACCGCCGAGATGAAGGCCATCAAGGACGCGGAATTCAAGGCGCAGCTGGAAAAGGAAGCCCGCGTTTCTCCCGATATGGTCACCCGCGAAAAGGTGCCGGAAAAGACGCCGGAACAGATCGCGGCAGAAAAGGCCGAAGAGGCGAGACTCGCCGCGGAGAGAGAAGCGGCGGAGCGCCAGGCGGCCATCGAACGCGCCAAGGCGGAGATGCTGGCCGCGCAGGAAGCGCAGAAGAAGGAACAGCAGGAAGAGGCGGCTGACGCCGACGAGCTGGACGAAGCGCTCCAGAAGGCTGTGGAAGCGGAAGAGACAGAACCCGCTCCCGTCCCGGAAGAAAAAGCCGAAGAACAGGAAGAAGCCGCGGAAGAACCCGAACGCGACAAGACCGAAGTCCTGGGCGAGATCCTGGACGACGTGGACGAAGAGAATAAGAAGAGAGAGAAGAGAGAGCACAGCCACTGGTTCCTGAAGTTCCTGCTGGCGCTGCTCATCGTTGCAGGCGCCGCGGAAGGCGGCACGATCGCGCTGCGCCACTACGCGCCCGATTCGCCCGCGTCCGTCATCACGACCAGCATCGAGCAGAACATCATCCAGTTCGTGGAGGACGGCGTCGACGCGATCAAGGCGAAATTCAAGAAGGAAGAACCCGCTCCCGACCCGGCGGAAGAACCGCAGGAGACCGGAGAAGAGACGCCCGCTTTCGTCCTGTCCGACATCATCGCGGAAAGCAACAAGAATATCGAATCCGTCACGGAGAACCTGGGCATCGGCTATGATTCCCAGCGCTCTTACGATATCGCAGGCCTGTCTTCCTCCGAGCTCGTCACCGACGCTGCCGAGAAGGCGGCGGTCTGCAAGACGCTCATCGGCTACAACAGCAGCTGGATCGATTTCATCAACGGCGTAAGCCAGGATTGCCTGAATTACCTGAAGGCGGACGGCAGCGCGTACCGCAGCGCGGTCACGTTCGACAAGATCGGTCAGATCACGGAGAAGTTCCTGAAGCTGGAGATCGGCGAGATCCGCAAGACCGCCGACTCTTACTTCGTGTTCGCCGGCGAATCCATCGAAGTGACCCAGGACGAAACGACGCAGCAGTCCTCCGGCTACATGGTCTACGAGATGGTTCCCGTGGGCGAAGAACTGAAGATCAAGGATTATTACAACATCACGAACTGATGGCAGAGAGGATCCCTGAATGGAAAAGAAGAGAAAGGGCGCAAAGGTCAGAATAGCCCTTTGCGTCCTCATTTTATTAGCAGCGCTTATCTACGCCCTCACCGGTTTTATCACAGACCTGCTCTGGTTCAAGGAGACCGGTTACGTTTCCGTGTTCTTCACGGAACTCTGGACGAAGATCAAACTCGGCATCCCGGCGGCGGTCGTCGTCGCGCTTCTGATGTGGGCGTTCCTGTCCGCCCTGAAGAAGGGCTTTTTAAGCAAGGGCGGCTACACGCTGGAGGAAGCGGACAGTAAAAAGCTGCGCAAGGCGGGCATCGCGCTCAGCGTCGTGCTGGGCATCGTCGTATCCGCCGGCATCATCGCGCGGCTGTGGTGGCAGATCCTGCAGTTCCTGAACGCGACGGAATTCAACATCGCGGACCCGCTGTTCGGCAACGACGTGGGCTTCTACGTGTTCAAACTGGAGTTCCTGGAAGCGCTCAGCGCCTCGGCGCTCAGCATCATCGCGGCGCTTCTGGTCGCCACGCTCGTCTATTACGTCCTGCTGATCAACTTCGTTAAACCGGACGGCAGCGCGGAGGAGACCGAGGCGGACACCTATGAATACGATATCCCCGGCGAAGACGAGGAAAGCCCCTTCGGCGGGCGCAATCCCTTCGGCAGTCATCCCGCGGGAAAGATCATCGAGCTGTTCACCAAGCAGGGCAAGAAACCCGAGCCTTCCCATAAGGAGAAGGATCTGAAGCAGACCGGCACCGCCATCCTGCGCGTAGCCGGCACACAGATCGCCATCCTCGGCGTTCTGGGCTTCCTGCTCCTGGCGGTCCGCTTCGTGCTGGCGCGCTACGACCTGCTGTATTCCGGCACGGGCGTCGCGTACGGCGCCGGCTACACCGACATCAACGTCACGCTGAACGTCTATCGCGCCTGCATCGCGCTGGCGGTGCTCTCTGCGGTGTTCTTCGTGCTCGCGCTGAAGAAGCGCAAGCTCGTGATGGGCATCGTCTGCCCGGTCCTGATGGTCGTCGTGTTCGCCGTCGGCACGCTGGCAGCCGGAGCCATCCAGAGCCTGGTCGTCGCTCCCGACGAGATCAACAAGGAGCGCACGTATCTGCAGCATAACATCGATTACACCCGCATGGCGTACGACCTGCAGAACATCAGCATCCGCGACTTCGTGCCCGAGAACAGACTTTCGACGAAGGACGTCCTGGAGAACATGGGCACGTTCTCGAACGTGCGGATCAACGACTTCGAGCCGGCCCAGCAGTTCTACAACCAGACCCAGTCCATCCGTACGTACTACGAATTCAACGACGTGGACGTGGACCGCTATTACGTGAACGGCGAATACACCCAGGTCTTCCTGTCGGCCAGAGAGATCAACCAGGCCCGCATCGACAACCAGTGGCTCATCCGCCATCTGAAGTATACCCACGGCTACGGCATCACCCTGTCCCGCGTGGATAAGGTGACCACCTCCGGCCAGCCCGACATGCTGATCGACAGCATCCCGCCGGTCTCGGAAGTGCCTGAGATCACGGTCTCCCGCCCGGAGATCTACTTCGGCGAATCCACGAACAACTACGTCATTACAAATACGTCCGAGCAGGAATTCGACTATCCCAGCGGCGAATCCAACGTGTACTGCACGTACGAAGGCACGGGCGGCATCAAGCTGAACTTCTTCAACCGCCTGCTGTTCGCCATCCGCGAACGCTCGCTGAAGATGCTCGTTTCGACCAATATCAAGTCCGATTCGAAGATCCTGATCTACCGCAACATCAACGAGCGATTGGAAAAGATCGCGCCGTTCCTGATGTACGACGACGATCCCTACGTGGTCGTAGCGGATGGCAAGGTGTACTGGATGATCAACGCCTACACCGGCAGTTCCTACTTCCCGTACTCTGAACCCTACAAAAAGGATTCGACGCTGAACTACATCCGCAACTCCGTCAAGGTCGTGATCGACGCCTACAACGGCGACGTCAATTTCTACGTCTGCGACGAGGAAGACCCCGTGGCGGCCACGCTGTGGAAGATCTATCCGAAGCTGTTCAAGAGCTTCGCCGAGATGCCCGACTCCCTGAAGGAGCACGTCCAGTATCCGAACGCGATGTTCTCCATCCAGGCGGACGTCTTCCAGAAGTACCACATGACGGACGTGGCGGTCTTCTATCAGAACGAAGACCTGTGGGATATCGCTCACGAGTCCTACGGCCAGACCGAGGTGGAGATGACCCCGAATTACTTCATCATGAAGCTGCCCGGGGAAAACGACGTGGAATTCGTCAGCTCCATCCCCTACACGCCGCGCGGCAAGAACAACATGACGGGCATCCTGACGGCCCGTTCCGACGGCGCCAATTACGGTCAGATCATCCTGTACCGCATGCCCAAGGACCGCATCATCTACGGTCCTGCGCAGATCGAGGCGCAGATCAATCAGGACGTGGAGATCTCCAAGGAATTCTCCCTGTGGAACAACTCCGGGTCCACCTACTCCAGAGGCAATCTGTACGTGCTGCCCGTGGAAGGCACGCTGCTGTACGCGGAACCCATCTATCTGGAAGCGACCAGCGGCAGCCTGCCCGAAGTGAAGCGGGTCATCATGTATTACGGCGAAAAACTCGCGTATAAATCCACGCTGGCGGAATGCCTGGACGCGCTGTTCGGCGAAGGCGCCGGCAGCCCGCTGAACACTGCGAATCCGATCGAGGAAGGCAGGCTCCTGGCGGAGGCGATGGAAAAGGGCGAGTTTACTCCGGGGAAACCGCCGCAGACGCAGCCCGGCAGCGATACGGCTGAACCGGGCGAAAATGCCGGCCGCGACGAATATCTCGAGAAAGCGGCCGAGGCCTACGACAAGGCCATGGAATATCTGCAGCAGATGAAGGAGTACCTGGATATGGCGAACAACGCGCCGGCGGAGGTTCCGGAAGAACCCGCGCCGGAGGACCTCCCTGAGGAGACGCCCGCCGAAGGCCAGGAGGAAGGCAACTAGGTTTTACATGTTAGACAAAATGTTATTTACCATTCCCGCTGACAAACACAGCGCGGAAGAAATTACCGCAGCGCTGAAGGCTCATCCCGAGATCCGCTACGTCAGTTTGGCTGCGGCGGATATCTACGGAAACGATACCGACGAAAAGATCCCCGTGCGCGTCATGCTCAAAGACGTGGACAAATTCCTGGAGGAAGGCCAGCAGACCGACGGCTCGTCCGTACTGCTGCCGAAGATCGCGGACATCTCCGACGCGAAGGTGGACCTGATCCCCGACCGCGACGTCAACTGGTACGTGGACTATAACTTTGCGAATATCGACGACGAAACGGGCTTGCCAGTGGGCAGCCTGCGCATCCCCGCGTTCCTGAAGCACAACAATTCGAGAGACGTGGGGTCCCGCGTCATCCTGCGCGACGCCGTGGAGGTGTTCAAGGCGGAACTGCTGCGCATGCTGCGCGAGAATCCTTACGTGTTCGAATACCTGCCGTTCGACAGCGTGGACGACATCGAGGACCTGCAGCTGACGTCCGCGACGGAGATCGAATTCTACGTCAAGACGCCACACGACGTGGCGGATAAAGACCGCCTGCAGGTGTCCCAGGAACTGAAAGAACAGTACTGGAAGCGCACGCTGGGCCCGGTCCGCACGGCCATGGAACGCACGCTGCAGCTGCTGGACTGCTACGGCTTGAACATCGAGATGGGCCACAAGGAAGTGGGCGGGGTCAAGCCCGAACTGCACAAAGGCGGCTACGAGCACATCATGGAGCAGCTCGAGATCGACTTCAGGTATTCGACGGCGCTGCAGGCGGCGGACAACGACTATTTCGTCCGCTACATGATCAAGGACGAGTTCCGCAGGCACGGTCTGGACGTCACGTTCATGTCCAAGCCGGTGGAAGGCGTCGCGGGCAGCGGCAAGCACACGCATTTCGGCGTGGCGGCGACGCTGAAGGACGGCCGGGTGGTGAACCTGTTCACCGCGCTGGACGCTTCCAAAGACTACCTCAGCCCGCTGGGCTACGGCGCGCTGATGGGCATCCTGAAGAACTACGAGGTGATCTCGCCGCTGGCGAACTGCCGCAACAACGCGTTCCAGAGACTGAAGCCCGGTTTCGAGGCGCCGGTCTCCATCTGCACCGCGCTGGGTCACAGCGTGGAGAAGCCCTCCCGGAACCGCACCGTTCTGCTGGGCCTGATCCGCGACATCAACAGCCCGCTGGCCACCCGCTTCGAGATGCGGGCGCCCAACCCCAAGAGCAACACCTACCTGGTGCTGGCGGCCGGCTATCTGGCCATGCTGGACGGCCTGGAGGCGGTGCTGAAGGCGAAGAAGACGCCGGAGGAGCTGTGCGCCTCCGTTTCCAAGGAATACGGCCAGGAAGACTTCTATCTGGAAAAGGACAGAGTGTACCGGGCGGAGAACAACATCTTCGAGGACTACACGCAGGAAGAACGCTTAAAGCTCTTCGGCAAGTGCCCCGGCACGGTCTGGGAGAACCTGTGCTCGTTCAAGGAATTCCCCGAAAAGTACAAGGTGCTGCTGCGCGGCAACGCGTTCGCGCCCATCGACCTGGAATCCTTCGAGGCGTCCGTCGTCGAACAGTGGTCCCTGTCGCTGCGCGACCGGCTCGTGCCGCAGATGGCGGAGCGCGTGCATGACATGAAGAAGGTCCACGACAGCAGCAACTGCAAGCAGCTGGACGAACAGCGCTGGGCGGAGATCAACCAGCTGCGCAAGGACCTGATCCAGGACGGCCTGCACCACAAGTGCTTCTTAAGCCGTCTGGAAGACGCGCTGGACGCGGGCGATTACAACACCGCATCCGACATGCAGATCGCGGCGCAGGAGAGCATCGAGAAATTGGAGAAGCTGTACAGGACTTACAGGAAAAATATTCTGGATTAGGGCGGTTTTCATGAAAATGAAGACAATTCCCACGAACGCTTCACACGAAACACACAAAAGGCCGTTATTCTTTACGTGTAGCAAGCAGTAAAGAGTGGGAGGAGTCCCTCCCGATAGTTTTCCTTCTATACAATAAAGATACACACATCCGGGAAAAGCGGCCTTTCGAGGCCGCTTTTGCTTTGAGGGAACAGAGCTTCCCACATAGGCTTCCCGCAGCTTCAGGAATCTGGTGAAAGGATTCCCGGCAGGAGATCTCGCCTCGGACACGCTCCCGCTAACGGGGGTGCCCCCACGCAGCGGTGCCTCGCCGGAGCCTGTAGTCTCCGGCTCGTGCTAAGCTCTGTCTTCGCCTGCGGCTCGCCAATCGCTAAGCACCGGCGGCCCCCGATTGTCCTCGGCAGAGATCTCTCTGCCAGGGATCGAGCTTTTTTCAAAAGGACATAAAGAGATTAAATAAAAGTTGCTTCCGGCTTGTGCCGAGCGCATTCTGAGGGAATCGTCTGTGTTTCCGGTTTCTGAGCGTAATCCGTTTCAGGCGCGCTTGCCGCGGCGGGACGATGTCCGAGGCCGCGTTTCGCATAGACGAAACCGGCCGAGTCCGGCCCGCGGTCCTG
>JAEEGI010025184.1_pt1 | contig 11552 bp, 11 predicted proteins | sample 8958751 | NCBI WGS metagenome assembly JAEEGI01 (sample SAMN16246545, study PRJNA631951) | gut metagenome | biome: gut microbiome; feature: rumen; material: KS-attached | host: Bos | place: Iran: Karaj | collected 2018-10 | reverse complement strand
TGGTGAAACTATAACAGGGAGAGATTACAAATGACCAGATGGAAGGTTAATGCAATTTCTTTAGTAGTGATGATTACTGTACTTACCGGATGTGGAATCAGTACAGCAGCAGGATGCTATTACCAGGATTGAGCTATGGCTGACTGGTTAAATAGCTTTGAAATAAAAGACCATAGAGCAATGCTATGTATTGTGTTCAACCCTGAGGACTATACTAGGAGAAAAATAGATGGCAGTTGGGATAACAGTAGATTTTTATTGGTATCAGATTGGTACAGTAGATTTTTTCCATTCCTTTTTTTCAACTATTGCTTTCAATCTTGAAGGTGGTAGTTGGGGAAGCCGATTTCCTGTATTTATGAAAGACTTCTATGATGGTGAATTAAAGAATGCCAGAATTACTGAGGCTTTATCTGAATTAGATGTTATAACAGAGGAACTAAAGAAGCTGCCTCCAGATAAGGTCATTTGGGATATTGAAGATATTTCAAAACAGCCACCATGGGGAAGCAATATCAGTACTGATATAACTGATTTATCAAATTATTTTGTGACCAGTGATGGTGAAGATCTTATAAGGACTATCAGGGATGCATTTGAAATGGGACTGCAGATTAATGAGGATGTACATATTTCGAGCTTATGATGTTGCTTAATGATAAATGTATGTCAGTGAAGGAATCGGATGAGAAAGGTATATTAACGTGAAATAATGGAAAACGTATTATATCAAGGAACTGGATATGCTGTGGTTGAAATAGATGGAAAAATGAAAATATGTTGGGCAGAGGGTATTGAAGGAACCATTAAATATTATGATATTACCCAGGAGTTATTTGAGAGACTTAAAAAGTCTGAAAAGGATGCAAACGAGGTCATGTTCTTTTGTAAAAATGGCAGGTGGCTTCCTAAGGAGGATGAGGTTCGTGAGGCAAAAAGAGAGTTTTTAAGAAATAATCCGAAGCTCTTATTAAAGATTCCAAGCAATCAGGATTATTTTGAAAAAGAAGAACTTGAAGAAATCCTGAAAAAGCTGGAAGCAGAAAAGTAACTTACAAAACAGTACATAGACTTGATTGTAAGGAGCAAAAAATGGATAAAGAAACAATTAAAGAAATAAGGATGGCGATTCAGGAAAACCGAGTCGATGATTTCAAACGAATGGCGAGTGAAAACAGCGATACGTTGGAAGTTGTTACTTTTTTTGGAACATTTCTGCATGATGCTGCGATATTTGGAAGTTATGAAATTGCCAAATATCTTGTGGACAATGGAATAGATGTAAATAAAAAAGCCGGTTATCGTAATAGTACAGCGCTGACCTCTGCAGCATATAGAGGATATCTGGATATAGTAAAACTATTATATGAAAACGGATGCAAGCTATATGTGGATACCTTTGACGAGAATCCTTTATTTGCAGCCATTTGTGAAAGGCACCTGGATGTTGTTAAGTATTTGGTTGAGAAAGGAATTGATCTTTCTCCAAAGTATACAATTGGCGGTAAGCAGATGGATGCATGTGAATATGCAAGCTATTATGCCAAGAATGAGATATTCATTTATTTAAGCGAGAAGATAGGAAGTGAACCTGCAAAAACTGAAGAGACTAAGAAACCGGAAGAGACTGAGGTGGATCCTTCAAAAAAACCTGAATTTGATTATGTTACTTTTGAAGAAAAGCTATTAGTTGAAATGCGCAAAGCGTTGAAAAAATACAGTGACAGAAATGATATATATGCTTTCTCCATAAGATACCAGCCGGAGTTTACAACATACATAGCGGTGTGTGCAAATTCATACACCTATCTGAATGAACGGCCTAAGAGTGAAAATGCTGATTTAAACTACTATAAATATTCCGAGGAAGAGTGGGAGATTTCAGAAGATTTTAATGAGTTATCTAACGACCTGATTCGTCACTATGATCTTGTTGAGAAATGGTGTGGTGAAGATGATGATCTCTATGAAGAAATGTATGAAGCTCACAAGTACAAGGTTGTGGACTCCTGTGTCAACGTTTTACAAAAGCTAAAGCATACAGAGGAGTTTTCCCTTTATCCCAAGCTGAACCTCAATGTGTATTTATATGATGCACTTACCGAAGAAGAGTATTTTGAAATATACGAAAAGCTTAATGATGAGCAGGCCGTAAAGGAATATAAGCAAAGCTTTATGTGATATATAAAAAATTACAGGAGTGATATAGAAGTGAACAAAAGTACAATTTTGCTGGTGTGTTCCGACGAGGAATATGTTGCCAGTGTAGAAGGATACCTTGCAAAAAGCATATTGAAAAATTACAGGCTTGAGTTTATCACAGATCAGGAATATTTGATGAAGTACCTGGAGGTGCCTCACAAGATCGAGGTTCTCATCATCGAGGATAAGCTTCTGCCGCTCTTCCCACAGAATCAGTCCCTGGGAAAGGTGTTCATCATAACCGAGTCAGATAAGATAGGAGCCAATCAGATAAGTAAATATCTGGGAGCTCAGGGAATTGTGAAGCTCTTGGGCCCCGCATATATGACCAATGAGGCCGGCGGCGAACAGCTTAAGACCAGGATCCACGACGTGGTGGCTTTGAACAATCCCGCCTTCAAGACCCTGACAGCTCTGGCCCTTTCAGCCCAGCTTGCCAATTATGGGAAAAAGGTACTGTACCTCTCCGCTGACAATATGCAGACCTTCGGGGATGTTCTTTTCGAAGGGGAGAACACAGTGATCTCCCAGGAGAGTCAGGCTCTGGCCATAACCGCCATAATAAACGGCGACATAAGAAATCTCGACACCCTTATTACAAAAGGGGATTTCGACTATATACCACAGTTTGGCCATTTTCTTTCATCCTACGGAATGTCTGCCGCCACAATTTTTTCCCTGGCGGAAGCCATCAGAAGGCTTGAGATATACGACGAGATCGTTATCGAGCATCCCTTTGGCTTTGTGGCAGATTCCGTTGCAAGGCTGGAAAAAAGTAAGAGCATCGTAATAACCACAGGACAGGACAAGATATCTTATGATAAGCTGAAAATGCTCTTTAGCAACACCAGGGAAGTGGAAGACAACTGCGTTCTGGTATGCTTCCCTTACGAGAAGGCAGCACCGGACTTCGTTGGCAAAATGGACGAGGACAAGGGCATCGTCTGCGAGAGGATAGGAACCCTGAAGGCCATCGGAAGCCTTAAGGAGCTGGTGGAGAAACAGGTATTTAAGAGTACTGCTGAGGCAGTTCTTTGATAGGGCAGGAATAGACATATGATAATAAAACAGTTAAAAAATCACATTCTTTTTGAACCCGAGCAGAATGAAAGTATTTCCAAGCTCGGCATGAAGGCCGCCTACAGGCAGACCGGAAGAATTCTTTTACTCAGGAAAATAACCAAAAACGGCAAGCTTAACATCATCTGCGACACTGAGGGCTATGACAAGGTGGAAGTGGACCAGGGGCTCACAGAGAGCAGGATCGCTGCATTTTTCAAGGCCCTGGCAGAGCTTTTATTTGTCTGTGACGAGAGCGCTTTTCTTGATCACACCTATGTGGACGTCTCCGGAGACCTGATCTTTTACAAGGAGATCACAGGGAAATTCGCTTTCGCCCTGATCCCGGTGGATGGCCCCGATTACGCCATTCAGCAGAAAAACTGGGACGAGAGGCTCAAGGCCCTGGCTGCCGGAGTTTTTGGCAACAGGACCCTTAACTCCCCCTCACTTATGGAGTTCAAGGAGGGCATAGAGACCAGCATCGACACCGTTTCCTATATCAAGGACAAGGCCTTTTCCCTTGAGGTTACAGAGGCTGCTCCTGTGGCTTACGACATGGACCTGGAGCTTTTGTATAACGGCCCCTACGGCAGCTTCACCCTGTATATAGCTAAAGACGAATTCGTCATCGGTAAGTCCTCCGACTGTGATGGTGTCCTTTCCATGAATCCTACGGTTTCAAGACATCATTGCATTTTCCGCAAAAATAGTGGAAAATGGACTGTCGCAGATCTTGGCAGCAGCAATGGAACTGCAGTTAACGGCGCATATTTAGCTCCGAATCAGATGCTCTTTTTAAATAACAACGACAGCATCCGGATATCTGACATGGACTTTATGGTGAGAATCGCTAATGGATTATAAAATTTGTGTGAGTACCGACAAGGGTACGGTAAAAGAAGTTAATCAGGACGCAGCAATCGTGAAGGTAGCAGCCACCAAGAACCATGGCAGGATACTGTTCGCGGTGATGTGCGACGGTATGGGAGGCCTTTCCTGCGGAGAGGTCGCCAGCAGCATGGCGGTAAAAAAGTTCGAGAACTGGTTTCTCACTGAGCTCCCCGGGGCTTTGGCAGCGACCAATGCCACAGAGAGGCTTGACGGCCCGGAGACTGACGGCGGATGCATCGATGAGATCGCCAGGGAATGGAATATCCTTGCCCAGGATATAAACAACGAGCTTATAGCCTACGGCAACAGCAACTGCCTTAAGCTTGGCACCACCGTTGTGTGTGCTATTGTAATCGGCGATGAATTTCTTATAATGAATATCGGCGATTCCAGGGCATATCTCATAGATGATAATGAGGTGTCCCTGATAACCCATGACCAGAGCCTGGTTCAGGATATGATAGACAGGGGAGTCATGACTCCCGAGCAGGCGGAGGAGAGCACCCAGAAGAGTGTGCTTCTTCAGTGCCTGGGAGCGGCAGGAAGCGTGTCGCCCCAGCTTATAAAGGGAGAGATAGCTGCTCCCGCATCCCTTATTCTTTGCTCAGACGGCTTTTGGCGTAAGCTCTACCGAGAGGAACTTTTGGAAGCTGCAGCAACCGCGAAGGACAAGGATGAGCCTGAAATGAAGGCGGAGCTTGACAGGCTTATAGAACTTGTTAAGAGCCGCGGTGAAACAGATAATATCACAGCCGTGGAAATAGGATTTTTGAAATGTTAGAAATAGGAAGTATTGTAGGCGGAAAATATAAGGTGCTCAATGTCATCGGTAAAGGAGGCATGAGCACTGTATATCTCGCCATGAACGAAAGGGCCAATAAGCAGTGGGCCATCAAGGAGGTCCGAAAGGATACCGCCACCAATTATCAGCTTGTAAGGCAGAGCCTCATAACAGAGATCAATATGTTAAAAGAGCTCTCCCATCCGTATCTTCCCAGTATCGTTGACGTAATTGAAGAAGAGGGACGTTTCCTCATTGTTATGGATTATATCGAGGGTAATACCCTTGAGCTGGCGCTTTCCGTAATGGGAGCACAGCCACAGGAATACTGTATCGACTGGGGAACTCAGCTCTGTGACGTGCTGGAATATCTTCATACAAGAAAGCCCCCCATTATATACAGGGATCTCAAGCCGGGAAACATTATGCTAAGGCCGGACGGAACCATCTGTCTTATTGACTTTGGTATAGCCAGAGAGTACAAGCAGGCCCAGGCCGGGGATACCACCTATCTTGGAACCAAGGGCTATGCGGCTCCAGAGCAGTTCGGCGGTATGGGGCAGACTGATGCAAGGACAGACATCTATAATCTCGGGGCAACTCTTTATCATCTGGTGACAGGCCAGAATCCGAGTCTTCCCCCCTATGAGTTTTATCCCATCAGATACTGGAATCCCCAGTTATCTGCAGGGCTTGAGCAGATTATCATGAAATGCATCCAGAATAATCCGGATGACAGATACAGCTCCTGTGCTGAGGTGATGTACGACCTTCAGCATTACAAGGAACTGGAGAAGTCCTACACAAGGCACTCCAAGGCCAGCGTGGCGATTTTTGCTCTGGCAGCAGTCTGCTCCATTGTTTTTGGAGCCTTGAGCTTTGGCTTCCACAATACAGCCAAGGAGCTGGAGGTTAAGAATTATCAGCTTTATATGGAGGAAGCCAGCGTTGAGACTTCAGATTACAGCGCCTTTGAGCTCTATGCCAAGGCCATTGAGCTTAACCCCGGCAAGGCGGATGCCTACATAGAGCTTCTGGATAACCTTATTCTCATCGACGACGTTCTCACTCCCGAGGAGGATCAGCAGATAAGGCAGCTCCTTATAAGGCAGTCAGGCAAGTCCACCGTTCAGGATGTTCTTGCCAAGGACGATGTGGGCTATGCCCAGGTGGCATATAAGCTTGGAATCGCATATTTTTACTGCTACGACGAAGACGGCAACAAGAAGATGGCGAGAAAATGGCTGAAAATTGCCGCAGAGCTGGGGACCCTCGATGAAATCCAGCAGCAGAGAGCAGAAAAGCTGGGGGAGATCGCCGAATACTACGCTGTCATAGGCAAGCCCTCCAAGAGCGGGGATGAAGACAAGAAGTTCAGCATCTACTGGAATGACCTGTGCACAATGGCAGAGGGAAATGTGGCAGAGATAGACAATGCCGTCACAGCCCTCATCATTTACAAGGAAATAGCCGGTCTTATCTATGACCACTCCGATGATCTTCTTAAGGCGGGAGTCAGCTATGATGTTATAAAAAATGAGATGAACGAGATACTCTCTCATATAGAATCCGATATTTTATCGGACCCCAATTTAAGTGACAGGGCCAAACAGCTGGTGGCTGAGACCCAGAGCACTTTTGCCAAGGCAAAGACACACCTTGACCTGGCGGCAAAAAAGAAAGGTTAAACCATGGGAAATATACAGTATTACAATGATCTTTCCGCTTTGATGGGAGCAGCGGCGGTATTTATGCTGTTCCTGTCGGTGGTCATATGGATAAAGCTTGATGTTAAGCGCAATATCTCTATTCTTTCCGGCACCGATGCCCGAAGGAACATTGATAAGATCAGAAAAGAAGCTGCCGCCGGTAAGGTCCAGGCCAAGCAGAGAAGGAAGGGAGAAGGCTCCGTTATTTCCTGGAATACTTCAGGGAACCTTGATCTGCAGCTGGTCAATGACAAGACCGTTCCCCTGGCGGATAATGTGCAGCCCCCTGTTACCCCAAGAAGTGCAGATGAGGATGCCACCGTTCTTCTTTCCCCCAATCCCGACTTCATTATTGAGAGAGAAGAGGGAACTAAGTAAATTTATATGTGATTTTTGTTTTCGGATGTGGTTTAATAATATCAAATGAATTTTAAGAAAAAAGGTGGATTATGAAATCATTTTTTTCCAGGTGGTATGTAATTCTGATCATATGGTTTGGAATCTGCGGAGCGCTGATAACTCTTGGAGTTCTGTCTGTTGGCAGGATGGTTTATACAAGCGTGTGCATCGATGCCAACCCCTCCATTACAGTTAAGCTTGATAAGGAAGGCTTTGTTCTGGCTGTTGTAGGTGAGAACAAGGACGGAAAAGAGGTTCTTGAGCAGGTTAAGCAGACTTTCAAAGAAGACTATGAGGAACCTATTAAGGGTCAGGATGCAGAGACCGTTGTAAGTGAGGTTGTTAATAAGGCATTGGAGCTGGGATACCTGAATGAAGAGCAGAGCGCACTTCTTTTATCTGTTAAGAGCAGGGATGAGGAGATTGCAGACGAACTTCAGTTTAATCTTGCCTATGTGGCATCCGATGCCATGGAGTCAGAGCTTGATAACGCAGTGGTCCTTGACCAGACTATAACCGTGGACAGCACTGTAAGAGCTATTTCGGGAATATATCATATTACTCAGGGCAAGGCCTATCTTGTATGGCAGCTGTGTATGGCACAGCCTGAGCTTCAGGTATGGGATCTGGCGGACATGACCATCACAGAGCTTATCATGGAGTGCATCGACAAGGACATCAATCTTGCCCAGTATATCGACATCATAGGTGAAGGTCTGGAGGATTTTTACTCCGATTATGAGGAGGAGGACGAGGACGACGAGTATTACGAAGATCTCCCCGCTCCTGAATTTGACGAAGATTTTGATGAAGAGTTTGAAGAGGATTTTGAATCCGATTACGCAGACGATTATTCCACTGTAGATGATGAGGTTGACGAGGATATAGAAGAGGATGAGGATAACCCCTTAGGTGGCTCAGGCCGCGGCAGCTATCCTAATCCCAGAGTCAATGCGTCCTCCTATAACACCGGGGATGAGGATATAGAGGAGGAAGAAGACGAGGATTTCATCGAAGAAGAGGAAGAGGTTGAGGAAGAAGAGGAGGAAGAGCCCGCAGATGACTATAATCCGGCGGACTATCCTAAGGAACAGCTTCCGGGGGATGTTTATGTCGATGATGGAAACTGATTAATCAATGATGTGAGGGCCATCGGTTCAGCCGGTGGTCCTTATTTTCTGATATTTGACGTGCGTCAAATAAAAGGGTACCTTAGAACTGACGAAAACTGATTTTCAATAGGAGAGAAAACAATGAGAATAGTAGTTGCAGATACAGACAGCATCGGATCAGATATGGATTACAGCATCTATGACGAGCTGGGAGAAGTAGTTTATTACGAGGACAAAGTAACTGAAGAAAATGCCAGGGAAAGGCTCAAAGGTGCTCAGATCCTGATGATCAACAAGAGTCAGATCACAGACAAGCTCCTGGATGATGCTCCTGATCTTGAGCTTATCTGCGAGTTTGCAACGGGCTTTGACAATGCCAACATTCCCGCCTGCGACAGGCACGGCGTCAAGGTAGCCAACGTGGTGAATTACTCCACTGCGTCAGTGGCACAGCACACCTTCGCAATGCTTTTTTACCTGATGGAAAATCTCCGTCACTACGACGAGTTTGTCAAAAGAGGCGACTATGCGGCCCAGTCCCATTTTTGCTGCCTGGACATCCCCTACGAGGAGCTGGATGGCAAGACCTACGGCATCGTAGGCATGGGAAATATCGGCAGGAAGGTGGCACAGATCGCCACAGCCTACGGAGCAAAGGTTATATTCTATGCTTCATCAGGTAGCAGCGACTGCACCGATTACGAGCAGGTGAGCTTTGATGAGCTTCTAAGGAGAAGTGATGTGATTTCCCTTCACTGCCCCTTGAGCGACAGAACCCGCAACCTCTTTAACAAAGACGCTTTTGACAAAATGAAGAAAAATGCGATCCTCATAAATGTTGCCAGAGGCGCCGTAGTCAGCGAGCAGGATCTCTTTGATGCTCTGGATCAGGGAAAGATAAAGGCAGCAGGCCTTGATGTTCTGAGCCCCGAGCCCATGGCCAAGGATTCGCCCCTTCTTAAGATTCAGGACAGCGGAAAACTTATCGTGACACCGCACCTTGCCTGGGCCAGCACAGAAGCCCGCACCAGATGCCTTATGGAAGTTAAGAAAAATGCCCAGGCCTGGATGAACGGCACTCCAAGGAACTTAGTGAACTGATAGTCATTTATTTTACATTGACCGGATAATCTACTCTCCCGTATAATATTTGTTAAGAAAAGTTTAACAATATTTACGGGGGAGTATTATGTTGGGAAAAATAGGAAAGAAATTATTATCTGTGGGAATGCTGCTTTCATGCGTGGCACTCCTTTCTTTTTCGCCTGCAGCGAGTTTGCATTCACAGGCAGTAGGTCCTGAGGTTGCTCTTGGAATCGATGTTTCCAAATATCAGGGAGGCATCAACTGGCAGCAGGTCAGAAACGCAGGCGTTCGTTTCGCCATGATCAGAGTAGGTACCACCAAAAAGGGACTGGATGAGCAGTTCGTCAATAACATAAACGGAGCAAATGCCGCGGGAATCAGGACAGGAATCTATATTTATTCTTATGCTACGACGCCTGAGCAGGCAGCAGCTGAGGCCAATCAGGTCCTTGCCTGGATAGCGCCCTATGCCGTTACCTTCCCGGTGGCCATCGATATCGAGGACTCCTGCCAGAAGGGCCTAAGCGCGGCGCAGCTTCAGGCCATCGCCGATACCTTTTGCGGAATCATCAATGCCAATGGCTACGAACCCATGGTATATTCCTACAAGAACTGGTTCCAGAACAGAATGCCCAATGTGGCATCAGCCAAATGGGTAGCTCAGTATGGTCCTGTATGCGAATATGCCGGGGACTATGCTATGTGGCAGTCTACAAGCCGCGGCAGTTTTGCAGGAATTGCAGGAAGAGTTGATGTTAACCACCTTTATTCCGATTATTTCTCCAGAATTATCGGAGAAGGCTTTAACAGCTGGGGGGGACATACCTTTTACTATCACAACTGGCGTAAGACTTACGGCTGGATCAACCTTGAGACCGGAAGGTATCACTCCGAGGCCAACGGCTTTATTCAGACCGGCTGGTTCCAGGATGAGAGCGGCATCTACTCTCTTGATCCGGGTGAGGGAGGCCGTGCCAAGACCGGATTTGCGGATATTGACGGCGCAAGATTCTACTTTAATGAGAACGGCGTAAGATGTACGGGACTTCTCAACCTCGGAGGCCCGGTTTACTATACCAATCCTGATGGGGTTTGCCAGAAGGGCTTTGTTACTCTGGAGGACGGCGTTCACTATTTTGGTGATGATTATGCAATGGTTGTAGGTCTTGCCCCTGTGGGAGATGCTTATTATCTTTTCGGTGAAAACGGCGTTATGTTCACCGGCTGGTCAGGAGATGTCAGCGCAAGATACTACTTTGGACCTGATGGAAAGATGGTTAAGGGCTGGAATGCCATTGAGGGCAGATCCTTCTACTTCGGCGAGGACGGCCGCATGGTTCTTGGACAGGCTGCCATCGGAGACGGTATCTACTACCTTGATCCCGCCGACGGTCACCAGGTTGTGGGCTGGGTACAGCAGCCCGACGGCTGGCACTACTACGACGCCAACAACGGCAAGATGCTGGCTAATGTGACAGCACTTCTTGATAACGTAAACTGCACCTTCGACAAGAACGGTGTGCTGGTTGATCCCGCAGGCTGGACACCGGGACAGAAATAACATAGAATTGGGTCAGGCTACTGTAGATTGCTATAGTACCTGACTCTTTTTTTGTGTGTGAACGGTATCGAGCTCATTCGGAGGCCCTACTCTGCTTATTATGTTTTTTGTCAAAAGAGCCATAGTTGTCAGATACAATGGTAACTAAATAGCTCTCTTTGACTTATAGTTCATTTGTGATAGAATAAATCGGTTGATTTTAAAAAAGCGCTTATGACACATTCAATAGGAAAGGAAATAGCTATGAATTACGGGGAAGCAAAAGCAAAGCTTGAAAAATTCGGGCAGACACATGTACTTAAGTACTATGATGAGCTCACAGAGGCTGAGAAGGCAGAACTTCTTCAGCAGATAGAAGAGACAGATTTCGCAGTTCTTGAGAACTGCAAGCTCCTGGGCAAGGGCGGAGAAAGAGGAGTGTTCGAGCCTCTTGCTGCTATGCAGGTAAGCGAGATCGAGGCAAGAAAAGAGGAGTTTGAGAAGGCCGGAGTAGAGGCACTTAAGGCCGGCAAAGTTGCTGCATGTCTTCTTGCAGGCGGCATGGGCACAAGACTTGGCTCAGACAACCCCAAGGGAATGTATGACATCGGACTTACCAAGCCCGTTTATATTTTCCAGAGAATCATCGAGAACCTTCTTGATACAGTAAAGGCTGCAGGCGGCAGCTACATCAGACTCTTTATCATGACCAGTGAAAAGAACAATGATGCCACCATCGGATTCCTGAAGGAGCACAACTACTTCGGATA
>JAEEGI010025183.1_pt1 | contig 11552 bp, 6 predicted proteins | sample 8958751 | NCBI WGS metagenome assembly JAEEGI01 (sample SAMN16246545, study PRJNA631951) | gut metagenome | biome: gut microbiome; feature: rumen; material: KS-attached | host: Bos | place: Iran: Karaj | collected 2018-10 | reverse complement strand
TCGGATCGTCGGTGGAGAAGACTTGCTTCTCGTTTCCGTTGAAGATAAGTTCGTTTTTGGCCATTTATCGTTGTTTTCTGAAATATGCGACTGCGTTTTCGAAGATGGGCTGCCGGCAGTTGCCGGCGATGTTCTTGAACAGATGGTCCTCATAGCGCTCGCTGTGACCCATCTTGCCCAGGATGTGGCCGTCGGGGCTCACAATGCCCTCGATGCCGTAATGGGAACCGTTGGGGTTGTCTACATAGCGGAAGGCTACCTGACCCTTGGCAAAGAGTTCCTTCGCCATCTCCGGCGACACGACGAACTTGCCCTCGCCATGGCTGAAAGCGATGCTGTGGCGCTCGCCTTTGGTGAAACTGGAAAGCCAGGGAGAATTCACCGTAGCGACCTCGGTCGTGGCCATCAGGGAGACGTGGCGGTTGATGTCGTTGCGGAAGAGCGTCGGAGAATCCGGCGTCACGCAGCCCAGCTTCCCGTATGGGAGCAGGCCGCTCTTGACCAGGGCCTGGAAACCGTTGCAGATACCCAGGACAAGGCCGCCGCGGGAGAGCAGGTCCGTGATGGCAGCACCGACCTTGGCGTTGTTGATGACATCGGCGATGAACTTGCCGCTGCCGTCAGGTTCGTCACCGGAGGAGAAGCCGCCGCAGAACGCGAGGATCTGGCTCTCGGCAATCCGCTTCGCCAGCGCGTCGATGGATCCGAGAACGTCCTCTGGCGTGAGGTTCCGGAACACGAACGGACGGACCTCGGCACCGGCCTTGCGGAAGGCCTTGGCCGTGTCGTAATCGCAGTTGGAGCCCGGGAACACCGGCAGGCAGACCACGGGATGTTCGACCGGAGCGCCGGGATAGACCATAGATGGCCGATCGCGGTCGGCCATGACGCCGTCATTCCCGGCTTGACCGGGAATCTCAGGGACGGGTTCGTCGAAAGCGGGTTTTACCCGCGGCGGATAGAGCTTGAAATAACGGCCCTCATAGGCCTTCTCCAGGGCCTCCAGGGACATTTCGCACCCATTGACCTTGATGCCGGATGCGGTCACGACACCGAGTTCGATGGCGCAGGGATGAGCGAGGAAAGAGGTGGATTCCACCAGGGCGGAACCATAGCCCAGAGAGAACAGGTCTCCGGCAGGAACGGTGACGTCCACGCCGAGGGCGTTGCCCATCGCCATTTTCACGAGACCCTCGGCCACGCCGCCATAAGACAGTGACCAGGCGGAAACGATGCTGCCCGCACCGATGGCTTTGTACAGATAGTCCCAGTTGCCTTTCAGCTGCTCCGTATCGGGCATCCGGTTCGGGAGCGGGGTATGTCTCAGGAGATAGATCCGGTTGCCGGCTTTCTTGAACTCCGGAGAGATGACGCGGCGGGCATCGACGGTCGTGATGCCGAAGGCAACGAGGGTCGGAGGCACATGGATGTGCTCGAAGGTGCCGCTCATGGAGTCCTTGCCGCCGATGGAGGCGAGGCCGAACGCTTTCTGCATCTCGAGCGTGCCGAGCAGGGCGCTCAGCGGCTTGCCCCAGGTGTGGGGATCCTTCGTCATGCGCTCGAAGTACTCCTGGTAGGAGAACCGCATACGGCTGTAATCGGCACCGGCGCAGGCCACCTTCGTGCAGGCCTCGACCACGGCATAGGCGGAGCTGTGATACGGGCTCCAGAGGGCGAGGTCCGGGTTGTAACCGAAGGCCATGACGCTGGCGGTCTCGGTGTACTGGTCCATGGGCAGTTTCTGGACGGAGACCTGCGTCTCGGTCGCCTGCCGCTTGCCGCCGTACGGCATCAGGACGGTGGAACGGCCGATGGTGGAGTCGAACATCTCCACAAGTCCCTTCTGGGAAGCCACGTTGGGCGATCCCATCACAGAGAGCATCTGCTGTTCCAGGGTCTCCCCTGCCGGCTCACGCAGGAAAGGATCCTTGTCCTCGACAGGCAGGATCGCAGCCTTTGCATAGTGCTTCGCGCCGGCGCTGTCGATGAACGCGCGGGTCAGGTCACAGACCTTCCTGTCCCCGTAGAACATCCGCATCCGGCCCGTATCGGTGACATTGGCCACATGCGTGACCTCGATGTTGTCCACGGCGCAAAGCTCCATCATGCGGTCCTTGTCAGCCGCTTCCACGACCACGGCCATCCGCTCCTGGGACTCGCTGATGGCGAGTTCCGTCGCGTTCAGGCCGGCGTATTTCGCGGGTACGCGGTCCAGCCAGATGTCCAGTCCGTCGGCCAGTTCGCCGATGGCGACGCTGACGCCGCCGGCGCCGAAGTCATTCGATTTCTTGATGAGTCTCGTCACTTCCGGACGGCGGAAGAGACGCTGTAACTGACGTTCCTCCGGGGCGTTACCCTTCTGGACCTCGCTGCCGCAGGTTTCCAGGGAGGCTTCGGTGTGCTCCTTGGAAGATCCGGTGGCGCCGCCGATGCCGTCACGGCCGGTGCGGCCGCCGAGCAGGAGGATCACATCGCCGGGAGCGGGGCTTTCGCGCCGCACGGCGGAAGCACGGACGGCCCCCACGACGGCGCCGATTTCCATGCGCTTGGCGGTATAGCCGTCGGAGTAGATTTCCCGGACATGCGTGGTGGCGAGGCCGATCTGGTTGCCATAGCTGGAATAGCCGGCAGCGGCTTTCTTCGAAATCATCCGCTGGGGCAGTTTGCCCGGGATGGTCTCAGCCACGGAGGCATTCACATTGCCGGCGCCGGTGACGCGCATCGCCTGATAAACGTAGGCACGACCGGAGAGCGGGTCCCGGATGGCACCGCCGAGGCAGGTTGCCGCACCGCCGAAAGGCTCGATCTCGGTCGGATGGTTATGCGTCTCATTCTTGAACTGGAGCAGCCACTTCTCGGGCTTGCCGTCCACGTCCACATTGACAAAGATACTGCAGGCGTTGTTCTCCTCGCTCACCTCGAGGTCGTCCAGCTTGCCCTGCTTGCGCAGCCATCGGGCGCCGATGGTCGCAAGCTCCATCAGGCAGCGGGGCTTCTCCCCGCGGCCGAGGTCCGCCCGCATCTGTTCGAAGAGCGCGAGGGAGGACTCCAGTTCCGTCTTGATGAAGGATTCGTCCACCGTAATCTCCTCCAGGACGGAGGTGAAGGTAGTATGGCGGCAGTGATCGCTCCAGTAAGTGTCCAGGATGCGGAGCTCCGTCTCGGAGGGGTTCCGTCCCTCGGATTTGAAGTATTTCACCACTTCCCCGAGGTCGTCCGCGTTCATCGCCAGGCCATGGCCCTTGCAGAAGGCCAGGTACTGGTCCGGGGCCAGGTCGATGAACCCCGTCAGGTCTTCAAGCGGCTTCACGGCGGCTTTCTCGCCGAGCGCGAGGACGGAAAGGTCCTTCTCACGGCATTCCACCGGGTTGATGAAATAGTGCCGGATCTTCGCGAGCGTCTCATCCGTGACGGTGTCCTCGAAGACCACCAGGCGGGAGCTCTTGATCTCGATGTCCGCTTCCGGGTCGATCAGATGGACACAGTCCACGGCGGAGGAAGCCCGCTGGTCGAACTGGCCGGGGATGTATTCCACGGCGATATATTTCTTGCCGGCGAGCGGGAGGTCGTCCGTGACGGTGTCCGTCACCACTTCCCCGAACACGCTGTAGCGGCTCTTCTCCAACAGGTCGTCGGAGAAGCCGAATAGGTCGTACACATTGATGAGCCGGAGGGAACCCAGGCCCAGGGAGAGGTTCTCGTTGAACTCGGCGAGGAGGCTGGCGGCCTCCACGCGGAACTGCTCCTTTTTTTCTACAAAGATGCGCCTGCTCTTCATTCTTTTAAAATTTGATGCCCACCGGCGCGGTGTGGCGGGGGTGGGCATTGTATTCAAATCACTGTACTGAGGACCTTGTCGCTCTGCTGCTGGCGGAAATCCTCCAGTTTCTTCCGGAGGGCGTCATCGTTGAGGGCCAGGATGGCCACGGCGTAGAGAGCGGCGTTCTTCGCCCCGTCGATGGCCATCGTCGCGACGGGAATGCCCGAAGGCATCTGGACGATGGACAGGAGGGAATCCAGGCCGTTCAGGGCCTTGGACTTCACCGGGACGCCGATGACCGGAAGCGTGGTCAGGGCGGCGATCACGCCCGGCAGGTGCGCGGCTCCTCCGGCGCCGGCGATGATGATGTCGAATCCGTTGTCCCGGGCGGCCCGGACATAGTCGGCCAGGGGACCGGGATTGCGGTGCGCACTGAGGACGCGTTTTTCGTAAGGGATACCGAACTGTTCGAGCGTCACGCAAGCCGGGGACATGACGTCCCAGTCGCTTGCACTGCCCATGATAATGGCTACCTTGCTCATAAGATTTCTACTAACGAAGTGCAAATTTACGCGGAATATCCGAGGGGCGCAAATCCTTTCCCTCTTTTTTTCAAAAACTTTTCCACAGGCGATTTGTTGAAATTTTGTGCGAAAAAAATTTGCAGATTTGCCCCGGAAAGCAGTAACTTTGCAGTCCGGAATGTTGAGTAAGTCCATCATATCCCAGACACTCGGCATCGGTGGGACCGATGAGGTCCTGTTTTTTATTGTTAGGCAGCCCTGAGGGGTTGTCTTTTTTTTATGTGTACAGCATGGTAACGCTACCCGCTTTCGCCGACCTTCACGTGCATTTCCGTGAGCCGGGACAGACTTGGAAGGAAACCATCCGCACCGGCAGCCTTGCTGCCGCGCGGGGCGGGTACACCCTCGTGTGCGCCATGCCCAACCTGAATCCCGTTCCGGACAGCCTCGAGCATCTCGCCGTCGAACAGGAAGCCATCGACCGGGATGCCCTCATCCGTGTACTCCCCTACGGCTCCATCACGAAAGGACGGCAAGGCCGGGAACTGGTGGATTTCCATGCCCTCAAGGGCGGCTGCGTGGCTTTCTCGGATGACGGCAGCGGAGTCCAGAGCCCGGAGATGATGCGGGAAGCCATGCGCGCGGCCGCCGCCGAAGACGTCATCATCGCCGCCCATTGCGAAGACAACACCCTCCTCCGGGGAGGATACATCCATGACGGGCGTTATTGCCGCGAACATGGACATAAAGGGATCTGCTCCGAAAGCGAGTGGGGACAGATCGCCCGGGATGTGGAACTCGCCGCCGAAACCGGCTGCCGGTACCATGTATGCCATATCTCCACGGTCGAAAGCGTGGACATCATCCGCCAGGCCAAGAAAAGCGGCGTGAAAGTGACCTGCGAAACCGCCCCGCACTACCTCACCCTCTGTGAGGACGACCTCCAGGAAGACGGACGCTTCAAGATGAACCCGCCGCTGAGGACCGCCGATGACCGCGAAGCGCTCATTGAAGGACTTGCCGACGGGACCATCGATGTCATCGCCACGGACCATGCTCCTCACTCGGCCGAGGAGAAATCCAAAGGGCTGGCCGGCAGTGCGATGGGCATTGTGGGCTTGGAAACCGCTTTTCCGGTCCTTTACACCCGCCTGGTGAGAACCGGCCGCCTCTCCCTGGACCGCCTGGTCGAAGCCTTGGCCACCGCCCCCCGCCGCATCTTCCGCCTCCCGGAAGCGCCGGAGGACTGGGTCGAAGTGGACCTGGACACCCCTTGGACCATCCGGAGCGGCGAATTCGCTTCGATGGGACGCGCCACGCCTTTCGAGGGATGGGAGGTTTACGGAAAGGTCCTCAGGACCGTCTATCACGGAAAGACAGTATATAACAACTTGACAATATGATCAGACCCGCAAAGAAACTGGTGCTGGAAACCGGACAGGAGTTCTACGGAACGGGGTTCGGGGCGGACTGCCGCAAAGTCTGCGAAATCGTCTTCAACACCTCGGTCGTCGGCTATCAGGAGATCATCTCGGATCCCTCCTACGCCGAACAGATTGTCGTGATGACCTATCCCCTGATCGGAAACTACGGCATCACGGACGAGGATTTCGAGTCCCACGGCACGGACATCGGCGGCCTGGTGGTCCGGGAATGCTGCGACACCCCCAGCAACTTCCGCTACACCAAGACCCTGGAAGAAGAACTGGAAGAGCACGGAATCCCCTGCCTGAGCGGTGTGGACACCCGGATGCTCACCAAGATCATCCGTGACACGGGCCGCCCCATGGCTGCCATCGTGGAAGCGGACATGCCCAAGGAGGAAGCCCTGGCCCTCATCGCGGCCACCCCGCGTCCGACCGACCTGGTCCGCCGCGTGGGCTGCCGCAAGCGCTGGGTCACCCGCACTTCCAACCACCTGTACCACGTCGTCGCGGTAGACTGCGGCATCAAGCAGAGCATCCTTACCCGGCTCAAGGAGCGGGGCTGCAACGTGACCATCGTCCCGTTCACCACGCCTGCGAAGGACATCCTCGCCTTCAATCCGGACGGCGTCCTGCTTTCCAACGGCCCGGTTTCGGCCCAGGAAGCGCCGGAAATCCTCGCCCTGATCCAGGAACTGAGGGGCCGCGTCCCGGTGTTCGGCATCGGCCTCGGCATGGAAGCCATCGGCCTGTCCTACGGAGCCAAGCTCGTGCCGATGGGCTGCGGCAAACACGGCGACTATCCCGTCCGCGACCTCGCGTCCGGCCGCATCAACATCGCGGTCCTGAACCAGACCTACCGGTTCGACTCGGTCGAAGGAACCGGCCTCACCCCCACGCACGTCCTCGTCCCCGAAGGCTATGTGCTGGGATTCGAAAACAAGGAGGACAAGGTCTACGGCATCCAGTTCCACCTGGAGTCGGCCCCCGGACCGCAGGATTATGTGTATCTTTTCGACAAGTTCATTCAAATGATGGAGGAGCAGCGCCATGCCTAGGAGAACGGATATCAAGAAAGTGATGGTCATCGGTTCCGGCCCGATCGTGATCGGCCAGGCCGCGGAATTCGACTATGCCGGCACCCAGGCGTGCCTCGCCCTCAAGGAAGAGGGCTACCAGGTGATCCTGGTGAACTCCAACCCCGCCACGATCATGACGGACCCCAACATCGCCGACAAGGTGTACATGGAGCCCCTCACGCTGGAATATGTGGCGAAAATCATCCGCTACGAGCGTCCGGACGCCCTGGTGCCCGGCCTCGGTGGCCAGACCGGCCTGAACCTCGCCGTCCAGCTCGCGAAGAAAGGCGTGCTGGAAGAGTGCGGCGTGGAGATCCTGGGCACTTCCTTCCAGAATATTGAAAAGGCTGAGGACCGCGAGCTCTTCAAGGAGTTGTGCCTGTCCATCAACGAGCCGGTGATTCCCTCCGAGATCTGCTACAGCCTCGAGGAAGGCCTTGCCGCGGCCGAGCGGATCGGCTATCCGGTCATCCTGCGCCCGGCATTCACCCTGGGCGGTACGGGCGGCGGCTTCGTCAACAATCCGGAGGAAATGGAGGACATGATGCGGAACGCCCTGTACCTCTCCCCGGTCCATGAAGTGCTGGTGGAAAAGAGTATCAAGGGTTACAAGGAGATCGAGTTCGAGGTCATGCGCGATGCGAACGACACCGCCATCGCCATCTGCTCGATGGAGAACATCGACCCGGTGGGCATCCACACGGGCGATTCGATGGTCGTGGCCCCGGCCCTCACCCTGACGGACAAGGAGTATCAGATGCTCCGCGACAGCGCCCTGCGCCTGATCCGCGCCCTGAATATCGCCGGCGGCTGCAACGTGCAGTTCGCCTTGGACCCGCTTTCGTTCAAGTATTATATCATCGAGGTCAACCCCCGCGTGTCGCGTTCGTCCGCCCTGGCATCCAAGGCCAGTGGCTTCCCGATCGCCCGCGTGACGGCAAAGATCGCCGTAGGCCTCACCCTGGACGAGATTACCGTGGCCGGCGCCCCTGCCTGCTGCGAACCGGCCATCGACTACGTGGTGGCGAAGGTGGCCCGCTTCCCCTTCGACAAGTTCAGCGAGGCGTCCAATGAACTGGGCACCCAGATGAAGGCCACGGGCGAAGTCATGTCCATCGGCCGCACCCTGGAGGAGAGCATCCTCAAGGCCATGCGCTCGCTGGAGTCCGGCTGCTGCCACATCCACAAGAAGAAGTTCGACGACTGGACCGAAGAGAAACTCCTGGAGTACATCTCCACCCCGACGGACGACCGCATCCACGCCATCGCGCAGCTCCTGCGCCTCAGGATCGACCTTTCCCGCATCTACGACCGCACAAAGATCGACATGCTCTTCCTGGAGAAGATCTACAACATCGTCCGGATGGAGCGCAAGGTCAAGGCCGCCCCGGGCGACGTCGACATTCTCAAGGAAGCCAAGCGCATGGGCTTCGGCGACCAGTTCATCGGAGAGCTCTGGGGATGGACGGAGGCCGATGTCATCCGGCTCCGTTTCGCCAACGACATCGTTCCGGTGTACAAGATGATCGACTCCTGCTGTGCCGAGCACGACACCTACGTCCCCTACTTCTACTCCACTTACGAGCAGGAGAACGAGTCCATCCCTTCGAACCGCAAGAAGATCCTCGTGCTGGGTTCCGGTCCGATCCGCATCGGCCAGGGCGTCGAATTCGACTACTCTACGGTGCATGCCATCTGGGCTATCCGCGAGGCCGGCTACGAGGCCATCATCATCAACAACAACCCGGAGACCGTGTCCACGGACTACACCATCTCCGACAAGCTGTATTTCGAGCCGCTCACCACGGAAGACGTGATGAACGTGATCCACCTGGAGAAGCCGGACGGAATCATCGTCACCCTCGGCGGCCAGACGGCCATCAACCTGGCCGGTCCGCTGGAGGAGTTCGATGTCCCGCTCATCGGCACGGGCCTGCAGGCCATCGACAATGCCGAGGACCGCAAGCTCTTCGAGGCGATCATGCGGAAGACCGGCATCCCGCAGCCCAAGGCCCATGCCGTCACGAATGTCGAAGACGGCGTGAAGGCGGCCGAGGACATCGGCTATCCCGTCCTCGTTCGCCCGAGCTTCGTGCTCGGCGGCCGTGCGATGATGATCGTGGGCAACGAGGCCACCCTCCGCCACTATCTGCATAACGCAGTGGAAATCAATGAGAAATCCCCCGTCCTCGTGGATAAGTACATCTTGGGCAAGGAAACCGAGGTCGACGCCATCTGTGACGGCGAGAACGTTTTCATCCCGGCCATCATGGAGCACGTGGAGCGCACCGGTATCCATTCCGGCGACAGCATCAGTGTGTATCCGTCCTTCTCCCTGAGTCCGAAGGTGAAGCAGGAGATCATCGACGACACCGTCAAACTGGGCAAGGAAATCGGCATCGTGGGCCTGTTCAACATCCAGTTCATCGTGGACAGCCACGAGAACGTGTATGTGATCGAGGTCAATCCGCGGAGCTCCCGTACGGTTCCCTTCATCTCCAAGAGCACGGGTATCCCGATGGCGAAGATCGCGACGCGGGTGATGCTGGGAGAATCTCTGAAAGACCAAGGCATTACGGAGGTGTACTTCCCGGAGCGGAAGAAGCATTTCGTGAAGACCCCGGCCTTCTCCTTCGGCAAGATCAAGGGCATCGACACTTACCTCTCCCCGGAGATGAAGTCCACAGGCGAGGCCATCGGCTACGACAAGTCCCTGAATCGCGCCCTGTACAAGTCCCTGCAGGCCTCCGGCATGGACATCAAGTCCTACGGGACCGTCTTCGCCACCATCGCCGACAAGGACAAGGAAGAAGCCTTGCCGCTCATCCGTCGTTTCTACAACCTCGGCTTCAACATCGAGGCCACCAAGGGTACGGCCGAGTTCCTCAAGGAGCACGGCATCCGCACCAAGACCCTGAAGAAGCTCCGCGAAGGCAGCGACGAGATCTACCAGGCCCTCCGTAAGGGCCATGTGAAATACGTGATCAACACGATCGACCTGAACCAGAAGTCCAGCCACCTGGACGGTTATGGCATCCGCCGCTGCGCGGTGGAAAACAACGTGACCATCTTCACGGCCCTCGAGACCGTGCGCGTGCTCCTGGATGTGCTGGAAGAGATTACCCTGGGCATTTCCACTATCGACGAAGAGTATAAGTAAATAGCAATGGGACAGTCGGTTATTATCTCCCAAACCTTCGCTTCGCTCATCCCTCCCACCGCAAGCGGCGGGCCCCTCCCGTTCATATGGCCACGGGCGGCCATAGGTTTGGGAGATAACAACCGACTGTCTAGAGCGTAAAGCTTATGAATAAGAGTTTATACACGATTGCAGAGAACAAGCTCATAGCGTCCAAGACTTATAAAATGGTTTTGGAAGGAAATGGGGTTGAGGAGGGAGAGTTTGTCGATATCGGGATTCCGGGGTATTTCCTGCGGAGACCGTTGTCGGTGTGCGACTGCGAGGAGGGGCGGATGACCTTGGTGTACAAGGTAGTGGGAGAAGGGACGAAGGTCCTGTCTGAAATGGCTGTCGGGGGTGAGCTGGAGGTATTGACGGGACTGGGAAGGGGGTTCGAGCCGGAGGCGTGCCGGGAGCGGGCGCTACTGGTCGGTGGCGGACTGGGGGTGCCTCCCCTGCTCTTGCTGGCCAAGCGTCTGAAGGCGCAAGGGAAACATGTCACGGCAGTGCTGGGATTCAACAAGGCCGACGAGATCATCCTGGCCGACGCGTTCCGCGCCGTCTGCGACGAGGTGCTCATTTCTACCGTCGATGGTTCCGTGGGCATCAAAGGGTTTGTGACCGACGCCATCGCCGTAGGGAAACCGGCCTTCGACTATTTCTATACCTGCGGGCCGATGGTGATGATGAAGGTCGTCTGCCAGGCGCTGGATGGCCCCGGCGAGGCCTCTCTCGAAGAGCGGATGGGCTGCGGCGCGGGCTTCTGCTACGGCTGCAGCATCCAGACGAAAAACGGACCCCGACGCGTCTGCAAGGACGGTCCGGTGTTCAAGAAGGAGGAACTGATATGGTAAAGGATCTGTCTGTCAATCTGTGCGGCATCCGCCTGCGGAATCCGGTCGTTCCGGCCAGCGGGACCTTCGGGTTCGGGCTCGAATTGGCCGGAGACATGGACCTGAACGTCCTTGGCGGCATCTCGCTCAAGGGCACCACCCGGGAAGCGCGCTACGGCAATCCCACGCCCCGCATCGCCGAATGCGAAGGCGGGATGATCAATTCCGTGGGCCTGCAGAACCCGGGCATTGATGTGCTTGTGGGTGAGAAAGTACCCGCCCTCCGGAAAGTGTATGACGGTTGCGTCATCGCCAACATCAGCGGTTTCTCACTGGATGAATACAAGGAGTGCTGCGCCAAGGCCGATGCCTGCGAGGGGATCGACATCATCGAAGTCAATGTCTCCTGTCCGAACGTGCACAACGGCGGCATGGCGTTCGGTACATCGGCCGCTTCCGCTGCAGAGGTGACTGCGGCCGTGAAATCGGTCTGTCACAAGCCCGTATTCCTGAAGTTGAGCCCGAACGTGACGGACATCGTCTCCATCGCCCGTGCCTGCGAGGATGCGGGTGCCGACGGGCTCACGCTCGTGAACACGTTCCTCGGGATGCGGATCGACATCGCCCGCCGCAAGCCCGTGATCGCCAACAAGATGGGTGGTTTCTCCGGCCAGGCCATCTTCCCCATCGCCCTGCGGATGGTCTACCAGGTCGCCCATGCCTGCCGGATCCCCGTGATGGGCTGCGGCGG
>JAEEGI010025181.1_pt1 | contig 11553 bp, 10 predicted proteins | sample 8958751 | NCBI WGS metagenome assembly JAEEGI01 (sample SAMN16246545, study PRJNA631951) | gut metagenome | biome: gut microbiome; feature: rumen; material: KS-attached | host: Bos | place: Iran: Karaj | collected 2018-10 | reverse complement strand
TTTTGCATTTTGTAACACATCGACTTACCCAAGGCGATGCCATTAGGCTGTAGTTGTTATGCTCTTTCAGGGCTATCTATGGAAGTCCCCTTTGGCTATTCAGGCTTTCCGTTGTCAATGCACAACAAAAACGGTGCCGCCATTTCCATCATCCCTTTTCAGCGCATGCCCTTTTTCGCCAATCTTCCCAAACTTGCGCCCAAGTCCCTTTCGCACTGCCCTTGGCTCGTTTTGTCTTCCACCCTTCGACTTCCGTTATACCTCAGTTCTCCTTCTGAAATGGGAGAACGATGGGAGAACGATGGGAGAACTGAGGACTAAGGAGTGGAGGGAGAGCGGCCGAGCCTATATCGGTCGTCGAGGCGGAAAACAGAATAAAAACGGTTATTATCAGCCTCTCCATTTTGAATGTCACCGCTTTGCCCTTGAACGGTTCCCGGCAGAGGCTTACTTAGCCAGATGACTGATTCGGGATTATTTATCCCCGTCAAGGCGTTGCGCCACAAGACGGGCAATATCGTCGGGACGTACATGGGAACCATCGTCGTGGAGCCAAGAGCGTGACGGGTCGGCCTGATAGCGAGGCGGAACTTCGGCGGCCAGCCGTTCGATGGCTATATCGGGGCGCAAGCGACGCAGGAAGTCGGCCACAAGCGAAACGTATTCCTCCACCGTGAAAGGCGATGGCACAACGGTAGGGTCGGTATGCCATAGCCGTTCCAGTTCGGAGCCGCGCAGCAGTTGCAGCTGATGTAATTTCAACGTGTCGATAGGCAGGGAAGAGAGGATGTCGGCCTCGGCCAGCATCTGCTCTCGACTTTCGCCAGGGAGACCTAAGATAATGTGTCCTCCGATATGGATGCCACGTGCCGCAGTGGCATGGATAGCGTTGACGGTGCAGGCAAAGTCATGCCCCCTTTGGATGCGGCGCAATGTCTCGTTGTAGCAACTTTCAATGCCGTATTCCACGGCCACATACTTCTGTCCGCTGAGGGTTTGAAGCAGGTTCAATGTAGCATCGTTCACACAGTCGGGCCGCGTGCTGACCACAAGGCCGGAGATCATGGGGTGGGAGAGAGCCTCTTCGTAGCGCGAGCGCAGCACCTCCAACGGGGCGTAGGTGTTGCTGTACGACTGGAAGTAGGCCACATAGCGCGAGGCTTTGCGGTGGCGGCGGGTGTGGAAACGGATGCCCTCCTCAATCTGCCGTGTGATGCTGCCGGCCGTGCGGCAATAAGCGGGTGCAAAGGTTTCGCCGTTGCAGAACGTGCAGCCTGTGGTGCCGAGGGTTCCGTCGCGATTGGGACAGGTGAAGCCACCGTCCACGGCAATTTTCTGCACCGTGGTACCGAACAAGCGTCGGCAGTAGTCGGCATAGGTGAGGTAGGACATGGGATTGTTAATTCGTTAATGTGTTAATTCGTTAATTCGTGAATGTGTGAATGTGTTAATTCGTTAATGTGTGAATCAATTTACGATTTAGCTTATTCATGAATTAACTCATTCGAAAGACGCAGTGTATTCTTCAGTGCCGCTCGGCAGTCGTCGAAGTCAGGGTCAATGGTAAGCGATTGCCTGAAAAGGTCTGCAGCCTCGCTGTAGCGTCCCTGTTTCCCGTACAGCATGCCCAGACCATAAAGCCCGAAAGCTTTGCAGTCGTCATCGGTGCAGTCTTCCATTAACTTTTTCCATGCGGATTCGGCCTTGTCGTAATGGTTCAGTTTCTCTTCGCAGAGGGCTATGTTCAGCCAGCAGGTGTTGATTTCGGGGTCGTTGGGGAAGGTCTCCATGTCAAGACCGAAATAGTCGATGGCCTGTTGGTAATGCTTCAGTTGTTTGTATACCACTCCCAAGCGGTATGCTACATGCAACTCCTCCTCTTCGGCGTACGGCAATAGAGCCATCAAGTGAGGTACCATCTCGTCGTAACGCTGGGTCTTGAACATACACCATGTGGCCGAGAAAAGATCTTCGCGTCGGTGTTCGGGGTGGAGTGTGTAGGCCTGCATATATAGTTGTTCGGCTTTGCCGTAGTCTTTGCGTTTCTGGTACACATCGGCCATATTGCTGATGGCCATTGCGAAATCGGGTTTCAAATCGATGGCCTTGCGGTAGCACTCCATGGCTTCGTCTGTGCGGTTAAGCATGTAGAGCATGAACCCTTTGCTGTTCCACCATTCGGGGTTGTCGGGTTCCCCTTTTGTGGCAACGTCGTAGCATTCCAAGGCTTCGGCATAACGTCCCAAGCGGAACAGGCATAGCCCTTTGTTGCCCCATACCAGCCAATAGGCAGGGCACAGCTCTAACGTCTTGTCATAGCTCTCCAGAGCCTCGTCAAGCATCCATGTGTTCATTTGGGCGTTGCCGAGCAGTTCATATCCGTCCTCGTTTTTGGGACAGAGTTGTATCACTTTCTGCGCGGCAGTGAGGACCTCGCCATACTGATCCAGTTGTTCGCAGCACCAGGCTTTGTCATACCACGCCTGCCAACTGTCGGGATAGCGTTGGGTGAGGCTCTCTGCCACTTCGGCGGCCTCCTCATAATGCTCCATCATCACCAGCGAGTCGCATTGGTTTTGGAGAGCGATGCCGTTGTCGGGATTCAGTCGCAAAGCCTGTTCGTAGCAGGCCAGAGCCGCCTCGTACCTTTCTTGATTGTAGTAGAAGATACCCCATCCCAGATACACCTCGTCGTTGTCGGGGTCCAGATTGCTGGCCGTGCGGTAGGCTTCCTCGGCTTCTTCCGCCTGTTTCAAACGGTCGTAGCAATTGGCCATGTTCAGCCATGTGGCTGCGCTGTCGGGTTCTATCTGCAACGAAAGCCGATAGTAGCGCACAGCCTCGTTGTCCTTGTTCAGGTCGCTGTAGGTGCGTCCCAAGTAAAATAGTACCTTGGAATTGTCCGGTTGCAAAGCGTATGCGGCTTCGAAGTGGCGCAGCGCGGCTTGTGGGTTGCCGCAGTGCAGTTGTTCCAGTCCCAGTTTGATGTATTCGTCGGTCATGATGTCATGGTATTAATTATCTGTTTTCGGTGTTTGTACCTTCCAGTTGCGGTATATGCTGGCGGATGTATTGTGCCACCAGAGGCATTAGCGGCTCGCTGCGGTAGGCGAAGGCAAGAGCATCGTCCTGCCGCTCGAAAAGGTTCATTGATAGCAGCAACTGGTAGCCGTCGTGCATCACGCTGCTGACACACTCCTCCACTTCGGCTTTGTGCTGCAGGTATATCTCCTGTGCCTCGAGTACGATGGCGGCATGGCGCGTGGCTCCCACAGACATCAGGCTTAGGTACAGCTCGGTGCCGTCGTCGGGCAGGGGATTGTAGTTGTACTCGTAAAAATAGAACCATTCCATGTATCGAGGCGCCTCTTCGTAGTTCAAGATTGTGGCGTAGTAGACTCTCCGCTCGCAGAGATTGGCGTGGTCGAGATCCTCGGGTTCGCAGATGTCGTACCATTCGAGCAGGGATTGGTCGCTCCATGTAGCGGCCACCTCGGGAGTGAGGTGGGGTGAAGAACTCATGCTGCGGGAGTGTTCAAACCGATCCATTGTGTCCGTCTCCAACTTGGCAATCTGTACGTAAAAGGCCAGCGCGACGATGGGGATCAATATCACAGCCCCGATGTCGGCTCCGGCGTTTTGCAGCAGTGCCATCACGGCCACACTGCCCAGAATGAAGGCCGACAGAATGCCGATGGCGCCCCAAAGACCCCACGAGACTGGGTAAATCCAGGTGTAGGGCAGGTGGACTGTTTGGCCGCAGTGGGGGCAGTGCAGGGTGACGAAGTCGCCTAATTGCCGGCGCACTTCGTCGGCTGTGGGGTAGCTGCCGCACAGGCGGATGGTGTGGCCGCAATGGCAGGTAGTGTAGAGTCTCATCGGTGCGGGGTTTTTGGAGGTGCGTTGTTCTGTCGTTTGTTCTTCAGATTGAGGAGGGGAGGAATGGGGAGCGGGAGAGAGATAAACGGAACAGCCCCTGCGGAGAGGTCATCCGCAGAGGCTGTCGATGGATGACACAGTGTTTATTTTACAACAAGTTTTTTCATGTTGTTGCTGCCCAGAATGCCGTAGGCATAGATGCCGGCGGGCAGGTCGTTGAGGGTGGCGGTGCCGTTGCCTGCCACAGGAAGCTGGCGCACGAGGCGACCCTGCATGTCGACGATGGCGAGGGTGGCAGGTTGGTTGAGGTCGTAGCTGATGTTGACGGTGCCCTGTGCGGGGTTGGGGAAAGCCTTGGTGGCAACATCGGTCAGCGTTTGGTTGATACCCACAGTGCTCACCACTACTTTCATGACAATGTTACAGTTGATATTTCCATTGGAGATGTTGACGTTGTAGGTGGAGTGGGGGTTGGGGATATCGGGATTGATATCGATATCGATGGCAAAGTTTTCGTCCAAGTAGCCGGGAGTAAGGTTGAACGGGGTACTGGTGAGGGTTGCCACGCAGCTACCGCCAGCGCATATGCCCCATGCTGTTACACCCGATTCTTCGATGGCGGTGAGGGTGACAACCAGGTTCTGGAGCATGGAGGTGCTGGTGTTTTTCAGCTTGACAGAGGAGATTTGATGGGCAGAGGCGTCAAGATACACAGTCATGGTGTCGCCATTTTGGTAGTTGGTGCCGTTGTAAATGAGTGCAATCTGCCCTTGCACATTGGCGAATAGCAAGCTGCCCAGCAGCAATGCAAATGATAGGATTTTCTTCATGATATTAAATGGATTAAAAATTAATAATTCAATGTCGGTCGGGGTGGATGCCCCGTAGGGTTGCGGTTAGTCGGCCAGCAGTTCGTCCACTACTTTTTTCACGCCCGTGCCGGCTTTTTCCTGAAAGATGGTGATGGGACGGGAGATGGGTACGGCTTTGGGGTCGACCAGATAGCAGGGTGTGGAGCGAGGCACATAGTGGATGAGGCCGGCGGCGGGGTAGACGTTCATCGAGGTTCCGACGACGATGAAGTAGTCGGCTTTCTCGCACAGTTCGGCAGCGGGTTCGATGTTGGGCACGGCCTCGCCGAACCATACGATGTGGGGTCGCAGTTGGGCTCCGTCGGGGGCTTTGTCGCCAAGGTGTATGTCGCGGTCGCCGATGTCGATGATAAGGTTGTCGTTGCGATCACTGCGGGCTTTGGTTAGTTCGCCATGTAGATGGAGAACCTGGGTGGAGCCAGCTTGTTCGTGGAGGTTGTCGATGTTTTGAGTGATGATGTGTACATCGTATTTCTCTTCGAGGCGCACCAATTGGCGGTGACCCTCGTTGGGTTTGACTTGGAAGAGCTGACGGCGGCGCTCGTTGTAGAAGTTCAACACCAATTCAGGGTTACGCAGGTAGGCGTCGTAGGTGGCAACGTCTTCGACGCGGTACTGTTCCCACAGACCGTCGCTGTCGCGGAAGGTGCTGATGCCACTTTCGGCACTGATGCCGGCACCTGTCAGGACTATCACCTTTTTTTTCATGGTATATAGATATTATGGGTTTGCTAAGGATTAAAAGGGGTTGGTAGTATAGGTGTTAAGTGTGTATGTGTTAGTACCTGTTTTTGTATTGGCAAGTTGATGTTTTCGCATGTTCTTTTCCGCTGCAAAGATACAAATATTTTTTCATCTGTGCGGATAAAAATTATTTCGCTATGATCGTGAACACAGTTCGGCGGTTCTGCCTACGGCCTTCGGGGGTGTTGTTGTCGGCCACTGGCTGGCTTTGGCCGTAGCCTTTGTAGGTGAGACGTTCTGCAGGGACACCGTGCTGCACGAGGTAGTCGTAGACGGCTTTGGCACGCTGTTCGGAGAGCTTCTGGTTCGAGGCTTCGCTGCCCACGTTGTCGGTGTGACCGCCTAATTCGATACGCATGGAGGGATGGCGTTGCATCATTTCAACCACTTTGTCCAGCTCCACAATGGAGATGTCGAGGAGGGTGTATTTGCCTGACTGGAAGAAGACGTTCTTCAGCGTGATGCTTTCACCCACTTTCAATTCAGGGGCCACCTCGGTGATTTCCTCTTTGTAAACCACGGGTTCGGGACGCACAGGTTCGGGTAGGTCGAAGGTGTAGAGATCCAGTTTGCCTTCGCCACCGAATTTGTCGCTCGAAAAGATGGCGGTGCTGCCGTCAGGGCTGACAATAAGAGAGCTTTCGTCACCACGGGTGTTGATGGGGTAGCCCAGGTTCTGAGGTTCGCTCCATGTGGTGTCGTCTGTGCGGCGACACATGAAAAGGTCCATGCCACCCATTCCGATGTGGCCGTTGCTGGAGAAGTAGAGTGTCTGGTTGTCGAACGAGATGAAGGGGCTTTTCTCGTCGCCCTTGGTGTTGATGCCGGGACCCATATTGACGGGTTTGCTCCAGCGTCCCTCTATCAGGGTGCTACGCCAGATGTCCATCCCTCCGTAGCCATCCTTGCGGTCGCTGACGAAATAGAGCGTTTGGCCGTCGATGGAGAGACATGGCTGTGACTCCCAACCGCCGGTGTTGACAGCGGGGCCGAGGTTTTGAGGTTGGCTCCAGCCGTTTCCTTTGCGGTAGGAGATATAGAGGTCGCAGCGACCTGCACCGTCGGGACGGCCACAGGCGGTGAAATAAAGGATGCGTCCATCTTGTGAGATACAGCCGGCACCTTCGTTGTCGTCGCTGTTGAGGGGCTCGGCCATGCGGACGGCTTTGCTCCATTTACCGTCAATCAGGCGGCAATAGTAAAAATCCTCCTCCATGTATTCGCGGTTGTAGCGGGTAAAGAGGAGTGTGCGACCGTCGGCGGTGAGGGTGGGCAGATATTCGTCGTCGGTGCTGTTGACAGCAGCACCCATGTTTACTGGGGTGAAGGGTACGGGGTTGGCCATGGCATCGCGACGGAAGGCGATACACTTCAGGTCGTGTTCGGCTCCGGCTCCCCAGCGTTTGTGCTTCCCTTTGTCGGTGCGGAGAAAGGTTCGCAGATGCTCTTCGGCGAGGTCGAGGCTGTCGTGGTCCATCAGCCATGCGGCCATGGTGAGGTGTACTTCGGCAAAGGAGGGTTCGGCCTTGAGGGCTTTCTCGAAATGTTCGAAGGCTTTGACGGGGTTGGAAGAGAGCAGGCTTTGGCCTTTCTCGAACTCGGATACGGCTTTCTTATTGTCGACAGTATACTGTGCCGAGACCATGGTGGCGGCCATAACGAAGAGGATTAAAATGACTATCTTTCGCATATCGGTGTGGAATCGTTGGGTCATCCAATTATGATAACGCAAAATGTCTCGCTTTATTGCCGGGAGGTGGCGAGAAGAATGTGTTAATGTGTGAACGTGTTAATGTGTGAATGTGTAAATCAGATTGACGAATTAACGCATTCACGAATTTACACATTCATTCAATCGCTATCTTGTGGTATTTGCTGATGGCGGAGATGACGCGGATGTCGAAAAAGCCAAGGGGCATGCGGAAATGCTGGTGGGCGAGGGTTTCTATCTTGAGCATGTGGGACTCGACGGCAAGGCTCAGGATAGACTCCCATTTGACTTCCACCACAAGGGGTGTGGTGAGGAACAATTGAACCTTTAGCCGCTGCCAGATGGTTGGGTGCTCCATGGTCTCGTAGGCGCCGTCGAGCAGCAGCATCTCGGGGCCTACCTGTATCTTGGAGCGGAGCATCGTGGTGCTGAAACGCAGCAGAAGCACCATGTAGGAGGTTAGGAATACGAAGATGGCATAGCCCCAGAAATCGTCAAGGGAACCGCTGAATAGTCCCCAAAGAAAGAGTCCGATGCAGAAGAGACAGATGGCAATCATGAACCATGCGCCGCCACGGGCTTTGAAGGTGGTGGTTTTCTTGTGTCCCGGCACTGGGTCATTCTTGGCCTCTCGTTGTTCGAGATGGCGTAGAACAGTGTTGACAACGGCTTGGACGAGGAGGCTGTCGGTCATTTGCCCTGTCCTAATTGGATGTAGTAGTGGTCGACGGGGGTGAAGTCGCTGGTGTCGTCTTTGTAGTTCGGATCGGGCATGTACCACCATTGCGACTCAAAGAAACGGCGTAGGCGGGCATCGCGGAACACATGGCCGCGGTGGGCGTAGGGGAGGTTGCGCAGCACTCGCTGGCAGAAAGCCTTGTCTTTCGGGTCGAGTTCTTCCGCCCAGATGTTCTCGAACAGGATCACCGAGCGGGAGCGGTCGTAGGCGGCGGCGACGTGGAAGAGGTGATGTTCGTAACACTTGTCCCATCCTGCCCCAGTGATGCTGAGCTCCTTGGTGGGCTTGAAGTTAGTGAGGTGCAGGGTGATGGCACCATTGCGCAGGGCAAACTCGTAGCAGGGATTGTCCCAAAGCTTGCTTTTGCGCATCTTATAGGGTGTACCGTCGCTGACGGGTGTGAAGCCGGAAGGGAACACCTCGGTGGGGATGGAGAAGTGCTTGGCGGTGTTGTCGGCACGGATAACCAGCGTGAAATCGTCAATCTGTCCGTTTGCCCAGCGGGTGGCGGGCGTGAGTTTGTAATCCACCATATAGGGGCATCCTATGGAAAAGGAGGTGCGGTAGGTGTAGGTGTGGTGTACGCGGTTCAACCCTGGCTTGAAATCGGCATTGAAGTAGTAAACATAGGCGAAATCCGTCCCTTTGGCGTTCTCGCTTTCTTCGGGGGTGAACCCTTTCTTGTAGAGCTGTACGCCCCACACCTCGTATTGTTTGGTGGTGTCAATCGGCTCCAGCCGTCCGGTCCCCGCACGGCAGGCGGCATTGGCGTAGGACAGCATGGCGCCGTTCATCTCGACGGTGAAGTTCTTGATATGGGGATGCACACCCGAAGGGTGGAACTTCCAGTCGTCGTTGTATGAGGGGTCGGCCTCGAAACCCATCAGCACCCGCTTGTTCTGCTGGCCGGGGTTCCAGAATTCGTAATAGACATCCACATGGGCAAAACCGTCATCCATCAGGCGGATGGTGAGTATCTCTTTGCGCACACTGATGTCCGTCTCCACGAGGGGGACGAGTTGGTTGCCTTTGGTGAAATAAACACCGTCGTTGGCGTAAGCGCCTTGTGCGGTGAGCGCCAGCAGCAGGCATACGGCAGCCCGCCGTACGATGCCCGCAAGGAAGTGAAGGGAGTTGATGCGTTTCATTATTAATTGAAAATTGAAAAGTGAAAAATGAAACAAATATTATTTGCCGCAGGGCAATCAGAAGTGGTGGTTGTCAATCCAATCGGGGATGTTCTTGATGCCGGCCAGGTCGATGTCGGCAGCGTTGTAGTTCTGCTGATAGGGGATGGGGCGGTCCACCTCCACCTCTTCGTCCTTCTCGTTGACAAACTTCAGCACCTTCTCCTCGGTCACGTCCATGAGCTTCATGTTGATGGCATTGAGGTAGCGCATATATTCTGCCAGATACTTATAGTAGGAGGTGCGGCGGTGGAGGGTGAGCATCTTGACGCGGATGTCGGGGTTGAGCAGGATTTTAGAGCCTCTCGAGTTGCCCGGGTACTGGTCGGGATGTTGGGTAATCTTCCCCATGAGGGCCATGTTCTCGTTGGCGTATTTCATATATCCCTCCTGTATGGAATGCATCGCGCTGAAACAGTCACCCACATTGCTGATGAACTGGAAATTCCCCATGTTCTTCCAAGTCTCGATGGTGTTGGAGAAGATCTGCTCGGCAGTGTTGTCGTAGGTGAAGCTGGGAAGCCCGAACAACATGACGACCGACTCGATGGTGGAGGAGTACTTGGGGTCGTCGAGTGAGTCCTGCGGGATGGCGAGGAGGATGGTCGCCAGGGTGTCGCGCCAGCCCAGTTGGAATGAAATATCGTCCAGCTCTGAGGCATACGACTCGATGTTGCCCATCACCATCATGGCGGTCATCTTGCGGTCTTTGGCCTTGCGGTGTGTCTGCAGCAGCTGGCTGGTGCCGAAGGTGAGGATGATGGAGATGGTGGTACCGATGACAGTAAGCAGCAGGGTGCGCGAGATACTGCCGTTGGGGTCGATACGCGGCGGCTTGGGAACGAAGGGAATGCCTTTCATGGGTTTCATTGTTAGTTATTGGTAATAGTCAATAGTGAAAAAAGAAGTGTGAATTGGCGATGCAATTCACACTTCACATATTGGATGGACCTACTTCACCAGGTTGTAGGTGTCGCTGGCGATGACGTATTCCTCGTCGGTGGTCACCACCACGACGGCCATCTTCGAGTCGGGCGTGCTGAGGATGATGTCCTCGCCCATCACGTTGTCGTTCTTCGAGAAGTCAACCTTGATGCCGAGGCATTCCATGTTCTCCAGGATGGGACGGCGCATGAACCAGGCGTTCTCGCCGATACCGCCGGTGAACAGCAGCAGGTCGCAGCCGCCCATCTCGGCCATGTAGCCGCCGATGTAGCGTTTCACACGCTGGGCGAACATATCGAAAGCGTAGGTGGCGCGCTCGTCGCCGGCATCACGCCCGGCGCGGATGTCGCGCATGTCCTGTTTGCCGCCGCTGATACCTACCAAGCCGCTCTGCTTGTTCAGCATCTTGGTGATGTCCTTCCAGTCCTTGCCGTTCTCGGTAATCTCTTTCTTGATGATGAACTCGATGACACCGGGGTCTACGTCGCCAGGACGGGAGCCCATAATCAGGCCCTCCAGCGGGGTCATGCCCATGGTGGTGTCGAAGCTCTTGCCCTGCTTGATGGCGCAGATGGAGGCACCGCTGCCCAGATGGCAGCTGATGATGTTCAGCTCCTTCCAGTCGCGGCCAATCATCTTGGCGGCCTTCTCGGCAACGAACTTGTGGCTGGTGCCGTGGAAACCATAGCGGCGCACACCGTACTTCTCGTAATACTCGTAAGGCAGGCCGTAGAGGTAGCTCTTGGGGGGCAGCGTGCTGTGGAAAGCAGTGTCGAACACAGCCACCTGCGGCACGCCGGGCAGCACCTCGCGCATGGCATAGATACCCGCCAGATTGCCGGGGGTGTGCAGCGGAGCCAGATGGGTGAGGGACTTGATGGTCTCAATCACCTCGTCGGTGACGATGACACTCTTGTCGAATGCCTCGCCGCCATGGGCGATGCGGTTGCCGACAGCACCAATCTCCTTGAAGTCCTTGATGACACCCATCTTCGGGTCGATAAGTGCATTGAGGACAATCTTGATACCCGCCGTATGGTCGGGGATGGGAAGCTGCTCATAGTGCTTCTCGCCATGATACTTATGGGTGAATTCGCCCATTTCCAGTCCGATGCGCTCCAGGAGGCCCTTGGCCATCACCTCGGCGTTGTTGGCCATGTCAATCAGCTGATATTTGATTGACGAACTGCCACAATTAAGAACCAATATTTTCATAAATCTTATTTAAGTGTTTGTTTGATAGATTATTCTTGTTTTTATTCACAAAATATGAATTTTCAAAGATACAAAGAAATCTCCAATACGAAAAGTTAAAACTTTACCTCTGGAGATAAGATGCTGACACCGTATCAATTAAAAATTGAAAGGTAAATATTGAGACCTCGCAGTGACGGGCAAATCATCGCCTCGATATTTCTAACTTCCAATTTATTTAGGTTTTTTTAACTTAGAAGGATGTAAGAAATCGCCCCCCTT
>JAEEGI010025180.1_pt1 | contig 11554 bp, 7 predicted proteins | sample 8958751 | NCBI WGS metagenome assembly JAEEGI01 (sample SAMN16246545, study PRJNA631951) | gut metagenome | biome: gut microbiome; feature: rumen; material: KS-attached | host: Bos | place: Iran: Karaj | collected 2018-10 | reverse complement strand
AAGCTGCTCTATTATCTTAAGCGTGGTCTCCACGCCAAGATCCGATGTTATCAGGACGTCTTCCAGCTCTTCCAGCATGTCCTCGTCCGGTGTCGGATGGGACGCGAAGACGTCGTTCAGTTTCTGCGAAAGCCTTCCGAAGAAGCCTTTCTTTTCTCCTAATGCCATTTATCAGACCTCGAAATCGTCTCCCAGCCGCAGCGACAGGATCTTCGATATTCCCTGCTCCGGCATGGTGACTCCGTACAGCGCGTCCGCGTACTCCATCGTGAGCTTCTGGTGAGTCACCAGCGCGAACTGCGTGTCCTCGAACTTCTTAACGTATTTTGCGAATGCGTCTATGTTCGCCTCGTCCAGAGCGGCCTCTACCTCGTCCAGTATGCAGAACGGAGTGGGCTTGGACTTAAGCACCGCGAACATCAGAGCCAGCGCGGTAAGCGTGCGCTCTCCGCCGGACAGCAGCGATATGTTTTGCAGTTTCTTTCCGGGCGGCTGGGCCTCTATCTCTATTGCGCTCTCCAGAGGACGATCCGGATCCGTCATCGTAAGGGTTGCGTGGCCTCCCTTGAACAGTTCCTTGAACACTTCCTCGAAGTTTACGACTATGGAATCGAAGCTTTCCTTGAAACGCTTGCGGATTATGGTGTCCATCTCGGTGATGACGTCCCTCAGCTCGTCCATGGCGCGCTGGGCGTCCGCCTTCTGCTCGGACAGGAAATCGTAGCGTTCCTTTACCTGCTTGTATTCTTCTATGGCGCCTACGTTTACATCGCCCAGGGCGCGCAGGCGTTCCTTGTACTCGCGGCTCTCCTTCATGGCTCTGGACATTACGAAGTCCGGATCCTCGTGGGTGGCCGCCTCGGCGTAGGACATCTCGTATTCCTGCCAGAGCCTTTCCTTTAAGCTCTCGGTCTGGGAATCGAACCTTGCTGCTCTTATGTCCGCGTCGTGTTTCTTTATCTGGACGTCGTAGATCTGCTTGTCCAGCGCGCTCTTCTCTTCTTCCAGAGATGCGCTCAGCTCGCCGGCGGAACGCTTTTCCGCGGAAGCGGTCTCTATGTCCTTCTCCAGACGGGACCTTTCCTCCTCGGCCTCAGCCAGAGCGTCTCCGGCGCCTTCGGTGAAGTCCGCGATCTGTTTGGTCTGAATGCGAACGCTCTCCAGCGATCTTTCCTTCTCCGCCTTCTCCGCGGCTATGCCGCCCAGCGTCTGCCTTGCGAGCTTTACAAGTTCCGCGGCGTTCTCCGCCTTTATCCTTGCGGAAGTCTCCGACAGTCTTACGGAGGTTTCCTCCGCGGAAGCGTCTGCCAGATGCTGCTTGGCCTCTTCCGCCGCGTCGGACGCTGCTGCGACTGCTTCTTCCAGCGAGGCTTTCTGCTTCTCCAGATCGGCCGCCTTGTTCAGATAGTCCTCCGTCTGCTTTTCGGAAGCGGCTATCTCCTGCTTCAGTTCGGCAAGCTCGGCCAGTCTGCGGTCCTCAGCTCCGGCGGCGTCGGTAGCTGCCTGCTTAAGGATCTGTATGTCCCTCTCCAGTATCGCCGCGCGAAGGTCGGATCCGCGGATCACGTCCTCCGCCCTGTGCTTTTCGTCCGCGGCGTCCTGAATGTCTTTTTCGGCGTTTTTAAGCTCTTTTTCCGTACGGTCGAGCTTTTTTCCGAGCTCTGCCGTTTCGGCCCTCAGAGCGTCTGTTTCGGCCCTTCTGGACAGTATGTCGGCGGTGTTGCTCTTGAAGCTTCCGCCCGTTATGGCTCCGGCGGCGTTTATTACTTCGCCTTCCAGAGTTACGAACTTATGAGGTCCTTTGTTGGCGGAGGAGATCCTGATCGCGTTGTCCAGATCGTCCACCACAGCCACGTTTCCGAGAACGTATTCCACGATGATCCCGCAGCCTTCCTTTATGGACACGATGTCCGAAGCAAGGCCCAGGAATCCTTTTTTGCCCTCGAGCTCCCTGACCGAAAGCGGCGGCTGCACCTTAAGGTCCGCCAGAGGCAGGAAGGTTAGCCTGCCGGCCTTGTTCCTCTTAAGAAGTTCGACGGACTTCCTCGCAGCTTCGTCGTCCTCGCATACTATGTTCTGAAGCTTGGCGCCGAGCACTGTCTCTATCGCGGTCTCGTACCCCTTGGGCACCTTCAGCAGTTCGCCTACCGTGCCTATTATTCCCGCCGGTCTGTTGGCCATCAGGAACTTTACGGCTCCGCCGTAGCCCTCGTAGGATCTGTCCAGCTCGTCCAGCAGATTCAGCCTTGCGGTGGCCTTTCCTATGGACAGTCTTATGTTCTGGGCTTCTTCGGCTGCGCGCTCCCTTTCGGCTTCCGCCCTGTTCTGGGCGGCAAGCGCGTCCTTCAGCCTTTTGTCGTTCTTTTCGGAGGCGGCCTTTATCTCCGCCAGTTCTTTTTCCGCGGCAGCGGTCCTGTCGGCCAGTTCCTTATCGTTCCTGTCCTTAAGGCCGGACTCCTCCTCCAGGCGGGCGGCTCTCTTTTCCAGAGTCTCCTTAAGGGAGGACATGTTCTCCGCGGACGCGCGGGCGCTCTGTATGCGTCCGGAAAGATCGAACAGCTCGTTCTTGCCGGAGGCCAGTTCCGCTTCCTTTTCTTCCAGAGCCTTCTGCGCGGCTGCGCTTGCGCGGCGCTTCTCTTCCAGCTTAGCGGCCAGATCCGCGGCTTCTTTTTCAGCCTCGGCAAGCTGCTGCTCCGTCTGCGCGGAGGAAGCTTTCTCCTTTTCCGCCTTTTCGGCAAGGGCAGTTATCTCCGCGGAAAGCCTCTCCTCGTCTCTTCCTAGGGACGCGAGCCTCTCCTTGTTTATCTCTTCCCTGCCGGAGATGTCGTGGATGCGCTCCGTTGCGGCGAGCAGGCTGTCGCGAAGGCTTCCCAGCCTTTCCTCCAGCGCCGCTGTCCTTTCCCTCTGCTCCCTCAGGGACGCTTCGGTCTCCGAACGCTTTTCTTCCAGACTCTCCGCCTGAGCGGCCAGCTCCGCAAGCTCTTCCTCCACGGCGGCGGTCTTTTCGTCCGCGGCTTCTATGTTCTTAAGGATGATGTTGATCTCTATATCCTTATACTTGTCTTTTATTTCGAGATATTCGGCCGCTTTGCGGGAGTCTTCCTCCAGACCGCCTATGCGGCTCTCTATCTCGTTGATGATGTCCGTAACGCGTGACAGATTGATGCCAGCCTGTTCCAGGCTCTTTTCCGTCTTTTCCTTCTTGGTGCGGTACTTTACGATACCTGCGGCCTCCTCGAATATCTCGCGGCGGCGCTCCATCTTGTTGCTTACGATGTCCGCGATCTTGCCCTGGCCCACCATGGAATAGCCTTCGACGCCTATTCCGGTGTCCATTATGAGCTCGCGTATGTCCTTGAGCCTGCAGGGACGGCGGTTGATCATGTACTCGTTGTCGCCGGAGCGGTAGGCTCTTCTGGTGATGCCGACCTCGGTAAAGTCTATGGGGAGGCTGTGGTCGCTGTTGTCTATGATCAGCGTAACTTCGGCCATGCCCTTGGCCTTGCGGCTCTGGGTACCCGAAAAGATGACCTCCTCCAGCTTGTCGCTCCTTAAGGACTTGGGACTCTGCTCGCCCAGCACCCAAAGGATGGCGTCGGAGATGTTGCTCTTTCCGCTTCCGTTCGGACCCACTATGCAGGTGATTCCGTCGGTGAACTCTATCGTCACAGGATCTGCGAAGGATTTGAATCCGTTTAGCTCTATCCTCTTAAACTGCACTGTCTGCCTCCAAACGCTCCAGCGCCGCCTTGGCGGCCTGCGCCTGAGCCTGTTTCTTCGTATGGCCTTCTCCGCGGCCAAGCGTCTGCCCGTCTATGAGCACCGCGGCGGTAAAGGACTTGTCGTGGTCCGGCCCGCTTTCTCCGGTGATCTTGTAGACTATGTTCTGATGTCCGTGCTTCTGGCAGAAGATCTGAAGATCCGTCTTGTAGTCCGCGGGAAGGATGCCCTCCGCCGCCTCTTCCATTATGCCGCTCAGAAGCCTTGCGACAAGGTCCGCGGCCGCCTGCGGTCCTCCGTCCAGAAACACCGCTGCTATTACCGCCTCCGCGGCGTCAGCCACTATGGAGATACGGTTCTTCCCGCCTTTGTTCTCCTCACCGCGGCCGAGCCTTATGAACTCGTTAAGCCCTATCTCTGAAGCGGCTCTTCCCAGAGCAGCCTCGCAGACTATCTCCGCGCGCAGCTTGGTAAGGAAGCCTTCGTCCTTTTCCGGAAACCTTCTGTACAGTTCCAGAGCCATTACGGCGTCCAGCACGGCGTCTCCCAGGAACTCCAGCCTCTCGTTTCCCTTGCGGCTGTCGCCCAGGTAATCGTTGGCGTACGAACTGTGCGTAAGCGCGCATTCCAGCAGCGACTTATCCCTGAACTCGTAGCCTATTACTTTTTCCGCATCAGTACATAACATATCACGTTATTTTATCATATATATATTGCAAAAGCAATTAAAAGCGGCTCATGCAAAAAACCCGGCAAGGCCGGGTTTTCAACGCTTTCGGGACTGTGTAGTTTGTGTGTGCAAAAATTCACACGGCTATTTGCTTATGCTGCGGATGTTGACCACTCTCCACGTGTCTTCGTATTTTACGAGGTATATCGTGCTGTTGAAGGTCTGGGGCTTCTCCTTGCCCTTTACCTTAATGTGATACTTTATGTGACCGTCGAAACTGATGGCGTCGTCGCTGTACTTAACGACGTTCTTAACGGACTCATCAGAAAACGCGGGATTCATGATCACATGGTCGGACACGAAAGTGATGTCCACGTTAGTTGCCCAGGCATAGGCGAAGTTGTACTGCTCCGAATCCTTGATGAAGTTCGGCTCCAGCGTGTTGAAGCCTCTTCTGCCGCCGGCCAGGTCGTTCTGCATGAACCTCATCCACTTCTGCATGAAATCCACAGCGTTGAAGTCGCATCCTGCCGCTGCGAGAGAATCCGCCTTGTCGTAATCCAGGCCCAGCGATATCCTGCGCGCCATATCGAACTGAACGTCCTTGCCGCCGTCCGTTATGCGGAGGTCCGGCCACTGCGTAAGGTGGTCCAGGACGTACACGCTCTCGCCCGGCAGTTCCACATAGTTACCGGCGTCCTTAAAGCCCTCCGCGTAGGAGATCTTCGTCGGCTGGATCTGTTTGCCGCCCACGTGCACGGAATAGTCGTTGGGCACGTTTATCTCCATGTCCAGAAAGGACTTTTCTTCCGTCGCGGTAAACCCCTGAAATTCCATTATGCCGTAGTTGAAGATGCCAAGCTTGTTAACGGCTCTCACCTTCTTGATGTCAGCGCTCAGGATCTGCTGATCGTTGCTGTAGATGTTGTAAGTGTCGGTATTCGGCACTTTCTTAAGGGTAAAGGATCCGTTCCTGAAGAACTCCCTTATCCTGTCGTATCCGCCCTCGCCGTCCAGGTCCTTGTTGACGCCGAAATACTTTGCCAGTTCGGTATCATCCATCGCGCTTACGCGGTCGGAGATGATCTGGGTAACGGAATTGGCCTGCATTTCCTTGAGCATGCCCCTTACGTAGGTAAGAGCATACGCTCCGAACGCTACCAGGATGAGCGCCCACACCAGAAGGAAGATGCGGAACGCCTTGCTGCGGGTCTTGGGCTGTTTTTCTTTTACTCTTGCGTGTTTCATGGCCATCCTCCTATCTTACAAGAAAACCGGTAGGAATACGCCACGAGGACGATTCGTAATAAAGCGTTACACTGTTGCGGAGCCACTCGCCGTCGTAGTACATGCAGGTGGAGGAACCGCCGTCCAGATTGGCGGCGTTCACAGCGCCGTAGGACTCCATTATGTCTATCAGGTCGGATGCGGTAGCGCCCAGGTGTCCGTTAGCTCCGCGGCCGTCCGTTACAAGAAGCAGCATCCTTCCGTCCGCTGTCTGGCCTATGGCCGTGCGCGGATTTGCTCCGGAACCCATGCCGCCGTTGAGCTCGCGCCTCTGGCCGTTGATCATGAGCTTCACGAAGTGATTGTTCTTGTCGCTGCTCTCTTCCTGGAAGCATACGGCGTCGCGTATCTTCTCGTCTTCCAGGATCTTCCTTACGGCAGCTTCGCCCTTGCCGTTTATGTCTATGACCTTAAAGATGTTATCCTCGGAGATGCCTATCAGCACCAGCCCGCGGATGCCCAGGTTGGTCATGTTCTGTATCTTGCCGTCGCTCACCACGACTCCGTAGGGGTGGCCGCCCCTGTTCATGTCCGCGTCGTAGATGCCTCCGTTTATTCCGCCCAGGGCGTTATAGGACCCGACGAGCTTATCCAGCTCCTTGCCGTACGTTCCCCACGGATAGGTGGTTCCCACGAATACCCTCGACGGATCGTTGACTACCATCATGATCGCGGAATAGTTGTCACCTTCTATCCTGTCGATCTTGATCTCGCTCATGTCCAGTTCGGTGTTGATGTCGATGAGGTCCGGATCGGTATTCTCTTCTATGGTGCCCATGGCGTTGGAATCCACTATCGCCTGGACTTCGTCCTGGGGAAGGAAGATGCCCACGAGCCACTTCATGTTGCCGGTCTCCAGCAGCGTAGTTACGAAGAGCTTCTTTGCTTCATAAGACGGTCCGTGGCATATCATGGTAACGATAAGCGCCAGAGTTGCCACAAGAAGCGCCAGAGTTACGCCCAGCGTAGCGAAAAACCTGCCGATGCCCTTGCCCGGTCTTCTGATCCCGGACAGGACTATGGCCAGAATGAGTCCCGCAACAAGGACGCCTCCTATTATCACGATCGTTCTGGTTAAAAAATCCATTTGTTATCCCGTTACTTGAAAACTATTATCCCAATACAATAGCTAATGTATTATACCTCAAACGGAGACTGTATTCAATCGATTATATGAGCAATATTACCCGGGTGTGGAGAAGACTGACACGAAAAGACCCGCCGGAAATGATGCCGGCGGGCCGTTTACTGTGTTACTGATATGCTACCTCTTGTAGCGTTTGGTGATCTCCTTTATGCGCTTTACCGGTGCGTCCTTAAACTGCTGTTCCGTCATGCGCCATTCCCAGTTTCCGTCTACGGTACCGGGACGGTTGATACGTCCTTCCGCGCCCAGTCCCAGATAGTCCTGCATCTGGGCCACGAACAGCCTCGCCGGAGAGCTCATTCCGCCGCGGATCATGCCCCATTCGCAGCCCTCGTCGTCCGTAATGTGCAGATACTTTTTTGCGTAGTCCAGGCAGCGTTTCGGCGCGTCGTGCTGCACCCATTCCTTTACCGTGCAGTTGTCATGCGTGCCTATGTAGCAGACGCAGTTCTCCGTATGGTTGTGCGGAAGATGCTCGCTGTCGCCGTCCGGGTCGAACGCGAACTCCAGGACCTTCATCCCGGGAAGACCGCTGTCCTTAAGCATGGTGCCCACATCCTGGGTAATTACTCCCAGATCCTCGGCAATGAACAGCGTATCCCTGAACCAGCTGGTTATGATGTTTACGAACTCTATGCCCGGACCTGGTTCCCAGTGGCCCACCTTTGCGGTTGTCGCCCCGTAGGGTACCGCCCAGTACTGCGAGAATCCGCGGAAATGATCTATGCGGACCATGTCGAACAGACCGCCGGCGCGGCCTATGCGCCTTATCCACCAGTTGTATCCGTTCCTCTTCATGGCTTCCCAGTTGTAGAGCGCGTTGCCCCACAGCTGGCCGTCCTCGGAAAAATCATCCGGCGGAACGCCCGCCACGACGGTAGGTACGCCGTTCTCGTCCAGAAGGAACTCGCCGGGGTTGTCCTTGACATCCTTCGACTCAGCGGGAACGTAGATGGGGATGTCCCCTATAAGGCCTATGCCCTTGCTGTGGGCGTATTCCTTCATCGCGTTCCACTGTCTTTTAAAGATGTCCTGCAGCTGTTCCTTGGAAAAATCTTTAAACAGTTCCTTTCTGCCGGCTGTCACCTTTTCGTAGTCAACTCTGGACGGGTCGCTGCCCCAGTCGATCTTACGGATGTCGGACCTTTTTATAAGCCCCTCCTCCGCAAGCATGTCCAGATCTATGAACAGCGTATTGCTCTCGAAAGCGTCCAGGCAGTAGTACGGCGAATTGCCGTAACCCGTGGACTCCACCGGAAGCATCTGCCACCAGCTCTGGCCCGATCTTGCCAGGAAGTCTATGAACTTGTACGCGGCCTTTCCCATGGTACCTATGCCGTACTTCGACGGCAGGGAGAACATGGGAAGCAGTATGCCGCTGCTTCTCTTGAATTCCATACGATTCTCCGCGGACTACTTTATCGGCGCCTGACAGGGATAGAGGATGTTGACCTCCGACTCCGTGTCGAAGAAGTGCATTACCTTGCCCTCGCAGGTAACTTTCAGCTTGGCGCCGGGCACCAGGGACTCTCTCTGATCGTGGGTAAGAGTGATTGTGGGTATCCTTACTATCAGCTTGTTGCCGTCGGCTGTGTTAACGTGCAGGTGGTACTCGGAGCCCATCATCTCGTTTACTTCCAGAGTGCAGTCTATTGCGTTGGCGTCATCTTCCGCCGCCAGCACCATGTGCTCCGGACGAACTCCCAGGATTATGTCCTGTGTGGGGACGTTCCTGTCTCTGAGCATCTGGCCCTTTTCTCCGCCGACTTTCAGCACCGCTCCGCAGGCTGCCACGTGATACTCGCCGTCTCCGCGCACCAGCTTTGCCTTTATGGTGTTCATCTTGGGAGCGCCTATGAATTCAGCCACGAACAGGTTGCCCGGTCTGTCGAAGACCTCTTCCGGGCTTCCTACCTGCATTATGTAGCCGTCCTTCATTATGACTATGCGATCGCCCAAAGTCATGGCCTCGGTCTGGTCGTGAGTTACATAGATGAAGGTGGTATCCAGCCTCTTCCTGAGGAGGATTATCTCAGCTCTCATCTGGTTGCGCAGCTTGGCGTCAAGATTGGAAAGAGGCTCGTCCATCAGGAATACCTTGGAGTCGCGGACCATTGCGCGGCCTATGGCTACACGCTGTCTCTGTCCTCCGGAGAGGGCTCTGGGCTTCCTCATCAGATAATCTGTTATTCCGAGTATCTCTGCCGCGTGGGTGACCCTCTGGTAGATCTCGTCCTCCGGCATCTTCTTGATCCGCAGCGGGAACGCCATGTTGTCGTAGACCGTCATGTGCGGGTACAGGGCGTAGTTCTGGAATACCATCGCTATATGCCTGTCCTTGGGCTGAAGGTCGTTTACAACTTCTCCGTCTATCTCCACGGTACCGCCGGATATCTCCTCCAGACCCGCGATCATGCGCAGCGTCGTGGACTTGCCGCAGCCGGAAGGTCCTACGAACACCACGAACTCCTTATCCGCAATGTCCAGGTTGAAGTCGTGGACCGCAGTGACGTTGTTATCGTAGATCTTTACTACATTCGTTAATTTTACAGTTGCCATAACAGCACCCTATCCTTTCACGGCTCCGCCGGTGACGCCTTCTACGTAGTACTTCTGCAGACACATGAACAGTATCGTTACCGGTATGGCTACCAGCACGCCGCCCGCGCAGAACATCGTGAACCTCTGGTTTATCTGGTCAGCCGTCAGCCAGCTGTACAGACCTACCGCAACGTTCATGCCCGCCGAGGCGTTCATGGAGATGTACCTTGCGAAGATGAAGTCTCCCCAGGGTCCCATGAAGGCCGTCAGTACGGTGTAGATGACTATCGGTTTCGCCATCGGAAGTATTATCTTCCAGAGCACCTGCGCCCTTGTGGCGCCGTCGACTCTGGCAGCTTCGTCCAGTGTCTTGGGAACGGTATCGAAGAAACCCTTGGATACGTAGTAGCCCATTCCGGAAGAAGCTATGTAGACGAGTATCAGACCGGGCACCGCGTTAGCCTGTGTCATGCCCAGATCTTTCAGTACTCTGTAGAGTATTATCATGGTGAGCATGCCCGGGAACAGTCCCAGTATGAGCATGAACTTCATCAGTCCCCTGCGCATCTTGAAGCGGAAGCGGCTGAGGGTGTAGCTCATGCAGAGCACTATTATCGTCTGGAGCAGCGCTGTAAACACTGCCGCAATGAAGGTGTTGGCATACCAGCGGAAGAAGTCCGTCTGGGCCAGTTTAACGTAGTTGTCGAAGCCCCACTTCTGAGGCACTATGTACCCTACCATGTGGGTGTTTTCCACCCTGAACGACTGCAGTACTATGAACACGAACGGTGCCAGCCAGATTATGCTTATTATGATCAGTACTATGTACACGACCGTATTGCTGGCTCTGGTCTTGGCCTGCAGCCCCATGTGCTTTTTCATGACGGAAGGATCGTAATCGCTTTGTTTACTCATTACTGGAAATCCTCCTCATTCTTGACCGACGGCAGTACGTTGTAGACGATAAGGGTTATTATCGCCAGTATCACGAATATCAGTATACCCACGACGGACGCCATGTAGTACTTTGAATCCGTACCGGTGGTTATCTTGAACAGCCATGTAATGAGCAGGTCCGTATGACCCACCTGACCTGCCGCCGAGGAAGCCGCCGCGTTTATCGGGTTGCCGCCCGTCAGCAGGTATATCACATTGAAGTTGTTCATGTTGCCCGTAAAGCTTGTAAGCAGGTACGGTCCTGTTATGAACAGCATGTACGGGAGAGTTATCTTGCTGAATTGCTTCCAGCCGCTGGCTCCGTCTATCTTGGCGGATTCGTAGAGGTCCGCCGGGATGTTCATCAGTATGCCCGTGGCTATCAACATCAGATAGGGTATGCCTATCCAGATGTTTATGAGTATTACGGTGACCCTTGCCCACGTTGGATCCGTCCAGAACGGCAGGGCCTCCTTTATCCATCCCCAGCTCAGGAGCGTGCCGTTTACGATGCCGTCTTTCGCGAACATCTTGGACACATACAGCAGGGAGATGAACTGCGGGATGGCTATCGTAAGAACGAGTATGGTCCTCCATCCCTTCTTGAACCTTATGCCCTTCTTATTGATCATCATCGCGACGAACATGCCCAGGAAGTAGTTGCTGAACGTAGCGAAGAATGCCCATATCAGGGTCCATGTAAGGACTTCTCCGAAGGTGGCCGAGTAGACTGTGCTTCCGCTGCCCCAGGACAGCACCTGGTTGAAGTTGTCCAGGCCCACCCAGTGGAACAGACCACTGAAGTAACCGTCGTTGGCGCCGTCATAGTTAGTGAAGGCCACCAGCACCATGAACACCAGCGGCAGTACGGTAAATACCAGTATGCCGGTAAGCGGGAGAGCCAGCAGGGTCTTGTAGAAGGACTCATCCACGAGGGACCTGAGGTCGTCCTTGCCGGACCTGAGTCTTATGCCCTTCTCCAGCATCTCCTGGGATATCTTGTTCTGCCTGACGTTTACTCGCCACGTATAGATGAATGCGATGATGAAGAATATCGTCAGCACGCCGTAGAGCAGTATCTTGAACGAATTATCGTGGTAGGTCGTGACATATGTGTCCAGTACGGCGTTATATTCCTTGGTGGGACCCACCTTGCCCAGCGAAGGAAGCATGGCCAGCCATTTAACGCCGGCCGTGGCCATGTAGAATATGAATACTATCTCGAAGAGCAGGAAGAGTATTCCTCTGAGGAT
>JAEEGI010025176.1_pt1 | contig 11554 bp, 10 predicted proteins | sample 8958751 | NCBI WGS metagenome assembly JAEEGI01 (sample SAMN16246545, study PRJNA631951) | gut metagenome | biome: gut microbiome; feature: rumen; material: KS-attached | host: Bos | place: Iran: Karaj | collected 2018-10 | reverse complement strand
TCACCTACAACGCCTATGCCAACGATATAGCATGGAATCTTGCACTCGCATATATCAAAAACGACCAGATTGATAAGGCTATCCCTGTATTAGAGAAACTAGAAGCTGATAATCCAGACATGCCTATTGCAGCAAAGGCACAGAAAATCTTAAAAGAGATTAAATATTAGAGGCTTGTAGTACAACGAAAGAAATATCTTCATATCTTTGCAGCCGAGAACAACCTCGCTCTCCTTTTATTGATGATTCTTATCGAGCCTCTGAGCCAATTGGAAATAACTGAAAAGTTTAACGATGGCTTGAGGTATGCCCCACTTAAATGTTTTAAATATGATAGAGAAAAAATGCCCACAATGTGGGATGCCTGCGGCAAAGAGCAATTCTTATGTCGGAGCAGATGGTGAGTATATCGAAGTGTATAATTGTTCGGATCCAGAATGTGGTAATGTTTGGCATCATAAACCAAACGCATGAATTAAACAGCCAGCACTTTCCAAAGGTGCTGGCTGAATTGCCTTAGGCAAATGTGTCCCATAATCCTTTCGCAATCTATATAAGTTTGCTTGTCACGCTTATGTCGTATGACACATCCTTTCTACGACTCGTAGATTGGGCCTGCAATTTTTGCAACGACCCAATCTAACAAATGAGTAGCATTAATTTAATTGCTATCATAATTGTTATTATTAAGTCTCAGTCATATTTTTTACGTCCTAGACCGTTTTTGGACAATTTGGCCGTTAATCTAACACCACAAAACCCGCCCAGTAATACGGTGATTTCCCCATTTGTATTAATACGTTTTGTGCTTGCTTTAATGACATACAAGTCGACTCTCCAGAAATATAATGTTCATAAAACGATTTCATTAATATACCCGTCTCTTCGTCTGGGACTTTCCATAGAGACATAAGTATAGTTCCTGCTCCAGCCTTCTTAAATCCACGTTGCAGTCCAAAGACACCATCAATGTTGTCTATGTCACCAAGTCCTGTGTCGCACGCAGATAAAACCAAAAGTTTATTTCCTTCTAAATCTAAACGAGAAATTTCATCAGCAGTCAAGATACCGTCTTCTATGTCTTTGGCTATATTTTTTCCTGTCCACGCATTATTTGCTCCAGCAAAAAGAAGTCCGCTGAATAATAGTGAATAATCCTTCTGAGTATAGCTATTCAATTGGCCAAAGAAAGATGACGTAATATCTTCGATGGATTGGTAATAGAATCCATGGGATGCAACATGAATAATGTCTGGCGCATTGCCGCTCATAGCTTTAAATGATTCTTCATTTGCCGAGTTTTGGCTTATAGTTTGTGTTTTTATACCCTTACTAGACAGCAGTTTACTGATATTCATAATCTCATCTATAGTATTGGGTAACAAATCCCAGGAACTTCGACTTAAGGATCGTGTAGCTAGCACACTTCCTGAAGAAACGTACTGATATGATTTTGCGTTTTCAGCCATCATGTCAGAATCCTCATAATAGTTGATATCTCCATATAAAATTGAATTAGTTATGTCGTTTCTTTTTCCATTTTTTAATTCTCCGATTGCTGCCGTTGTTGAAACTTCGTGAATCACAAGTTTATCATGTAGCCTTTTGCTTCCATTTGAAATTGCAGACAAATTGATTTTGCTTATATAGCCTGTGGGTGAATAGTAAACTATCTTAGCTGCAGCTAGATATGGCTCTATATTTGCCCATATCAAGTTATATAGTTTTGTATCTTTGATGTCATATAACTTATCCACAAAAGTTTGATTGTTGGATTTCTCCTCATCAAACAAATCCTCCAAATCATATTCCGAACAAAGAGGGACTAGAATTGGAGCCTCAATGTTCTTTGACAATATCAAAGCGCCATATTTAAGTTCAGAATCTTCAAAGGGCATCTTTATTTGTGGAAGGAACACGAATTCTATAGCGATTTCATCATCAGACAAAATATTTTGAATATCGGATGTTGATTTGAATTGCTGTATTAGTCTGTCGTTAAAACTCGGAATCGAAGAAATAATTTGTTTTTCCAACTGGCTAATCCTTTCCATATAAGTACCAACCGAATCCTTTGGCATTTCTTTCTTGGATAACGCGCTTTTAAGTGTCTGCATATATGAATACGCATCTTTTGTTTCAACAGTACTGTTCTTCACAGTATTCCCTAACAATCTGCCAGAGTTCAAGAGCATGTTTTTTGTAAACAGAGCATTGTCATATGCCATTATTCTAACTCGATTATCATCAAAAGTCGATAATGCTAGATTATTCAAAAACACCAACGCTCGTGATTTTTGCGTCCAATAGTCTTCGCGTTCCGCTTCAGAGAAATGCGAGAACATATTTGCCACACATCCTTTAATAGATTCATTGTATTTAACAATTTCTGCGACAACTCCATAGTTGTTAGTTACACAATGAAGGAAATATAAATCTATCTCAGCCATGTCTTTTACATATGAGGCTGCATTCAAAAACTGAACTTGGCGAAGACATTCTTCTGCTTTGTTGTAATTTTGGTCAATTAACATATAGATTTCTGATAAATTCAGCAAGACAAGGGCTTTCGTTGCTTCATGTTGACTTGATACACAACTTTTTACAACTTCTTCATAAAGTTCTTTGGCTTTTGATAAGTCTTTCATTTTATAATAAATATTGGCCAAATTATTTAGTAGGAGAAGTCTGTCATTTGCATTGTCTGCATTTTTGCCATAAAAATGTACTACCAAATTATATGCTTTATCGGATAGCTGCTTAGCTGTAGAGAAATCTTCTTTTACCATATAGCATCCTGACAGATTAGACAATAATAATGCATATTCAAGCCCAATTGTATCTTTTTCTGCAAAAAGATCCTTCTCCATATTAAACCAATGAAAAGCTAGGTCAATATTGTTTATAGCAAAACATAGTTTGCCTTTTGCACCATAGATGCTTCTATATAAATTATTAGGTACATTGTGTGCTTGGACGAAATGGAGACTATTATCTAATATGCTGTCAGCTTCAATATAATTACCCTCTTCAACTAGCAAATTGGATAGGGAAGAAATGACCTGAATGTAATTAGCCATGCTACTATAGTTCCAATTGTTTTCAATATAAGATTTACATTCATTAAATTTAAGTATTGCCGATTTGATATTTCCATGAGCATATAGATTGCTCGCCTCTAGAAACAATCCATTATCTGTTATTCTTGAGAATGAATCAATTTCCATAGAGGAATCCTTAATATTTAGTCTTAATTTCGCATACTCTAATGTCTCTCTCAATTTTTGTTTGAGGTTGTCATGCATCTTGACAGTGTCTAATAAACCTACAGCAGATTCAAGGTGTTTTAATCCTTCATTTATCATATTAAGACCGAATTCTGCATTTGACAATGCCACAAGCGCTGAAATATATTCTTCAGATAATTTCCCGCATAATTCGCCATTGACGCGAATCGCCTCAAGTGCATAATTATATGCGAGATTATAATCACCAAGATATGAACTATATAAATTAGATATATTATTCAGTAACAACCCATAACGACCAACTTTTCCTTTGTCAATAACATTTGTAAATAAAGAATATGAAGAATCAAACCATTTCTTTGAATTATTTATATCCATTAGCTGCAAATATGCCAATCCTATATGAAAATGAGTTAAAGCGGCTACTTTTGTTGCTGATTTGCCTTTTTGAATAGATCTTTCAGCTTCTATCATAATATTTAGACCTTTTTCATATTGTTGCTTACCCATATAATATTCAAAAATATTACGCTGAACAAGATAATAAATATTGGAATTCATCATTTCGCAGGTATTATAATACCTGTTTGAAAAAGAAGAAAGGGAGTCTACAATGTTATTATCTATTTGTGTATATAGTTCACTCCAATTTAACAAGAAATTCCAGCAGTTGATAGAGGACTCTGCATTTTCTTTATTAACAATAATGTCTGACAGGAAACGGAAAGCGTCAATACCAGAATTCACATATTTATTATAATCATTAATATCACCAGTTTGTCTATATCTTCTAATTCCGATGTCACTATGAATTAGATTCAGCCAAAATAAAGAATTTCTTGGCAAATCCTTATTTCTGAAAGAACTGATAATAGAATCTGCTTTATTAAAGTTCATATATTTTATGCAATCTTGTATTTCATTCACCACAGCTTGATTAAAATCTTGTGCTGATAGTGTAACGAAAAGCTCTAGGAGTGATAGCAATAAGAATAATTTTTTCATACTATTATATTCTTCTAACTTTATTCATTATTTGTCATTATACTCTATAATGTATGCTAAACGATAAAATATCCATATCCCTTTAGTTTAATCCATCCAGCATTATAAACGATGCCCAATATTTGGGATCGTTATATTTTCCATTTTCGACACTTCGTAAATATTTCTGAGCATTTCTGAGAGACTGAAGTTTTGCTTTACCATCCATTAGATTACGATAAAATTCTACCATCAAGATTCTTGTAGCTTCATCATCAACTTTTCCTAAACTCATGAGGATAGTATTTGCTCCCGCTTTTTTGAATCCACGTTGAAGTCCATATACGCCCCCATTGTCAATATCACCCAAGGCAGATTCACACGCAGAAAGTACAACAAGATCAAGCCCATGAAAGTCAAGTTGGGATATCTCTTTAGAAGTAAGAATCCCGTCATTGTTTTTGTCAGGAACAGATTTTCGAGCTATAAGTTTGTTACCACCTGACATTACCAAAAATGAATGTGTTAGGACGACATCCTCCTTTACAGGGTCGTCTAAACTAGCCAATGATTCCAGGAAGTCAAAATTGTATTCATTTCTCTTTGTGGCAACACCTTCCGGATTGATATACATTCCATGGGTTGCCAAATGAATAATACCATGACTTTGCCCCGATAAATTACGGAAGCTTTCTTCTGTTCCAGACTCTCCGCTATAAAGAGTGGTTTTTATATTCTTATCTACCAATAGTTCTTTGATTTCCTGAGTTTCTAATGCAGTATTAAATAGAGGGTCAAAGCCGCCACGATCTGCTATTCCTCTCCAAATGCTTGACATCTCGCTTATGTTTGGTCCAATAGTGATCTCTTTTAACTGGTTATAATCAAGACCTCCGTATAGCACAGCACTTTTAAGTTGATATTTATCAGACTCACGTATAAGCTCTTTTGTAGAAGATAATCTGTGCATATTAAATTTCTCAAACATACTATTCGTGCCGTCTGCACTATAATACTCAATAGGAAGTATGTGTAGAATACCATCTGCCGAGAAATAGATATCTTTTACTGTAACGTATTGGTCTAAGATCGGTTTCCATATCAGTTCACCAACAATGTCACGAATATCGCGTTTGTCTATTTTCTTTATCTCTTCCAATTTCGATTCACTATAAAGAGTTATCATCCTTGGCGAGGGAGTATTCTTGTCAATGATTAATGCATGATAAGTGTTATAATTCCCTTCATCCTCCATCGTCGATATGAATTCTATAGCAATTGCATCAATAGAAAGATGCTGTTTAACATCTCGCCAATTAAATTTTACACGTATCAATTCATCTCTGTCTGAATCTATCTCTTCGTCTAAAAGAAAACTTTTGGAAAAAAGTATGTAGTTATACAATTTTGACAATAGTTCATTATTCCTACTTGTTTTTGCTATGATATGTCTGTAGAATACAAAATATTTTTCATAGATTGACCATATCCTTTGCTTTTGTTGATTTGTCAGCCCTACAAATTCATTGCAAATCATGTTCTTTAGTAAATCTAGAGTCTCTGACATATATTGTTCCGCCTTTAAATAATCATTACTCTTCCAATAGAATAAAGATAATGCGTATTCAGAGATTATGAAATTATTAGTATCTCCATTAGACCTAAAAAATGAAATAGCTTCTTTTGCATTTTGAATAGCCTTTATTGTATCTCCCATTTCAAAATACACATGAGACAATAAGATTTTACCTTGTTCGATACCATATTGATTCTTATCAAATTGAAAAGCTTGTTTAATACATTCTTTTGCACTATTGAATTGTTTATTAAGTACGTAGTATTGCGCAAGTATAATAAGATGTAAAGCATATGCTTTATCATCTCGCATATTTTTCAAAAAACAGACATTTTCTTTTTCCGTATTAATTGCGTCTATTATTTTTCCTTCTTTTTTATAAATCCTAGCCAATGATTGACGGAAATTAATTCTGTCATAATCAAGTCTCCGTTTGATTTGAGACACTGCATATGGTGTAATAATTGTACTATCACCTAAACGTTCCGCATCTGCACGTATTATTTTATTCACGTCATCATATTCATTTAATAGTGAGATTGCTTTCTTTATAAAAAGTTCTGCATCAGACATCTTTTCTGCTCGTTGATAATAATCACTAATATGATTATATGTTTCCGCTAATGACAACCAGTCTTTTGCACTTTTAAAAATATCAACTGAAGCACTTTGTAATTCTATCGATTTCTCAAAATTATAATTAAGTCCGTACACCCATGCTAAATCCCCCATTAACTCTGCATACTTAATTGACTTAATATTTAGTGAATCATATATCTTTTTTGCAGAAATCCCTGTCTCAATAGCCATGTTTATGATGCCTGCATATCGTAGATATTTACATTTTAACCCCAATAGCTCAGCATTGCTTTCACCTTCACTCTTTTCACTTCGTTCCAAAAGTGTTATAGCCATATTACATAAGTCAATTGCGCTATTATTGTCGCCTATTATGGAATAAAGCAAAGCAAGCCTTTTATATGGTATAACCACTGATTGAGATGAGATACATAGAACATCTGACTGGTGTACAAGTCTCCCTTTTAAATTTTCCATTTTTTCATACAGTCTCTCTTTTTCACCATTTTTGAATAAATCATATAGTTCATTGACTTCCTTGTCATAATTATCTATATGAAAATTATTTTGTGCAATGCAATTAAAGCGCATGAACAATAGAAAAACAAAAAAGAAAAATAGTTTCATTGTTAATATTATTTTACTAGGGTCATGAAATCTAATAAATGATGGTGGTAAAAACTAATATCAAGATCTTTGCCACCATCATTTATTTTGCAGGTTATTTAAAACTGTCAAAACTGGTTCCTCTTATTGATGCGACCTTAGATATCTTATTATATTTGTTTTCGTCGTCTCCAAAAGTAACGAACTGGTAATTGCCACCAAAGACAACTCTTCTGGTACCTGAAATAACTCTTTTCAACCTAGAATTCCACGAATCACAAGCGAATGCTACAGCATTATAATCTCCATAATCCTTTTTCGGCAATATATTTTTAGCCAAGACCATCTTGAAGTTATCCTTGCTGTATTCAAAGAATATAATATCTTCTGTTGAATTAATAACTTTCCATGTCCATCCAAAACTTGGCATGATCTGGTTAAAAATCGTTTCCCATTCTGTTGCGTCATAACCTCCTCTTGAATAACCAGAAATGTTGGCAGTTACGAAGTCTAAGCACTTAACTATTTTTTTCATATTTATAATGGCATAAAAATCGGCCTCGGCTTCACGAGGAACTTGTCTGTACATCTCATCTATTGTGCTTTTGAATTGTTGTGTGAGATCATTCACTTTCACAGTATTCGAATGATGATAAGGATTATCCAAGAAAGAGCCGGTTAATTCTGTAAGAGCGTTTGTCATATCCCTTACTACTTGCGACTGAGCATTCATTCCTAGTAAAGGTATGAGCGCATATACAAACATCAAAAATAAATGCTTTTTCATAATTGATTTAAATCTTTTAGGTTCTTTGCTGCAAAGATACAACTTTTTCCTAAAAGAAAAGAAGATTCTATCATAAAAATGATGTAATCACAAGGCTTGTTATTGGTAAATACTTGTATTTATAGATAGGTCGTAATAAATTTGCATCAAATAATAAAAAAAATATGATTGGAGTGGTTACCTTTTCACTTTGTTGGGTATAAAGAGTCAAAGAACAACAAATTAGTAGTAACAATTTTAAAATAACAATTATGAAAAAGTTAATGATGACTCTAATTACAATCGCAATTGCCATCACAGCAAACGCACAGTACAACACCAACTATTACAATCAGTATGGTAGCAGTATCGGTTCTTCTTCGACTCGCTCTAACTATGGAGGAGGCTACAACACCAACTATTACAATCAGTATGGTGGCAGCACTGGTAGTTCAACTACACGTTCGAATTATGGGGGTGGATATACCACGAACTACTACAATCAGTATGGTAGCAACACAGGTAGTGTTACGACTCGTTCCAACTATGGTGGCGGTTATACCACAAACTATTACGACGAATACGGTGAAAGTACTGGTAGCTCTACTACGTACTCTAACTATGGAGGTGGTACAACAACTAACTACTATGACCAGTATGGTGGCAGTATTGGCTCGTCAACTACCAGTAAAAACTATAGTGGTGGCTATACCACGAACTATTATGACGCCTATGGTAATAATGTAGGGTCAAGCTATGACTGGTAAGAAATTGTGGGTTTCACAAGCCTTGTTATTACGTTTCGCTTGCTTTTATGAAAAATATGACATATATTTGCCACCGAAATGAACGACTAAAACAAAGAGAACTATGAAGAAGAGAATGTTAACTATTACAGTGATGACATTAATGTTGGCTATTACAGCCAATGCGCAGGTGGGGGCCTACGACAGAGCAATACCATTGCCAACCAGGGATTTGTATGACACGCAGACAATGAGCATGGCTTTGGCACATGCACAGATGGCTGCACGAGTTGAAGCTCAGAGGAGAGAACTGTTCAGTATCTATGCGAACAAAGCCGTTGAAGCATATAACAACAGTCAATGGGTGCTTGCTATTAATTGTGTCAATACAGCTCTAGAGACAACGTATTACAATGCTGATGTGTACTATATTCGTGGTGTTGCATACGAGAAGTTGGGCTATTTCCGTGATGCCAAGCGAGATTACAGGAAAGCAAAAAAATATGGCAACGAATACGCTGAAAGTGCTTTGGAATCACTAACGATTAAAATGAAGAAAAAATAAACACGTACAACTATGAAAAAGGTAACTATGTTTTTGATGGTCTTAGTTTTCGCCATCAGTGCTAACGCACAGTACAATGTCGGTACATCATCAAGATATACTGACAGTTGGGGTAATTCCACTAGTACCCATCGCAATCAGTATGGTCAGACAACTGGCACTTCCTCGTCGTACACTGATAGTTGGGGTAACACGACAACCACTCATCGTAACCAGTATGGCCAGACGATAGGCACTTCGTCTTCTTATACCGATAGTTTTGGTAATACAACTACCACTCACCGCAATCAATATGGACAAACGATAGGTTCGTCATCCAGCTATACAGATAGTTTTGGAAACACATCGACAACATACTCCGATCCATACGGAAGGAGTACAGGCTCGTCTAGTACATACACTGATAGTTGGGGAAACACTTCAACAACCTACAGAAACAGTTATGGCCAGAGCATCGGTTCTTCGTCGAGCTACACCAATTCGTTTGGAACCACTACAACCCAACAAAATAGTAGCAATCCGTATACTACTATCTGGACGTGGTAAAATTGGAATAATGAAACTGAATTGAACTGCCAAGGATTTCTTGGCAGTTCAATTATCTATTTGATCTTGTTTTTCCTCGTCTGAGGGATTTTTCGAATTCTTTATTATATTCAATGAGTTCAGGTTCTTTGCTGGTTAACGAAGCCACATAGCGGGCTTCGTCATGCATATAGAGCCACTCCTTAAGGGTGTCAAAGCTTTGCTCTGACATTATTTCTTGGATAAACTCCTGTTTAAGTGATTCTATTGACTTGTCTTCCATAACACTTTTAATATGAATCAGCCACCTGTCCTTGTGGAACATCTGAGTCAACTGCAAAGTTAAGAAACTAATTTGAGAAATGCAAATAATTTTAAAAGAAAATTATACAAATATGATTTCAGTGCGTCTCGGAACTGGTACGTGACATACCGGAAAAGCATAATGGACTTGCTCAACGCAAACCCATTATACCAATTAACTAACCTAAAACTAACAAAATGAAGAAGTCACCGCGAGACGACAGTCCCCGAACCGTTACCGATTCGGGGACTGTTACTATCTGGGCTATAGGTCCTTAAACTCGCCGATGACGTTCGAGATGCAGGGACAGTCCTTGTGGGGGTTGAGGTCGTGGTGACCGACTATCAGGGCGTGGGGGTAGCGCTGATGGAGGTCCTCCAGGAGCCTGCGAAGGGATGCCTTCTGCTCCGCCGTACGGGTGTCGGCGGGTTGACCGCGGATGTCGAGGCCGCCTTCATAGCATACGCCAATGGAGTGGCTGTTGTGGTTCACGCAGTGGGCGCCGACCATCCATTCCGGTCTGCCTGGCTCTATCTCTCCGTTACGACGGATGACGTAGTGGTAGCCGATGCCGAATTTCCAGCCTCGCTGTCTGTGCCACGTATCTATCTGAGCGGCAGAACTCTCCTGGTCAGGCGTCACTGCAGAACAATGAATGACAATTAATGAAATCTTTCGCATATTGTTTTATTTAAACATGAATTGCCATGAATTGAACATAAATTGATCATAAATATTATTTCTGAAAAATTGCTGGCCATTTCTGGTAATTCCTGTTATTTTTACATCTTACAGCTCTGCACGAGGACTGTCGAACTGATAGCTGTCAGGATGGTAATGATGATCTGTACCAACTTATTCAATGTCTCTTTCTTCATGATCTCTTACATCTTACTTCTTCCTTCTTCCATCATACATTAGTTGGCTTTCGTCGACTGATGTCGCGACTCGGCAGAATCGAAGCGAGCTTCATTCTGCTCTCGCTGCTCCATCAGTTCTGGTCATTTCCGTCACCGCCCGGTTCGTTACCACCTCCGGTGTTTCCTCCGTTGTCACCATTCGTTGGATTCGAGGGATTCGTGTTCGAACTGCCGTTATTTGCCGGTGCATTCGAGGTGCTGGTGGCCGCGGTGAGGCCGTGGGCCTCTTCGAAGGAGACGTCCTTCAGCAGCGTCTTGGCATTGACGTACTTCTGGATGATCTTGCCGTTCTTCTCGCTGGAGCCTACCACGATGCGCTCAGTCTCCGGCTGAAACAGGACACGGCGTGAGGTGATGGTCGATGCCGTACAGTCGTCGGCCTTGGTGACGCCGATGCTGGAGAAGCCGACCTTGAAGATGCCGATGCCTACTAGACGAATCTTCTGTCCCATCTCCAGGAAGTGCTTCATGGCGGCACCCAGTTCGTCGAGGGCGGCCTTGATGTCACTGCGCTTCAGCGTGGCCTGTGTCTGGATGAAGTCGGCAATCTCGTCGGTCTCGATGAACTTCTCGTCATAGACGGGCTTGGCGTAATACTTGTTGTAACTCTTCGCATTGTGCGAGTTCTTGTTCTGTGATTTGATGTACTTCTGACTCATAGTCTAAATTTTAAAGAATTAATAATTTAAGAAGACAACTGAAACAACTATAACAACTATCCGGAATTGTTGTCCT
>JAEEGI010025175.1_pt1 | contig 11554 bp, 9 predicted proteins | sample 8958751 | NCBI WGS metagenome assembly JAEEGI01 (sample SAMN16246545, study PRJNA631951) | gut metagenome | biome: gut microbiome; feature: rumen; material: KS-attached | host: Bos | place: Iran: Karaj | collected 2018-10 | reverse complement strand
TGCGATGTAGAGGTCAGGTGACAACACATAGCGCCACACACCAGGATCATTCTCGTCTTTCGTGAACTTAATGTTACGTTCAACTGCTTTTACTTTCAATGCCATAATTTTTAATGTTTAAGGGTTAGTGTAATAAGTTTTTACTTTGTCGCCGAATCGACTCTATTTTTGGCTTTGCCCAAGAAACACGTGCCTCGCGCGCCGGCAATTTTTGTTGCCCAGGCAGGCCGCAAATTTCGTTTAATTTCATTGACGCTACAAAGGTACAAATATTTCATTGCGGTTCACGAATACTCCGCCAGATATTTTTCATTTCTGCGTGGTCATTTGGTCATGGTCATTTGGTCAAAATCGAAAACGGATGTTGTCAAAACCGCCACTATAATATAAATATTTTATTTATATATAGTGAGCAAATGACCGAGGTTCCGAAATCGAAAATGACCAAATGACCTTGACCAAATGACCACGATACAACACAGTAGTAACCGACCCTGCTATTTGATTTGTTAAAACAACTTAAAATAACGGCGGTTTTCTTTTATGTTTAAGAAATTAACCTTATCTTTGTGCTATTAATCCCAAATAACGAAGTATTCATCCTAAAATACCAATTATTATGCTAACTATCAAGAAAGTATTCTATAAATATAATGAGGTCTATGAACAATCTAGAAGAACTTGACATTATTACCCAGATACGTGGCGAAGTCATGTCAAAGAAAGACCTGACAGGCGAGAATATGTTTCTGGCCTGGGGCTATCCCACTGTCCTAGTGCTGCTATTGGAGTTCGTGGCCTTGCTGGTATGGAACGAGAACTGGTGCAGCTGGATTTGGGCGGGCATACCGCTGATTGGCACACCGCTGATGCTCTATTTCCTCAACGAGGACTACGAACGTACGCGCCACCGCACCCTCGAACAGAATGTCATTCTGATGATGTGGGTGTTCATCGGCTTTGCTTGTTGTGTCGGCGGTTTTGCTATGGGGCTGGCTAACGTCTACCGGTTGTGCCTGTTCCCACTTATTGGCCTGATGTGTGGCATGGGCTGCTTCATGACGGGTATCATTCTCCATTTCCGGCCTAAGACCATCTGTGGCATCATCGCCTCGGTGCTTTCTGCCGTACCTCTCTTCTTCCAGGGCGACCTCTGGCCGTGGCAGCTGTTCATCACTGCTCTCATCGTCACTATCGCCCTCATCATTCCGGGACACCTGTTCCGCCGATATGTCCGTAAAAGTTACAAGTAATATGAGTCCATTCAAATTTCCCGTCATCAACTCCCTGCTCCATAGCGAGCTGCGATTGAAGATCATGGTAGCCCTCGACAGCTTGGAGAGTGCTGACTTTACCTATCTCTGTGAGATCACCGACTCCACGCGAGGCAATGTCAGCATACAGATCACCACGCTCAAAGAGGCAGGTTACATCGAGGTTTCAAAGACAGGTTTTGGCAGGCTTTCACGCACAGTATGCCGCATCACCCGCAAGGGCCATGATGCCCTCAATGCCTATGAGCAAGGCCTGCGCCAGATGTTCGAACAACAAGTTCCACCCCCAAGCCTGAAACAAAAAGAATCATAACAACAATATCTAATAAATCTCTATTGTATGAAACAGAAAACTAACCAACTGGTGAGGGCGGCGATGGTGCTGCTTTTCACCGTGCTCTGCTCCATAGGAGTGCGGGCACAGGACGCCAAGATCATCGTCTGGCTCACTGACGGTAACAAGAGTGAAGTGCTCTTTGCCGACATGCCGGAGCTGACGTATGCTGATGGCAATGTCAATCTCCAGTCCAACAGTCCTTCAACAACGCTGTCATGGCCCATCGAGAATGTGCTGAAACTGACGTTTGAGAATGTTGACACCGCCATTCGCGACGTGAAGACAACAGGTCTTGACCTACTCTCTGACCATTTCGATGCCTACGACCTCAGCGGCAAACTCGTCCGCAAGGGCATCAAGTCCATCTCAGAACTTCCCCTCGGGACGTATATCATCAAAGACGGAAGTACCACCATTAAAGTTCAGCGCAAATGAAGAAGCTATTCCTTTTCACATGGATGATGATGCTCAGCATCGTCGCCATGGCACAGACTATTATCGTGGTCGATAAAGACGGGAATCGTGTCCCCTACGATCCGTCCAAGATTATCAGCGTGGAGTTCCAGACCACACCCCCGGGATTCACCATCAATATGGATGGCAAGACCATTCCTTATGCTTTCGAAGTGGTGAAGAGCATTCAGGGCAATCCCAACTTCGTGTTCGTCGATCCTGAGACCGTCAAGGTAAGTGGCGAAGGCGAGGATCTGGCAGTACAGGTGAAAGCGAACGTCGACTTCAATGTGACGACCTCGGACTCATGGATTACCTTCGACACGGAGGCCAAGGACGGCCTGCAGTATGTCAAGGTAGCCATGAATCCCAGCGTGGAGGAGCGCACGGCCAAAGTGACGCTGACCTCCAAGGACGGCACCCTCACCAGCACGCTGAATGTCGTGCAGGCCGGTAAGGAAGACTCTCGCTATATCGACATTGACTGGGAGAAGGATCGTCTTGACAGTTTCGACGCTGAAACGGGCGACGCTGTGATTACCTTTGCCAACGCTTTGCCCATCATGGGTGAATACGACGTGGTGTTGCTGCCCACAGAGGGCGGTGGCCTGGCCATCCGCGTCATCAACGAAGTGGCGAAGACCGAAGGCAAGACCGTCACCCTGAAGACCGAAAAGGGCGACATGGGCAACCTGTTCCGCGACGAGAAGTTCACCCTCGACTTCGACATGACTGGCAATGAATCGACCAGTGCCAAAGCACGTGCCGCAGCCGCTGACGGTGGCATCCCCGTTTACTACCCCGTGTCGGTTGAGGAGTTCGACGGCGAGAAGTTTGTGGAAATCTACAATGCAGAGAAGCCAAAGAACCGCGCCACCAGAGCTCCAAATGACGATGATAATTGGTACGAGCTTAGTGCCACAGGAACAGAACTTTACAAGGATGCCAACGTGCATCTGAAATGGAAACATCACCTCATGAGGTTCAACCTTCGTGGCAAGACCACCTTGGAGTTTAAAAAAAGCCCGTGGTGGAAGGTGTGGAAGGGCGATGTCGTTGAGCATAGCCTGACATCGGAAGGCACAATCTACAACGAAATGGAGTTGGAATGCCACAACTTTGTGTGTGAAGATCATAAGTATTCGTGGGATAAACGTTTAAATGATGTAGCTATCTGGCGCGATTTCAATTTCAAGATTGGTGAGAAGAAGATTCCGTTGAGGATGAGAATGTTTTTTGATATTGATTGTGAATACAGTTTCAGGTCCAACGGCATCGTTGACATGACAGCAGGTGTGACGGCCCTCAGCACAGTGAAGTACGGCTACATATACAAAGGGGATAATCATGATGAGCCTGGGTCCAATTTTGAGTGCAAGACCGTGTACGACAATTTGACTGAGCCGAGCCTGCAGGTGGCAGACATCAATGCCGATCAGTATATGGAGGTGGAAGCGAGCTGCTATCCTTCTTACCATTATATTTTTTATGATGGAGAAAGAGAGTTCCAGTTACAGCCAAAGCAGGTAATCAACGTTGGGGGTTACGGAAGGAAGGTGGACAACAAGTATTCTGCAATGAATCTTGAAGCCACTACTGAGAATAAGGCTTTTATGTGGTTGGAAATAAATAAAGATAAATATAAGATCGATAAAAGTGTTCCAGGCACGAAGAGATTATTCTCGATGCCAGCTTCTGTGAAGCCTTCCGGTGATAATTATGATGTACAAGATGTGATTGAGGGTGACGTGCGTGAATTGGAATTCAAAGTTTTTGATTGGGACTGGATTGGTGACGAGAATCCTTCCAAAGGTGCGATGCTCGTGAAACTAACCTGCAAGAATGGTCTATTCGTAGATATGAATAATGCCGACGGCTCGTCAGCAAACAATGCCGTTGAGACCTATCAGTATATTGACAAGAATGGATGTGTTAAGTGCAAAATTAAACAGATAAGTGAAGAGAAACCAGGCGAAGTGATAGCAGAAGTGATAGGGGGCAACCCGAATATGGAACCTATTGTAGGAAAATTTAGCCTCAATTTACACAAATACGAGATTCAATGCCTAACACCCGAAGTAGAGATAGAGAAAGGTCAGACCGCCACCATTCAATACCAGATTAATCACTATTGGAATGGTGAACTTATTAATCATCACATTATGCCTAATGTTGAATTCATTGCAGAAGGTGGAACGGTATCTCCCCTGGAGATCACAGAAGGGGACGTTGCGGCTGCCGAAGGGAAACTGACCGTCACCTTCACTCCAGACGAGAATGCAACCGAGGGTAAAGTGGGCGCCCAGCCTACTTTGGAATACAAGCAGATGAAGTGGTTAGGAGCCTCCATCGCCCATATCACCATCAAAGGTGGCGGCGGCGATGATGACATCAAGGACAATGACCTGAAGAAAGCTAAGAAGCTGGATGACAATACTTACGTGATTGACGATAAGGTCACAAAGCTTGACGGCCCGGACGACGAGATGGTGTGGACTACTTACGAAGACAATGAGGGCAACAAGACTAATTCGCTCTATTGGTTCAAGGAGGATCCCGTCTATTACACGACTGCCTGGGGAACTATCTATGGCTTCACGGAGGATATGTTCGGTGAGGAGATATACTGGTCTGATGGCAGTGGGTTGTCCATTAACCTCGGTGCCTTCATCGACCCGTCAGCCGGCTACAACGAGAGCAACGTGATAGAATTCACCTCGGAGAACATTGAGAAGGCTGTATTCAAGCTCACCAAGAATGCCGATGGCTCCATCGATGCCCTCGCATACTTCCGCTCGAAAGACGGCAAGGAAGGTGCGTTCAAGGTGAAAGCCAAGCCTGCTGCACCGTCAAACGCACGCAACAGGTGAAGCTGAACTCACGGGGACAGGTCCCCTGAGTCGTTGAAACTACATCAAGCCTCGCTGCTGAACTAATCGGCAGCGGGGCTTTTCGATGGCTGATATCGAAATAATTGTCTAAAGATTTGGAAGTTAAGAGAAAAAAGCATATCTTTGCAACCAAAGAAAGGAACAAGAAAATGAACACTTTGATTATAGCAGGAACTTTGGCATTAGTTGCAATTATTGGAACTGCCATTATTAAGTATTTGGATAAGAAAGAGGCAAATAGCGCTCAATAAATCTCACAAAAGGGACCGAATCCTTTGTGAGATTCCTGAGGCATTTAACGATATTTATGGAAAGAATATGGGCTGGCATTTCGCCGGCTCATTTCTTTTTATTACCTTTGCAAGCTGGACACTATGATCAGGTGTTTACCATTTAAAAACAACAATTAAGGATAATGAAGCCTCTGGAATACAACAAGATAATAACCGATCTGACTGCGGAAATAGCCGGTTTGAAGGAGAGACGGCCCTTGGCGGGACGCCTCAAGCATCTGGTGGGATATGTGGCCGATTTGGAAGAACTGATGGCGATGCTCAAGAATGAAGTGCTGGAGAGGGTGAAACGTGAGATATGGCTCGAGGCCGACGAGGGCATTGACTACGCCGTGCAGGCCGATAACATCCAGTCGCTGCTGCCCGTGGAGCTGAAGTCAGTGAAAGCCGACGAGGAAGATGTCTGTGCACAACTCAACAAAGGGCTGGACGAATTGGTGGATACGCTGTACGCCATCTCCTCCGCACTCGACCGTCACCGCTCTGACGAGGACTATATCAAGCTGTTCAACGACCTGCAGAAGGAATTCAATAAGAGCAATGTACGTCGTCGTGCCAAGACACATTATGATCAATGGCGTGAGAAAGTGTGTCTGGGCCTGCCCTCGATGGAGGATATGGTGGAATATCGTGCGGTCAAACTGCTGAATCTTTTTAAGAAAGGCATGTTCGCCGAACTCGTGGCCAATATGTCTAGCGCTAGGCACTATCCCAATGAGGTCGTCTTTCAGGTGACAGAGAGCAATGCGCCAGTGACGGCAAAAGATGTTCACAAGTATTACCACTGTCTGCACAAAATCTGTGACTATCGCGATGGCATGCTGACGGTGATTCCCCTTAAGACGGGCATCTATTTCTATACCCATCGTAAAGACAAGAACGCATCGGTGCTCCGCACGTCTTTTTTCAAGTATATGTACAAAGTTGACCTGGTTCAGCAGGAAATGCAGGAGATGAAAAAACGGCGCGGGGTGCGTCTAGACGAGCTGCCTGCCTCGCGTCACCAAATTCTTGAGAAGTTGGCAGAGTTGGTAGGCTATGGTGAGTGGGTGGCTCCGGCAACCGACGAAAACATCCTTGAGATGCTGTACAATGCGCTGGGCGTGGGTATGTATGAGTTGACGGACGAGGATCATGAGATGTCGGAAACACTCTGGTCGATGTTGGAACAGACGGGTAATCTGCGTGTGGTGTGGCAGAATTTGATAGGCTATTTCGCCGAGCATCGCTTCTTCGTGTCGACACTGGGTTCGCCGGCATTGAACGAGATGTTCTTCGACACCCGCGACTATTATCAGAACATAGACAAGGGGCGCCCCAGTTATAAGCGGAAATCGAAGAAGTGGGAACATGTTCAGCCACTGCTTGACCGCTTCGTACCCCGGAAGGAGTAACGTTTTCATAAACCGAAATTCGTCTGGCGTAAACCAGACGTTAAATACAGGACGATATCCATAAAAAATGGATGTCGGCCTTTTTTTTATTCTATTGTTTTTCAGTTAGTTATCAACGTGAGCCGAAAAAATGAAAAATTTTTTTCGGTTTATGCGCTCAGTTTTGCACAGTTTCATGGTTTACCTAATTTTGCAGCGTGATTCAATCACAATCGCTCTTTGAGGCGAAGTCGTTCTTTGACATGTTGATACAATCTACGCGGCAGGTAGGCCTGTGCGAACATTATTTATATCTTAAACAAAAAACAATGGAAACAAAAATCTTAAAAGTGGTACGCCAGGGCGAGGCCTTCAGCGTACAGTCAGCTAAGGCTGAGGCTGGTCAGATTCAGAAGTGCAACATTGTGCTGAAGGAACTGGGCGGCAAGTTTGAAAACGAGTTTGTGTGCGCCATGCTAGGCAGTCTGGCGGCGTGCAGGTTCGACGAAGGTGATGTGGTTCTGGCCACGCTTCGTTTCTCTACCCACGAGTATCAGGGACAGACGTTTCAGGAAATCCTGGTAACTGAACTCGTTAAAATGCATAATTCATAATGCATAATGCATAATTAACCCTGAGTTGAAAGACGAGCGGAGAAGTATCCGGATGAAATGAGCTCAAACAATCTTCGCTTTTCCAAGGCTCGTAAATTTCAACGAACAAATGAAAACAAATAGTATTTATCAACAACAAACAATGACGTCGCTCGAGATTGCCGAGCTGACAGGTAAACAACACAAAGACGTAATGAAGGCTATCCGAAACATGGAGCCAGCATGGTTGAAAGTCAACGGGCGCAAATTTGCGCTGGTTGAATATCAGGACAAGAAAGGTGAACTCCGACCTTGCTATCAGCTGACCAAGACCGAGTGCCTCTACATCGCCACGAAGTTCAACGATGAGGCGAGGGCGAAGCTGGTCATCAGGTGGGAGGAACTGGAGAGAGCACACATGGGGACAGGCACACCCTGTGACATCGCGGTGCGACATCACATGGGTGCCAGTCCCCAGTGTGCCCTCCTGCCGGCGAAGGAGGTGCTGGCACTGGCTGACGAGATTATCGGCGAGGGACTGAGAGTGGTGAACGCCGAGGCCGAGGACACGTTGACGGCGACGCAGGTGGCCAAGACGTTTAACATGACCACCTACGATTTTAATGCCATACTGCGCGACATGGGCATCCAGTACCGTCGCGATGGGCATTGGAACATCAGTGACGATCTGGCCAACCGCAACCTGGTACGCTTGCGCACGTACATATCCTATAGTTTGAAAGGCACAAAGAAAGTGAAGGTTTACATGACATGGACCCTCGACGGCGTGCGATTCCTGAATGCTAAACTTGGTTATCCTAATTTCTAACCTATGAGTGTACACACGATTTATTTGAAGGATGGGGTGAAGATGATGCGCCCCATCCACAACAGAGAAGAGTTTCTGGTACTGAGGAACGGCGGCGAGCAGAAGCAGCTGATAGCACGGATCCGTGCTGGTGATGAAGGCCTGAAATCAAAACTGGTGCAGATGAACTACTCGTGTCTGCCGAATGCCGACGGGAGTCTGAAAGGCTCGAAGAAGGCCTCGATGTCGGTGGGTATGGATATCGACTTCAAGGCACCCTGCGACCTCCCGGAAGAAGAGAAGAAAACTTGGCTTGCCGCATGTATGGCAAAGGTGCCCGAGATGGTGATGGCGAAGAAGGATGAGCTGGGGCTGCTGATGCTGGAGCGGAGTGCCACGAAGGGCTATCACTTAGTGTTTCGTCGCCGACCGGAGCTCTCGCAGGAAGAGAATTTGCGCTGGGCGAGTGAACTGCTGGGGGTGGAGTACGATGACAAGGCGAAGGATATCACAAGGGTGTTCTTCACCACGACGGGCAGCGAAGAGGATTTGATTTATCTGGACGATGGCATCTTTGAGGTTTCGGCTGCGGAGAATAGAGGCGGTCGGGCTGCCGAGGGTCACACACAGGGGACAGGAACCACTGTGCCCTGTGAGCAGAGCACAGATGGTGTCCAGTCCCCGTGTGCGACTGAACAGTCCCCGTGTGTAACCTATCCGACGGAGTATCACGGCATTCCGTTTAAGGATATTATCGCGAAGTACTGGGAGGTGAACAACCGGGGCTTTGAGCCAACGCAGGGCGACCGCGACACGCTGACCTATCAGTTGGCCTGCGACCTCAGGCACATCTGCGGCCGAAGCTTTGAATGGCTCGATCAGGTGATTCCCTGCTACGACGGTTTTCCGCTGGAAGAAAAGCGGCAGAAGATCCGCAGCGCGCTCGCCTCGGAGTTCAACGGCTTCCCGCAGCGACTGAGGAATGTGCTGAATGCGTTGCAGATGTCTGATGGAAGATGGATGATGGATGATGTTGACGGGTCGTCAGATGTTGAGGATGAGCAACTCTCATCTCTCAATTCTCAACTCGCAACTCGCAAACTGCCGCAGGGGATTAAGGAGTCGATTGATGCCGTTGGCCCGCAGCTGGCGATGCCTATTGTGACGGCCATCTGTCCCTGTATCGGCACGCTGGCTACGGGTGTGACGCTCGATGTTCACGGTCAGAAGAAGGGGCTGAATCTGATTGCCTATATCGCAGGTGACTTTGCATCGGGTAAGGGCGGTATCGACCCCGTGGTGGAGGCTTGGATGAGCGAGGTTGCGGCACTCGACAAGATGTACCAGATGCAGGAGGATGAGTGGCGTGCCAAGAAGCGGGCGGCGAAAAACAAGAAGGAGCAGCCCGAGGAACCAAAGTTGCCCGTGCGCTGTCTGACGCTGAACAACACCGTTGCCAACCTCGCCGAGCGACTGGCCAACACCGAGGGTAAGCACGCCTTCTCGTTTACGCCCGAGGCCGACACGGTGGCGCAGAAGTGGAAATCGACGATGAGCGATTTTTCGGTGATGCTGCGCCAGAGCTACGACGGCACCAAGTATGAGCGCGAGGCCCGATCAGCCGATGCGGTGAACGTGCATATCGAAAGGCTGTTGTGGAATGTCACGATGTGCGGTACTCCCGATGCCCTTTATCGTGTGGTATCCAATTATACTGACGGTTTTCAGAGCCGTATCGCCGTAGCCCGCACGCCCGACAACACGTTTGCGCCGCTGGAAGACAAACCCTATGTGCTGACCGACCGCCAGCGTGAGCGCATCCAACAGATAGCCCACCTGCTGCCCCTGATGTACGGCGAGGTGGTATTGCCGAAGCTGGAGGCAAAGGGTAGGGAGTGGGTAGAACGCATCCGTCTGGAAACGATGAAGAACGACGACCGCACCCGTGCCCGTCAGCGCTTCCGCGTGTGCGTCACGGCCCAGAGAATGACGTGCTGTCTGATGCTCTGCAAGGTGTGTGAGGGCTTGATCCAGAAGCATGGGCTGAACGGTGCCGAGACAAAGTTGAAGCAGCATCCGAATCTGTGGAAAGAACTCTTGCTAAAGGCACAGACGCCTGCGATGCTGGAGGTCTACGACGTGATAGCCGACTCGCTGTTGGAGAATGCGCTTTACTTCTTCCGCGACCGCATCGAGAATGCTTTTATGAGTCGCGAGTATGCGGGTTGCCGAAGTGGTGAGCGAAAGAAACGCGGCAGGAACGATTCTATCTTTGAGCGACTGGACTCGCAGTTCTCGTTTGAGCAGGCGATGCAGCATTCGGTGGCGGTAAAGGGTGCCGGCGTGAACCACAACACGGTTCGGCAAATGCTGAAGAACTGGCGAAAACAAAGTCTGGTGTTTCTGACCGACGATGGTCGGTATAGAAAAGTGAATAGTGAAAAGTGAATAGTGAAAAGTGAATAATTTGCTACCGCATTTGTGGTCAAAGTGGTCAAGGTCATTTTGGTCAAAATTGATTTTAACCACAACGAATTAAAACGAATTTCACGAATTAAACGAATAGTGACAAAGAAACAAATTCTTGCGTCCCGTTGGTAGCAAGCGGCAGAGCCGAGCGCCCATAATTGATCATAATGACCATAATATATTATGGAAATTACGGGTTATTACGGCCATTAGTTTCAACAAAATACAATTCGTGCAATTCGTGGTTAAAAATAAAAACTATGATTAGTGTTGAAAACAATCAGGAATGCTTCGTGGAGCTCTGGCGGATGCTGGAGCGCACGAGGCGCCTCCTCGGAGGTCAGTATAAGCGGTTCTGTATCCGCAGGGTGCTGAAAACGTGGTTCGGCGTTGAGGCTACCGATGATTTCATCTGGGAGGTGTGCAGCAAGACCGTGGTCGATGACGAGTCGGCCTGTGGGTGGGATGAGCTGCCGCTGCCCTCGCTCTATCCCCGTCGGCACCGTGAACTGCTGCGGGCTATCGTTGCCGTACGCCTCGGCATCGGCATGCGGAAAGTAGATCTGAAAGCGCTCGACAAAGCGTATAGCATCGCCTTTCCAAAGAGTACACCTATTAATGTAAACAAAAAGAAAAGAATATGAATGAAGTAAGTATTAATAAACAGGCAAAACTCTCCCCGCACTTTACCATAGGGGAGTTAACCAAGACGAGTTACCACACGAGCGACGGGAATATTCCTTCGCACACGGCCATTGAGAATCTCCGAAGACTCTGTGGGTGGCTGGAGATCCTGAGGGCGCGATACAATGCGCTTTATGGCGTTGGGGTTTCTCCCCCTGAGATAGGGGGAGCTAGAGGGGAAGTGCCCCTGGTTATTTCGAGCGGGTATCGGAGTGAGGAGGTGAATAGGAAATGTGGTGGAGCGAAGGGGAGTAACCATCTGACGGGATGCGCGGTGGATATCAGGTGTTATGGGCCGGAGCAGATGATCAGGTATGCGTGTCTGCTGCTCGACACCGCTGACGAAAACGGCTGGGTGTTTGACGAGCTTATCCAAGAG
>JAEEGI010025173.1_pt1 | contig 11555 bp, 9 predicted proteins | sample 8958751 | NCBI WGS metagenome assembly JAEEGI01 (sample SAMN16246545, study PRJNA631951) | gut metagenome | biome: gut microbiome; feature: rumen; material: KS-attached | host: Bos | place: Iran: Karaj | collected 2018-10 | reverse complement strand
CAGGAAAGGGCAACGCGGGAAGAAACCGTTCTCGGACGGGTCGAACACGAAGTAGACACCCGCCACGACCAGTCCGGCCACGAGAAGCCAGAGGAGAGAACGCGACATTTAGAAGTTGCCCAGTTCGCTCAAGTCACCCAGTTTGGCCAGGATGACAGCGTAGAAGGAGAGGTAGAGCAACCATCCGACGATGCCCACGCACAGCGTTATGACGGTCCACGTGCGGGCCTTGCGGGAATACTCCTGATAGTTCTGGTAAGCCTTTGCGAACCACGCGGCGTTGGCCTTGACGGCATAGACAATGGCGGGAATGCCGAAAGGCATACAGCAAAGAATGGTCACGACGATGGCTTGCCAAAGCCAAGTGCTGGGTGCGTCGGGCACGTAAGCCGGCTTCTCAGGTTTGGGAGAGGGAGCAACGGGCGCGCCCTCGACGGGAGTCTGGTTATAGTCTTCCATAATTCTTTCAGTAATTATTTAACGCTTTTTCTTGTTGTAAACTTTCGTTCCTTCTTGCGACACGATGATGCCTGAGTCGGCCGGACTGGCCGGACGCCCCTGCAAGTCGTAGTGGCGCGGAGATCTCCTGAAGCCGCGGCGGTCGAAGCGCTTGCGGTGGATGCCGGAAGGTTCCTTGCGGAGCGAATAGGCACCGTCGGTAATCTGTTCCACACTGTACTTCTTATAAATGATTGTGTAGTCGGAACCATAGGTGGACTCCTCGTAGATGAAAGCCACGCTGTCGTCCTGCTGCAAGAGCAATTCAGAGTAAGCCGACCCGATGCCGCTGGCCTGATGACTGCCGTCCCAGTCGCGGGCAATGGCGTTGGCGTCGGCATAGTCGCTGGCCAATTCCAGTTCCTTGTAGTGTATGCCCACATTGGTACGTCCGCTGCCGAAAGGTACGGACTGGAAGAGCAGGTATATCTCCGCGTTGTCGGACTTGCGGGTAACGGGCAACACGAGCACGCCTCCGTTGCAGCTGTTGTTGGCAGCCAAAATACCGCCGTTCAGAGGCGTACTGCTGGCCACACCGGTCCACGTGCCCGTGGCATTCTGCTGGTCGGAATACTTGTACACATTGAAAAGTCGGCCGTTATTGGCACGGCTGCTCAGCAACACGTTGCCGTCGGGCAGTTCCACACACTTGGGTTCGTCGCCGTTGGGAACGGGATGGTCGGCGGCAGTTCCGAGACTTTTCCATGTGCGTCCCAAGTCGTCGCTATAGATGACACGGTTGCCGTTGGGGCGGGCACATAGAGCGGCATAGATGCGGTAGTGGCTGCCGACTTTGATGCGGCTGCTCTGGAACATCTTTCCACTGCCCACGAACATGGACTGCACCACACCGGCCGGGTCGCTGTCGAAGAGCGTATAGATGGATTCGGTGATTTCCTCAGGACCCGACCAGGTCTCGCCGCCATCGGTGCTGTAGAAGCGTGCAATGCGGTTGGGATTCTCACGGGTGGTGGTGGAGGCACCGTATATGGTGTTGCCGCAGACGCAAACCATAAGGATGGTGTCGCTCTCCGAGTCAGCCAAGGCGGCGGCATCGCCGAAACCGCAGTCCCAGGCACCGGTTTTACCTGTTCCCGAAACAATCAGGAACTCCTTGCCCCAAGTCACACCGTTGTCTTTCGAGATGCGGCCCACGAGATCCACGCGGCCGAAGCCGATGTCAGTGCCGCAGTAGCGGTAGTCGGCAATGGCTACAAGGTTGCCGCTGCGAGCCTGGACGAGAGCTGGGATGCGGTAGGGGATGGTGGCGCCGGCCGGGGTCACAAACAACTCCTGGAGGGGTTCCTGCGGAAGCGTGTTGACCGCGAGGGTGACCACGAAGTTTTTAGTGTTGATAAACTTGGCCGCCGAAGCCTTCACGTTGAACGACGTGGACTGCAGCGTCAGTCCGCTCACTTCCATATGGGCCGTGGCTGTTCCTCTGCACGTGACGGCGTTGCCTCCCTTGGCCGGAGTCACGGTCATGTTGACCGAGGTGTCGCTGTTGGTGAAGTCGAAGCTGTAGCCCGTAATCACGTAGCCGTTCGAGGCGGTCAGGGTATAGTCACAACTCTTGGCGGCTCCGGTATAGAACTGGATGTCGTCCGTACCGCCATAGTTCATCATGTTGTTTTGCGCCGTTGTCACGGTCAACTGAGGGTTCGTGCCCTTGCTGGCCCAAGCCCTGGCCCACGTGCCGTTGGGATTGGTTGCGGTCCATGTGCCGTTGGCGGCGTTCACTGCGATGGTAATCACGTCGTCGGCGCGTGCGCCGGTCAAAGCCAAAGTCAAGACTAAGGCGATAGCAAAAAACTTTTTCATCGTATTTCTATTTGTAATCGTAAGCATGTTTCGGGTAGTCGAGGGTGTAGTGGAGCCCGCGGCTCTCTTTGCGTTCGATGGCCTGGCGTGTGATGAGGTAGCCCACGTTGATGGCGTTGCGCAGTTCGCAGATGTCGCGGGTAGCCTTCACGCGTTTGAAGAGTTCCTCCGTTTCCTCGTAGAGCAGGTCCAGACGGACCCAGGCGCGGCGCAGGCGCAGGTCGGAGCGCACGATGCCCACATAGTTGGCCATGGTCTGTCCCACCTCGCGCATGTCCTGGGCGATGAGCACCTTTTCCTCGTTGGTCATGGTGCCTTCGTCGTTCCATTCGGGTATTTCCTTGTTGTAGGTGTACTGGTCCACCACGCCAATGCTGTGGCGTGCGGCTGCGTCGGCATAGACCACGGCCTCGATGAGCGAGTTCGACGCCAGTCGGTTGCCGCCGTGCAGTCCGGTGCACGAACATTCGCCCACGGCATAGAGCCGCTTGATGCTGCTCTGGCCGTCAAGGTCCACCAGTATGCCGCCGCACAGGTAGTGGGCGCAAGGACAGACGGGAATGTATTCTTTGGTGATGTCGATGCCGATGCTCAGGCATTTCTGGTAGATGTTCGGGAAGTGGTGTTTCGTCTCCTCCGGGTCTTTGTGGGTCACGTCGAGATAGACGTGGTCGATGCCGTGGATTTTCATTTCCTTGTCGATGGCGCGGGCCACGATGTCGCGCGGGGCCAGCGACAGGCGCTTGTCGTATTTCTGCATGAACTCCGCGCCGCCCGGCAGGCGCAGTATGCCCCCGTAGCCGCGCATGGCCTCGGTGATGAGGTAGGCGGGGTGCGTTTCGCCCGGGTGGTAAAGCGCCGTGGGGTGGAACTGCACGAACTCCATGTCCTTCACCGTGGCTTTGGCGCGGTAGGCCATGGCGATGCCGTCGCCCGTGGCGATGTTCGGATTGGTGGTGCTGCTGTAGATGGCGCCGATGCCGCCCGTGGCCAGCAGGGTCACCTTCGAGAGGAAGGTGTCCACTTTGCCCGTGTCGGGGTCGAGGATGTAGGCGCCGTAGCACTCGATGCCCTCCGTGCGGCGCGTCACCTCCATGCCCAGGTGGTGCTGCGTGATAATCTCCACGGCAAAATGGTTTTCGAGCACGGTGATGCGCTTTTCGCGACGCACGGCTTCGATGAGGCCGCGCTGGATTTCAAAGCCCGAGTCGTCGGCGTGGTGCAGGATGCGGAACTCCGAGTGTCCGCCCTCGCGGTGCAGGTCGTAGGTGCCGTCTTCCTTCTTGTCGAAGTTCACGCCCCACTTCACCAGGCGTTCGATGCCCGCCGGGGCGTTCTCCACCACCTGGCGCACGGCGGCCGGGTCGCTGATGTAGTCGCCAGCCACCATCGTGTCGTGGATGTGCTTCTCGAAGTTGTCCACTTCCATGTTGGTCACGCTGGCCACACCGCCCTGGGCCTTGGCCGTGTTGGCCTCGTCCATCGTGGTCTTGCACACCAGGGCCACCTTGCCCTTGCCGCTCTGCGCCACTTGCAGAGCATAGCTCATTCCGGCCACGCCGGAACCTATAATCAGAAAATCAAACTTGCGTATCATGGGTCATTTTTGAAATATCGTTACAAAATTAAGAATAAAATCGGAAAAGCCGTCATTCTCCGCCATTTTCTTGCCATTTGAAATGAAATGAAGTGAAGTGGCACGAAGGGCAAAAGCAGGGCTCTGCCCGAATAATGGCAAACCGGAAACGCCTTCTCAAAATTTTGAGACGCCGCTTCTGCGCCCCGAAACGCCGCTTTTGGGCGGCGAAATTCGGGCTTGTTTTGTGAACTGCCAAAATTTTTACGCTTTCCCTTCACGCCTGTCCCGAATCTCCTTGTCGCCATCTTTTCTTTAAGTCTTGCATCCCGCAGTTCCGATGAGCATGAAGTGTTATACGGCACCAAATTTGCCGAAGTGTTTGAAACAGCCGATTTGGAAAAGGACGTGACCTATAGAGACAGTTTTGTCATAAAGTCACGTGTTCCCTATATGGTGCATAGCCTGTTCAGAGAAATTGACGGGAAAATAGATCCCTTTTAGAATGACAGGATTCGGTTTAATCTGCATGAATAGCATGATGTGATTTATTCTACATAAGGAGGAAAGACACGAAAGGATGTCTTTCCTCTTTTTCTTTTCCTATGATTCATGATTATTCACGAAAAACACAGTGCCGTTCGGCGTTTATTTCGTATTTTTGTATCTCATTACGGATTACGATAACTCAGAAAAAGGATGAAACGACTTGCTTTGACGTGGCTTATGTGTCTGGTTCTCTCACTGGGAGCACGGGCCTCGGTGACGGGCGACACCATCTATATCGATGCCGCCACAGGCGACACGCTGCGCCCGGCGGTGCAGTTGCCCTGGCCCCAGAACGTGGCGGCGGCGCTCGACGCCGTGGCCGGTGACGAGATGTTCCAGCGTTCACTGCTGGGACTCCTGGTGTGGGACCTGACGACGGACTCGCTGATATATGAGAAGAACAGCCGCCAGCTGATGCGCCCGGCCAGTGTGCAGAAACTGCTCACCTCGGTGACGGCACTGAAAAATCTGGGCGCGGCCTACCAGTTCCGCACGCGGCTCTACGCCACGGCGCAGACTGACAAAGACAGCGTGTTGCGGGGCGACGTGTATGTGGTGGGCGGCTTCGACCCGCGCTTCGGAGCCGACGACATGGAGTCGTTCGTAGGCGCCCTGTCGCGCGGCGGACTGAAGTTCATCGACGGACGTGTGTTTGCCGACGTGTCGCTGAAGGACACCCTCAAGTGGGGCAAGGGCTGGTGCTGGGACGACGAGGAAAAGACCCTCACGCCCCTGCTCTACAACGGCCGCGACGTCTTCATGAAAAAATTCTACGAGAAACTCGACGCCTATGGCATCAGTCACCCTGGCGACTACACATACAGGGAAGTGCCGCTGGACAGTGTGACGTTGCTTGACGAACGCAGCCACACGGTGGACCAGGTGCTGGTGCGCACACTGAAGCAAAGCGACAACCTCTACGCCGAATCCATCTTCTACCAACTGGGCGCACAGGAAGGACAGGTCTATCCCTCGGCGCGGCTATCGGCAGCGAAGGTGGAGGAGCTGCAACGCGAGATGGGGCTTAATCCCGACGACTACAACGTGGCCGACGGCTCGGGACTGTCGCTCTACAATTACGCCACGCCGCACGAAATTGTGACCCTGCTGCGCTACGTCTGGGCACACGAGGATATCTACGCCCACTTGGTGACGGCCCTGCCCATTGCCGGAGAAGACGGCACACTGAAAAACCGCATGAAGGGAACCACGGCACAAGGCAACGTGCAGGCCAAGACGGGGACCCTGAACAGCGTGAGCACACTGGCCGGCTACGCCACGGCACCCAACGGACACCGCCTCTGCTTCTGCATCATGAACCAGGGCATCCGTTCGCAGTCGTGGGCACACGACATTCAGGACTCCATCTGTGAAATCATCACCCGTTTATAACGAAGCTCTAAAAAACAAGAATAATGAAAGCATTGAATCTTTTACTTGCCGCCTGTGCGCTCTCTCTGAGTATGCACGCTGAGAAAGTGTGGCACAACCCGCAGACAGAAAAACTGCCGGGTGTGAACAATGTACATAACCAAGGCTTTAACGAAGGCAACTACCGCCGCCTGCCTGCCAATGCCGAAGCCATCGTACGCAAACCCGTGTGGAGTCTTTCGGGACACTCGGCCGGACTGGCCCTGCGCTTCCGCACCGATGCCAAAGACATCATCGTGCGCTACGGCGTGACAGGCGGATGGAACATGCCCCACATGCCGACAACCGGCGTGTCGGGACTGGACCTCTACCGCGTCAATGCCGACGGCTCGCACGACTTCTGCGCCGGAACCTACCGCTTTGCCGACACGGCACGCTACACATACAAGAACGACTTGCAACTGATGTCGGGCGATGCGGAATATGTGCTCTACCTGCCGCTCTACAACGGTGTGAAGTGGCTGGAAGTGGGCGTGGACGAAGGCTGCACCTTCGCGTTCATACCTTCGGACCCTAAAAACCGGCCCGTTGTGGTTTATGGCACGTCGTGCACCCAGGGCGCCTGCTCTTCACGTCCCGGCAACGCTTGGACCAATGTACTGAACCGCCGTCTGCATGTGCCTGTCATCAACCTCGGTTTCTCGGGCAACGGCATCATGGAACCGGAGATGATTGCCCAACTGGCGGCCATCAATGCCCGCGTCTATGTACTTGATAACCTGCCCAACCTCGACCACTGCACGGAAGATACGATAAAGAACCGTGTGGTTTATGCCGTACACCGCCTCCGCAAGACGAACAACGTCCCTATCGTGCTGGTGGAGCATCCGGGCTACAGCAGCGACAAGACCAACAGGGAACGCCACGACAGTTACCGCATGACCAACCGTGCACTGACCGCAGCCTATAAAGAATTGCGCGGTGAAAAGGTGAAGAATCTGTTCTATGTGACGTCAGCCCAGTTGAACTACGACCCCGATGGCATTGTTGACGTGGTGCATCCCAACGACATCGCCATGAGAAACGAAGCCGACGGTCTGACGCCTGTCCTGAAAAAGATATTGAAGAAATTCTAATTCGCTTTTATGACGTTTGAAGAACTGGGCGTATCGGCACCGGTGCGCCGCGCCATTGAGGAACTGGGCTTTGTATCCCCCATGCCTGTGCAGGAAGCCGTGATTCCCTACTTGCTGGGCGAAGGCAACGACGTAATCGCCTTGGCCCAGACGGGAACGGGCAAAACGGCCGCCTATGGCATTCCCATCATCCAAAAAATCAATCCCGACGACCGGACGACACAAGCGGTCATTCTCTGTCCCACACGTGAACTTTGTCTCCAGATAGCGGGCGACGTGAAGGACTTTTCCCGCTACATCGAAGGACTCAGCGTGGTGCCCGTCTACGGCGGAGCCAACATAGAAAGCCAGATACGGGCGTTGAAGCGCGGGGCACAAATCATTGTGGCCACCCCGGGACGTCTCATCGACCTGATGGGACGCAAGGCCGCCCGACTGGACCAGGTGGAGAACGTGGTGCTTGACGAAGCCGACGAAATGCTCAACATGGGGTTCTCGGAGAGCATCGACCAAATTCTTGAAGGTGTGCCGCAGGAACGCAACACGCTGCTCTTCTCGGCGACCATGAGCAAGGAGATTGAGAAGATTGCCAAAAACTATTTGCACGACCACAAGGAAATCGTGGTGGGCTCACGCAACGAAGGCGCCGAGTTTGTGAACCACGAGTACTATCTGGTGCGTGCCAGCGACAAATACCTTGCCCTGAAACGCGTGGTAGACTTCTATCCGAAAATCTATGCCATCATCTTTTGCCGCACCCGTGTGGAAACGCAGGAAGTGGCCGACAAACTGATACAAGACGGTTACAACGCCGAATCGCTCCATGGTGACCTCAGCCAGGCCCAGCGTGACCTGACCATGCAGAAGTTCCGCCAACACCACACCCAACTGCTCGTAGCAACCGACGTGGCCGCCCGCGGACTGGACGTGGAAGACCTGACCCATGTGATAAACTATGGTCTGCCCGACGATGTGGAAAACTATACCCACCGCAGCGGCCGTACCGGTCGGGCCGGTAAGAAAGGTACGAGCATCAGCATTGTTCACCTTCGCGAAAAGGGAAAGATACGTCTCATCGAGAAAACCATAGGCAAGTCGTTTGTCAAAAAACCGCTGCCCACGCCTGACGAAATCTGTACCAAGCAACTTTATCGCGTCATTGACCAGCTGGAGCGCGCCGAAGTGGACGAGAACCGCATTGCGCCGTTCTTGCCTGAGATTTACCGCAAGCTCGACTGGCTGGACAAGGAAGATGTCATCAAACGTTTCGTGAGCATGGCTTTCGGACGTTTCCTCAGTTACTATGCCAACGAGCCCCGCATAGAAGAGCCCCAGGAGCCTTCAAAGCAAGAGCGGGGAGGAAGCAAATCCAAAGGCGGCGTGGCCAAGTCTGGCACCAAGTCCCGCGCAACAGGCAAAGCAGAGAAAGGTTACGTGCGTTTCTTCTTCGGTGCCGGCAAGCGCGATCATTTCTATGCCCGCGAAATCATCGGACTCATCAACCGTTACACGATGGACCCGGTTGATATCGGCCGCATCGACTTGAAGCAAAACTTTTCGTTCTTTGAAGTTCCCGAAGGCGTAGCCGACATCGTGGAAGGTGCCCTGCGCAATGCCCGCGACAAGGAAGGACGTCGCATTGCCGTGGAGCGCGCCGACCAAAGAGAAGGCGGCAAGAAAACGAAGGAATTCAAGACAAAAAAAGATTTCAAGGAAAAGAAGACGAAAGCTCCCAAGGCCGCGCCCAAAGGCAAGGTGGACTGGCGGCAGTTTTTCCAAAATTCGTCTGACTCGTTCAACACGTCCGACGGCCCATGGTCCAAGACAAAGAAAAACAAAAAGAAATGAAACGTTGGCTTATCACACTTGTGTGGACGGTAGTGCCCCTGCTCTTGTGTGCCCAGCATCCCGTGATAAAGATTGGCGGCGGTTGGGCCAGCCACTACGGCGGTTCGACGCGCCACATCGGTGCGCTGAAACTCGGCGTCGGTTATGAAGTGGAGATAGGCGGATACTGGTCCGTCGAGCCCGGTGTTTACTACATGGCAAAAGGCTGGAAAGACCGCGACCGACAGGTTCTCGTTTACGACGAAGACGGCCAGGTGGTGCTTGATGAGGAAGGCCGGCCCATGACCGGTTTCATGAACGTCACCAGCAACACGAACTATGTGGAGATTCCTGTGCTCATCAACTACTATGTCCCTCTGGCTTCTGTCCACTATCTGTCGTTCTCCGCCGGTCCTTATGTGGCCTGGGGCGTGGGCGGCAAGGCCAAAACCAGCGGCGACACGGAGCAGACTGGTGCCGCCCGCTTCTACTATGAACACCCCACGTTCAGCCAGCCCGACATGCGGCGCTTCGATGCCGGAGTGACCGCAGCCATCGGATACGAAATAGGCCGTCAGTGGGCCGCCGCCGTTACCGGCGATTTCGGATTGGCAAACGTCAGCCGCAGCGGAGCCAAGAACGTGGCTTTCCTGCTTCAGGTGGCATATAAATTCAGATGACACACGACGGCGCCCAAAAGCGGCGCCTTGTTCCGACGAAGCGGCGTCTCGAATTTTCGAGGCGCCGCTTCTGTTTTCAGAACGCTCTGCAGCGATCAGTTTCGGAATTGTCCCTCCGCAATGCGGCGGCACCACTTGCCTCCCAGCAGGCAATAAAGTCCCAGGAAGACCAGCGGAATGCTGAGTATCTGGCCCATGTTGAGCCACTGGCCGGCTTCGAAGTCCACCTGATCTTCCTTGATGAATTCGATGAGAATGCGGAACGTGAAAATGACCGTCAGGCAGAGTCCGAAGAAGAAACCTGAGCCCACGCGCTTCTTCTGATAGCGGTAGACGGCCAACATCACGAAGAAGAACGACAGATAGAATAGCGACTCGTAGAGCTGCGCCGGGTGACGGGGAAACGTCTCGCCGTTGTTCAGGAACACGAAGCCCCAGGGCAGGTCGGTGGGATAACCCACGATTTCGGAATTGAAGAGATTGCCCAGCCTGATGAACGCGGCACTCAGCGGTGTGGCCACGCCCATGTTGTCGAGCACACGCATCACGTTTACCTTGGTCTTCTTGCAGTAAAGCCAAATGGCCACGAAAAGGCCGAACACACCGCCGTGGCTCGACAAGCCTTCGTAGCCCACCATCTTCCACGAACCGTCGGCCATCTGCCGGATGGGCAGCAGCATCTGCACGGGATGGCTCAGGTAGAACACCGGCTCGTAGAACAGGCAATGGCCCAGACGCGCCCCCAGCAGGAGGAACACAAAACAGTAGAAAAACAGGGGCTCAAACTTTTCCTCAGGAATACGCTGGTCGCGGTAAAGACGGTGCATGTTCCAGTAAGCCAGCAGCAGGGCGCAGCACCAGCAGAGGGCATACCAGCGCACGGAATAACTGCCGATGGTGAACACCGCGGGGTCGGGCGACCAGTTGATGAAAGCCAACATAACCTTTTACTTTTCAGTTACACATTAAAGCGGAAGTGCATGATGTCGCCGTCCTGCACCACATAGTCTTTGCCTTCCACGTTCAGTTTGCCGGCTTCGCGCACCGCGCTCTCGCTGCCATACTGAATGTAGTCGTCATATTTGATGACTTCGGCGCGGATGAATCCCTTTTCGAAGTCGGTGTGGATGACTCCGGCACACTGCGGTGCTTTCCAGCCTTTGCGGTAGGTCCACGCCTTCACTTCCATTTCGCCGGCAGTGATGAACGTTTGCAGATTGAGCAGTGCATAGGCCTTTTTGATGAGACGGTTCACGCCGCTCTCCTCCAAGCCCAGTTCTTCAAGGAACATCTGCTTGTCTTCGTAAGACTCCAGTTCAGCGATGTCTTCTTCTGTTTTGGCGGCAATCACCATTGCCTCTGCGCCTTCCTCTGCAGCCATCTGTTCGATGCGCTGCGAGAAGTCGTTGCCCGACTTGGCCTCGGCTTCGCTCACGTTGCAGACATAGAGCACCGGCTTGGCCGTGAGCAAAAACAGGTTGCGCGCCGCGTCCTGCTCGTCTTTCGTCTCGAAGGTCACCACGCGGGCGTTCTTGCCCTGGTCGAGCACGGCCTTGTAGGCTTCGAGCACAGCCACTTCAATTTTTGCCTCCTTGTTGCCCGCAGCAGCCGCTTTCTGCTGCTTGGCCAGACGGCCTTCGATGGTTTCCAGGTCGTTCAGCTGCAGTTCCGTGTCGATGATTTCCTTGTCGCGTATGGGGTCGATGGTGCCGTCCACATGGGTGATGTTGTCGTCTTCGAAGCAGCGCAGCACGTGGATGATGGCATCCGTCTCGCGGATGTTGCCCAGGAACTTATTTCCCAGACCTTCGCCCTTTGATGCTCCCTTCACCAGACCAGCGATGTCTACAATCTCGCAGGTGGCAGGAACGATGCGTCCCGGGTGCACCAGCTCGGCCAGCCTAGTCAGCCGCTCGTCGGGCACAGTGATCACGCCCACGTTGGGCTCTATCGTACAGAAAGGAAAGTTGGCTGCCTGCGCCTTGGCGCTCGACAGACAGTTGAACAGCGTGCTCTTGCCTACGTTAGGCAGTCCCACGATACCACATTTCAATGCCATGTTTTCTATTTACGATTTAAAAATTTCGATTTTCGATT
>JAEEGI010025170.1_pt1 | contig 11557 bp, 6 predicted proteins | sample 8958751 | NCBI WGS metagenome assembly JAEEGI01 (sample SAMN16246545, study PRJNA631951) | gut metagenome | biome: gut microbiome; feature: rumen; material: KS-attached | host: Bos | place: Iran: Karaj | collected 2018-10 | reverse complement strand
TCCGCTACCACAAGGTGGTCATCATGACCGATGCCGACGTGGACGGCTCCCACATCGCCTGCCTGATCCTGACCTTCTTCTTCCGCTATATGTTCGACCTGATCAAGAACGGCTACGTCTACCTCGCGACCCCGCCGCTCTACCTGGTCAAGAAGGGTAAGGAAGAGGTCTATTGCTGGACCGAGGAGCAGCGCGAGGAGGCGGCCCTCCGCCTGGGCAAGGGCTCGGACAAGGGCTATACCGTCCAGCGCTACAAAGGTCTCGGCGAGATGTCCGACGTCCAGCTGTGGGAGACCACCATGGATCCGTCCCGCCGGCGCCTGCGCAAGATCACCATCGACAACGCCGCCGCCGCGGAGCGGACCTTCTCGATGCTGATGGGCGACGACGTCCCGCCCCGCCGCCAGTTTATCGAAGAGAATGCACATTACGCCAATATCGACGCGTAACGAAACCATAAACCACACAGAGCTATGTTAGATATCTTTGACAGGATTGAACGCGACAGCGGCGGCCCGATCGGGCAGTATTTCGAGCAGGGCTTCGGCTACTACATGTATCCCCGCCTCGAGGGTGAGCTGGGCCCGCACATGGTCTTCAACGGCACGCCGGTGCTCAACTGGAGCCTCAACAACTACCTCGGCCTGGCCAACCACCCGGAGGTCCGCAAGGCGGACGCCGAGGCGGCTGCGAAGTGGGGCCTCGCATACCCGATGGGCGCCCGCATGATGAGCGGCCATACCCGTTATCACGAGCAGCTCGAGCAGACCTTCGCCCGCTTCGAGAAGAAGGAGGACGCGTTCCTCTACAACTTCGGCTACCAGGGCATCGTCTCCACGATCGACGCGCTGACGGCCCGTCACGACGTCATCGTCTATGACGCCGAGTGCCACGCCTGCCTGCTGGACGGCATCCGCCTGCATCTCGGCGAGAAATACAAATACCGCCACAACAACATCGCCGACTGCGAGAAGGTCCTCGCCCGCGCCTGCAAGGTGGCGGAGGAGAGCGGCGGCGGCGTGCTGCTGATCACCGAGGGCGTGTTCGGCATGACCGGCGCGCTGGGCATCCTCGACCAGATCGCCGCCCTCAAGAAGAAGTATTCCTTCCGCATCCTGATCGACGACGCACACGGCTTCGGCCTGCTCGGCGAGCACGGCCGCGGCACCTCCGAGCAGCTCGGCTGCATGGACGAGGTGGACCTCTATATCGGCGCCTTCGCCAAGTCGATGGCCTCGATCGGCGGTTTCGTCGCCGGTCCGCACAAGATCATCAACTACCTCCGCGCCAACATGCGCTCCCAGATGTATGCGAAATCGCTTCCGATGCCGCTCGTGATCGGCAACATGAAGCGCATGGAGATCATCGACTCCCCGGAGGGCGATGCGCTTCGCGCCAAGTGCTGGCAGATCACGCACGCCATCCAGGACGGTTTCAAGAAAGAAGGATTCGATATCGGCGAGGCCCAGGCCTGCGTGACCCCGGTCCATATCTTCGGCGGCGTGGCCCAGGCCACCAAGATGGCCAAGGACCTGCGGGAGAATTACAAGATCTTCTGTTCGATGGTCATCTACCCGGTGATCCCGAAGGGCATGATCATCTTCCGCATCGTCTCCACGGCCGCCCATACGATGGAGGATGTCGAGTACACCCTCAGGGCTTTCAAGGAGATCAAGGCCAAGCTGGATGCCGGCCTGTACGACGGAGACGACATCGCCGAGATGACCATCAAATGATATCACTCCGGGACAAGGTAATCATCGTGACGGGAGCCAGTTCGGGCATCGGACTGGCTTCCGCCCGTCAGTTCGGCAGCGAGGGCGCGAAGGTCGTGATGGCCGCCCGCTCCTACGACAGGCTGCTGGAGCTGGCCCCGTCCGTCGCCCCGCCCGAGCGGGTGCTCTGCGTGCGCTGCGACGTGACGGTGGAGGATGATTGCAAGTCCCTGGTGGAAGCGACCGTAGCGCGTTTCGGACGCATCGACATCCTGGTCAACAACGCCGGCGTATCGATGCGTGCCATGTTCAAGGACCTGGACCTCAAGGTGATCCACACCCTGATGGACGTCAATTTCTGGGGGACGGTCCAGTGCACCAAGTTCGCCCTTCCGTACCTGCTGGAGACGAAGGGGACGGTGGTGGGCGTCGTCTCCATCGCCGGCTATGCCGCGCTGCCTGCGCGCACCGGCTACAGCGCGTCCAAGTTCGCCATCCGCGGCTTCCTGGACGCCCTCCGGATCGAGCATCTCAAGGACGGACTGGGCGTCCTCGTGTTCGCGCCGGGCTACACGGCGTCCAACGTCCGCAAGGCAGCCCTCACCGCCGACGGGACCCCGCAGGGGGAGACCCCGCTCGAGGAGAACGGCCTGATGAGCGCGGAGACCTGCGCGAAGCGCCTCTCCCGCGCCCTGCGCCGCCGTCGCACCAAGCGGATCCTGACCCTGCTCGGCCGGGCGACCGTCCGGGCACACAATATGTTCCCCCGGTTGCTGGACCGCTGGACCTATCGTTATATCGCCCGCGAGTCGGGCAGTCCTTTCAAGTAGACGCCCGATGAAGAAGAACCAATACCTTCGCATACTCGTCCCGTTCGGCATCGCATTCCTGTTGCTGGTGCTGCTGATGCCCCGCAGCGCCAAGTTCGCCTACGATTACCGCAAGGGCCGCGCCTGGAAGTACGAGACGCTGTACGCCCAGTTCGATTTCCCGATCTACAAGACCGACGAGCAGATGCGCGAGGAGCGGGGCAATGCCTCCACGGAGGCAATCCCGTATTACAAATTCTCCGATGAGATCACGTCCCGCAACCTGCGTTCGGCGGAGCGCCTTGAGTTGGGCAACCTCCGCAGCGCCGTGGTCTCCTCGATGCGCGCCATCTATACGAAGGGCGTGATGGCCGACGAGGGGAGCCGGAAACACGCGTCAGACGATCCTGACATCATCTATATCCAGCGGGACAAGCGTGCGGTGAAATACCCGGTGGCCGAGGTCTACCGGCTGACCGAGGCGCGTTCGCGCCTGCTGGCCGATATCTCGGAAGTCTCGAGCGCCAATGTGGACTCGCTCTTCCGGGCCCAGGGCGTCTATGACCTGCTGGTGCCGAACCTGCTCTATGACGAGGTGACCACCGCGCTGGTGCACGCCGAGTCGGCGACCAGCATCTCCCCGACCTCCGGCTATGTCAACGCCGGTCAGCTGATCGTGCAGGAAGACGAGATCGTGACGGCGGAAGTGGCCCAGATGCTCGATTCCTACAAGCGGGAGTTCGAGGCCAACGTAGGCTACCTGGGACCTCCTGCGCTGATGCTGCTCGGCAATGTGCTCATCGCCCTGGCGATCCTCGCCCTGCTGTTTCTGTCCATCTATTTCAACAATCCCCGCATCTTCGAGGACTCCCGGTTCCCGTATCTGGTGGTGGTGTTCCTGCTGGGCGCCCTGGCTTCGCTGATCCTGATCCGTGTCGGCGAGCGCTACCTGATGCTGTTCCCCTTCACGATCGTGGCGCTGCTCCTGCAGGCCTTCATGCGCAACCGCGTGGTGGTACCCGTATACGTGGTCTCGCTGCTGCCCCTGCTGATCTTCAGCCATGACGGGGTCGTGCTCTTCGTGATGTATTTCGTGGCAGGGATGGTCGCCATCCTGGCGTTCCGCTATTTCAACCGGGGCTGGAAGCAGTTCATCACGGCCCTGATCACCTTCGCCGTGCTGGCGCTCGTCTACCTGGGGTTCCGGGCGGCGGACATGGTGGCCGGCAATGTCTGGCGCGCCCTGCTGCAGCTGTTCATCGGTTCCATGGCCACGGTCGCCCTGTATCCGCTGATCTTCCTCTTCGAGCGCCTGTTCAACCTGGTGTCCAACTCGCGCCTGATCGAGCTCTGCGACGTCTCCAATCCGCTCATCCGGGAGCTGGAGCAGAAGGCCCCCGGCACTTTCCAGCATTCGCTGCAGGTGATGAACATGTCGGATGCCGCCGCCCGCGCCATCGGCGCGAATGCGGACCTGGTCCGTGCCGGTGCCCTGTACCACGATATCGGCAAGATGAACAACCCGCTCTGTTTCATCGAGAACGAGTCCCTCATCTCCCGCGAGGGGGCGCCCCGGTACCATGCCGGGATGAGCCCCGAGCAGAGCGCGCGGGACATCATCCGCCACATGGCGGACGGTGTGGAGATTGCCCAGAAGCACCATCTTCCGGATGCGATCTCGGATTTCATCCGGAGCCATCACGGCACCACGACCACGGGCTATTTCTACAACCAGTTCCTCCGCGCCGGCGGCGATCCCGCCCTGGCCGGAGAGTTCCGCTACCCGGGTATCAAGCCCGTGTCCAAGGAACAGATCATCCTGATGCTGTGCGACAGCGTCGAAGCGGCTTCCCGCACCCTTACGGAATTCACGCCCGAGGCCTACTCCGCCTTTGTCGAGCGCATCGTGGCCGGCAAGATGGATGAGGGTCAGTTCGAGAATGCCGACATCACCATCAGCGAGCTCGGCACGGTCAAGGAAACCCTCAAGCAGTACCTTGCGCAGATCCATCACGAGCGTATCGTCTATCCCAAGCAAAAATCAAAGTAATCCAACAATATGAAAGTAACAGAGAACAAGATTGACAACCTGAACCTTGAGCTGACCCTCGAGGTCGCCGCTGCAGACTATGCGGAGATTGAGAAGAAAAAACTGGCGGAGCGCCGCCGCACGGCCGAATTCAAGGGATTCCGCAAGGGCATGGTCCCTGCGTCCCTGATCAAGCGCGTCTATGGCGAGCAGGCCCTCGTCGAGTCCGTCAACCAGGTGATCGGCCAGGCCCTGGACCAGCATATCACGGAGAACAAGCTCCGGATCCTCGGCGAGCCGCTTGCTTCGGAGAAGCAGCCCGAGAACGAATGGGCCGACGGCAACGACTTCACCTTCATCTTCGACCTCGGACTCTCCCCGGAGGTTTCCGTCGAGGTGGAGGCAACGGATACCGTCCCTGCCTACAGCGTCACCGTGGCCGCCAAGGACAAGGCTCCGATGATCGAGAACCTCAAGAAATACTATGAGGAGAAGAAGGAGGAGAAGAGCGACGAGGAGATCGAGAAGGAAGTCTCCGAGCGCCTGAAATCCCAGTACAAGAACGAAGCCGAGTGGCGCCAGACCAAGGACATCCGCGACTATTTCATCAAGAAGGCGGACGTGCAGCTCCCCGAGGGTTTCCTGAAGCGCTGGCTGCTCGAGGCCAACGGCGGCAAGGTCACCCAGGAGGATGTCGAGAAGGATTTCCCGGGCTTTGCCGAGGATTTCAAGTGGCAGCTCGTGCGCGGCACCCTGATGCAGAAATGGGGCTTCCAGGTGGAGGACAAGGACCTGCAGGAGCAGGCCGAGGCTTTCGCCCGCTACCAGTATGCGATGTACGGCATCGGAAACGTCCCTGACGAGATGGTCAAGGAGATGGCCGTCAACATGCTCCATGACCAGAAGCAGGTCGAGCGCCTGGTCGAGCAGGTCGAGGACCGCAAGGTGCTGGACAAGATCAAGGAGATCATCACCCTCAAGCCGACCAAGATCAGCGCCGCCAAGTTCCGCGAACTGTAGCAGTCCATCCGGATTTACCAGTCATTCCGGACTTTTTACTCATTCCGGACTATTTTTAGTCATTCCGGACTTGATCCGGAATCTCCCTGAGAGCCGGGTCCCAGCGATGGGGCCCGGCTTCATTTTGTCCCCAGAGGACGGCATGCGTGCGAAAAAGTTACCAACAGACAACAATTATTGTAAAATAAATGCTATTTTTGTTCGAATAAACGCGAAGCGTACAAAGCCAACACCTTTATTATAACCAATAATTGTTTAACCAAAATTCTTACATGATGAAAAATCATCTCAGAATTGCGCTGGCAGCGCTGCTCCTCTTTTTGGGAGGGACGATTGCGTTTGCCCAGCAGAAAATCTCGGGAACGATCGTCGACTTGTCCGGCCAGCCGGTCATCGGCGCCAGCGTGATGATCCCCGGTACCACTACCGGTGCGGTCACCAACCTGGACGGCAAGTACGAGCTCTCCGTTCCCACGGGTTCCAACCTCACCGTCTCCTGCATCGGCTACGTCGACCAGAACTTCACGGTCGTTGCCGGCAAGAACGTGTATGACTTCAAGCTCTCCGATGATGCGGAGATGCTCGAAGAGACCATCGTGATCGGATACGGTACCGTCAAGGTCAAGGACCTCACGGGTTCCGTCGCCGCCGTCGGCTCCAAGGACCTGGAGATTCCGGTGTCCAACGTCGGCCAGGCCCTCCAGGGCAAGATGGCCGGTGTGGTGGTCTCGATGGGCAGCCAGTCTCCTGGCGCGTCCCCGACCATCCGCGTCCGCGGTAACAAGTCCATCAACACCTCGAATGAGCCGCTCGTGCTTGTCGATGGTTTCCCGGGAAGCCTCTCCAACGTCCCGGCCGACCAGATCAAGAGCATCAACGTCCTGAAGGACGCCGCCTCCACGGCCATCTACGGTAGCCGCGGTGCCTCCGGCGTTATCCTCGTGACCACGAAGAATGCCGTCGAAGGCCAGACCAATGTCTCCTACAGCGGATATGTGCAGGTCAAGGACTCCTCCACGGAGATCTACGACGTGCTCGAACCGCTGGACTACCTGAAGTTCACCCTCGGCTACGCCAAGGACTACAACGCCGTCAACTATGGCAACCTGCTGAAATACTTCGGTATCGGTCCGGAGTATGGCAACCATTACAACGACTACGCACGCCAGGGCATCCACAATTGGCAGCACGACCTGCTCAAGACCGGTATCTCGCACAACCACAACCTGACCATCAGCAACGGTACGCGGACCAACCGGACGATGTTCTCGCTGAACTACACTTACGATGACGGTACCGTCATCAACTCCTGGTACCGCCGTATCAACGCCAACCTGCGCACCACGCAGAAGATCACCGACGCCCTTGACTTCGAGCTCAACCTGGGCTACAACACCTCCAAGAGCAGCGGCAACGGCCGCCAGGCCTCCAGCTACCAGTACCGCGCCCTCGAGCCGCTCGGACCCGAGCCCGACAACTACAGCGGCTTCGGCAACGGTTCCTCCTATGTGGAGAAGATCTACGACCCGATCGAGCTGACCTACAACGACGAGCCGAACTCCTCCAACCACAACTTCCGCGGCATCGCCTCCCTGAACTGGCGTCCGCTCCGGGGCCTCACCCTGCGCACCGAATTCGGTCTGAACAAGGGCTTCACCCGCAGCGAGAGCTACTCCAAGGGCTTCGGCAACACGAAGAAATCCGCCGGCTTGAGCCGCGGCGAGAGCGACCGCATCAACTGGAGCACCACCGCCCAGTACGAGATCCCGTTCACGAACAAGGACCACCGTGCGGACATCATGGTCGGTAACGAAATGCGCATGAGCGACAGCCAGAGCATGTCCTTCTCCGCCTATGAGTATCCGGACAACTTCGACCGCGCCCGTACCTTCGCTTTCATGAACCAGTACACGGAAGACTTCAGCTTCAGCACCAGCTATGGTACCCCGGGCCGTTCGGTCTCCTTCTTCACCCGCGCCAACTACGCGTTCAAGGACCGCTACCTCTTCACGGTGACGTTCCGTGCCGACGGTTCCGCCAACTTCGCCCCGAACTACCGCTGGGGATACTTCCCGGCCGGCGCTTTCGCCTGGCGTGTCAGCGACGAGCCCTGGATGGCCGATACGAAGGACTGGCTCAACAGCCTCAAGTTCCGCGTGTCTTACGGTGTGTCCGGCAACGACTCCATCGGCGCCAACCACTGGCGTGAGACCTGGAGCCTGGGCGGCAACACCAACTACACCATCAGTACCCAGCGCTACGACACCGAGCTCGACTATGCCCGCGCCTATGCTCCGGGTGCCATGATGCAGAACCCGAACCTCCGCTGGGAGTCCACCTACACGACCAACGTCGGTCTCGACTTCGAGCTCTTCAACCGCCGCCTTGACGGTACCATCGAAGGTTACTACATCGTGACGGACGGCCTGCTGATGAGCACCCCGGTCAACGCGGCTTCCGGTTATTCCACCCAGTGGCAGAACCTGGGCACGATCTCCAACCGCGGTATCGAACTGACCCTCAACGGTGATGTCGTGCGCTCCGGAGACTTCCTCCTCCGCGCCGGCCTCGTGTTCCAGTACAACCTCAACCGTGTCGACTACATCGCTCCTTCCGTGACCTCGACCAAGTTCGGCTCCTGGTCCAACTCCGAGCACCGTCCTTCCGGCGGTGAGTACTTCATCGAGGAAGGCAGCCCGATGGGCATGATCAAGGCCTACGCTTACGACGGCTGGTACACCACCGACGACTTCAACTACGATCCCACCACCGGCGTCTACACCCTGAAGGACGGCATTCCTGACTGGGCGGAAGACTCCTACTGGACCAGCTTCAAGCTCCCGAAGGGCCAGGCCGCATTCCCGGGCGCCCTCAAGGTCAAGGACCTCGCCGGCGGTCCGGACGGCAAGCCTGACGGACGCATCACCACCGACGATACCTACGTGTTCGGTTCCATGACTCCGCCCGCCTCCGGTGCCCTCAACTTCCAGGCCCGCTGGCGTCAGTTCGACATGACCGCCAACTTCAATTTCGTGCTCGGCGGCCACATCATGAACGTCCCGGCCCTGACGAACCTCTACGGTTCCAAGGACAACCGCTTCGGTGCCAACCGTCTGGCCTTCGTGAAGGACTGCTACAGCCCTTACCGCTGGAACAACGGCGAACTCGAGTTCGTGCAGGAACCTGCCGAACTGGACAAGATGAACGCGAACGCCAAGTACTGGAGCCCGACCTCCATGGTCGGCCTGCTCGTGGACAAGTACCTCGAGAGCGCTTCTTTCCTGCGCCTGCGCAACCTCAGCATCGGCTACACCCTGCCTGCCAATTTCGCGAAGAAGATCGCCATGAAGAACGCCCGCGTGTACTTCACCGCGACCAACCTCTTCACCCTGACCAAGTACACGGGCCTGAACCCGGAGGTCAGCATCGGCGGCAGCTCCACCACGCCTGGTGTGGACAACGGCGGCTACCCGATCGCCCGCACCTACACTTTCGGTCTCAATGTGACTTTTTAATGGCAAGTAAAGTTTGAAGACAATGAAAAAGTTATTCCATATCTTTTTGACTGTCCTGGCCGGTGCGTCCGTCGTCTCTTGCCAGCAGTATCTCAGCGCGAACTCCCCGTCCACCGTCGACGCCGACTTCGTATTCTCCAGCTACGTCACGGGCAAGACCGTGATGCTGGGTGCCTACAATCAGGTTACCAGTTCCTTTACGAGCGGTCTGCCGACCAACTTCGATGACATCGGTTCCGATACCGAGCGCTGCTCCGTCGGTCTGATCGCCGGCCTGGTGGGTGCCGCCCAGCTTTATGGCGGACAGCCCGCCTACACGGTGGAAGGCTATAACATCAATGACGGCGCCTTCAACTTCTGGAATACGTATTATTCCTGTATCTCCAAGTGCAACCAGGTCATCGCCAACATCCAGGCGATGGAGGAATATGACAACATCATCGCTACGGCTCCGAACGACTGGTCCGACCTGCTCGGCCAGGCTTACTGCCTGCGCGCGACGATGTATTACGAAATCGTCAAGCACTGGGGCGACTGCATCTATTATACCGAGGCCGAAATGGGCCAGGACATCAAGGAACTCAGCAGCCGCGATGCCATCATCGAGAAGGAACTCAAGGCCGTCGAGGCTGCCGAGAAGTGGATGTACGCCATCGGCGACCAGAACCACCTGCCCGACCAGATGACCCGCAACTATGCCGACGGTCTGATCGGCCGCCTGTGCTTCATGCTCGCCGGCTACCAGACCCGCCGTACCGACCTGGGCAGCGACTTCTACGTCGATGCCGAGGGTAAGCCCATCACCTTCGAAGTCTGGGGCACCGATCCCGCCCGCAACGCCGCCTACGGCCGTCGCAGCGACTGGAAGAGGTTCTACACCGAGGCCATCCCGTACCTCGAGAAGGGCGTGAACCAGCCTGCCGGCGTTTCGCTGACCACCGTCGACCCGCGCTCCGACAAGGAAGGCCGCACCTACGGCAACCCGTTCCAGTACTACTTCAACCAGGTCAACAACCTGATCATGCCCGAGGAGAGCATCTATGAGTGGACGCTGAAGGCGGAGGGCGGCGGCAGCCGTATCGCCTACAACTTCGGCCGCGGTTCCAACGGTGGCGGCAACGCCTATCCGCCGAAGTCCAACTCCCAGACCTGCTCCTATCCGGAAGTCCTCTATGGACTCTTCGATCCGCAGGACCTGCGCCGAGACGTTTCCGTCAACGTGACCGGTTCCTCCGGCAACGGTGTCGAGCTTATCTACAACTATGCCCTTTCCAACAAGATTACGCTGGGTATCGGCATGAACAAGTACGACCTGAACCGCCAGCCCAATCCGGATGCCCGCCAGCTCTACTCCGGCATCAACTACGTGTACATGCGCCAGGCAGACATGATCCTGATGCTCGCCGAAGCGTATGCCGTGAACGGCGACAATGGCAAGGCCACGACCGAGCTCCGCAAGATCCACGACCGCGCCTTCCCGGCCGACGTGCGTGACGCGAAGTTCAGCGAACTGCTCGCTTCCGTGGGCGGCGACGTGTTCGAGGCCGTCATCGAGGAGCGCAAGCTCGAGTTCGTGGGCGAGACCATCCGCCGCTGGGACCTCATCCGTACCGGTAAACTTCCCGAGGTGGCGGTCAACTACCGCAAGATGCTTGTGGACCAGATGGCCGAACTCCAGAAGAATGGCTACGTACAGTTCGACAACGGCAACCAGTATCCTGCCTGGATCTGGACCAAGACCATGAACGCCAAGGAGTTGCTGGGCTACCGCCTGACTACGCAGACTCCCGCGGGCCTGGAGGAAGGCACCGACGAGTACGGCCTGCTGGTCCCGGGCTGGCGCGGCCAGCATGACGACTGGGTGAGCGTCGCCGTCGAGGACGGCAAGGCCGAGTCCGCCATCATCCAGGACAATACCAATCTGGCCATCCAGGGCCTGTTCCGCTACATCGATCCCGAGTCCGACGAGGCCAAGGCTCTCGAAGCCCGCGGTTACGTGAAGACCCCTTGGGGCGCCGGTTCCTACACCCAGGGTTCCAAGGGCATCGAGAAGGACGCCGTGACCGAAGCCCGCTGGAGCTCCGAGTTCATGATCGGCTACACCGATGCAGACTTTGCAGCCAAGAAGGCTCCGATCTATCTTGTCCCGATGAACGAGACCACCTGCACCACCACCGGCCTGCAGAACGGCTATGGTTTCCGCAGCTCGATGAAATAGTTCCCGGAATTCTGTTAAAAAGAGGGCGTTCCCGTCGAGGAACGCCCTCTTTTTTATTATCTTTGCAAATATGGATAATATGCGTTCGGTTTTCCGGGATTTGTGGAAATCCCTGCGGGAGAAGCTCAAGGAGTCTCTGATTTCGGTACTGCCGGTCAGCCTGCTGGTCTTCCTGCTTTCCATCACGCCCTGGGTGGACATTTCCGGGAAGGAACTGTCCGTCTTTGCCGGGGCCGCCGGACTCCTGATCG
>JAEEGI010025169.1_pt1 | contig 11557 bp, 5 predicted proteins | sample 8958751 | NCBI WGS metagenome assembly JAEEGI01 (sample SAMN16246545, study PRJNA631951) | gut metagenome | biome: gut microbiome; feature: rumen; material: KS-attached | host: Bos | place: Iran: Karaj | collected 2018-10 | reverse complement strand
ACGACGATCATCGGCTCGGCCAGGCCCTTCTCGATGAGGTTGTCCAGGATCTGGGCGGCACGGCCCATGGAGGTCCAGGCTTCCTCGTCACCACCGGCGCCGTGCAGGAGGTAGAGGACCGGATACTTCTTTTTGGGATTGTTCTCGTAGCCGTACGGGGTGTACACCGTCAGGCGGCGGTCCAGGCCAAGGACGTTGCTGTGATACCAGGGATGGCTCACGGTGCCGTGCTGGGTGGCCTCGTTGTAGTTCTCGGTGCGCTTGCCGGGGACGATGAGCATCGGGAGGAAGCGGGTGCCGTCACGCTGGACATAGATGTTCTGCGGGTCGTTCACCGCGACGCCGTCCACGACGAAGTTGTAGGTGTAGATTTCCGGCTCCGGGAGCGGAATCTTCACTTCCCAGACGTTGCCGGGGCCGCGGAACATGTCGATGGTGCCGCCGTAGGGGTTCGGCATCCAGGAGCCGCTGAGCTTCACGACGGTGGCGTAGTCGGCCTTCAGACGGAAGGTGACGCTGTCGTTCTGGATCTCCGGGGAGATCACGGGACGCTGGCGGCCTCCGAAGTTGAAGTTGGCCAGTTCCTGCGCGTTCATCGTGCCGGCGATGGCCAGGCAGAGGGCGATGGAGGAAAGGATTCTTTTCATCTGTCAGTGTTTTTAAATTGGTTGGTTAATTATTGGAAACTGTTACTTTTCAAGGGTGGAATCGATGTCGAGCTTCATCACGGCCGGCCAGGGCTCCCAGGTGGGGATTCCCGCGGCGGAAGGGACGCCCGTCTTGGCGAAACTCGTCCACAGGCTGCTGATGCGGTGGCCCAGTTCCACGGCGTCGTCTCCCCCGCCCGTGAACGTGCGGTGCAGGAGGACATTGTCGAAGACGAAGGGGATCTCGAGGCAGTGGGTGCTGCCCAGGGCGCCGTCCAGCACGGGCGAAGCCCACGTGAACTGATACATATACACGGGCGCGCAACCCGCGGACGCGCGATCCTGCGCCTGCTGGAGGGCCAGCGGCTTGAAGATGGGATCTTCCTGGTCGCGGGTGAATTCGTGGTAGACCGTGCCGATGATGACGGGAACGTCCTTGGACAAGGCCAGGGCCTCGGCCGTGCCGGGCTGGAAAGGGATGATCTCGCCGTCCACCACGGGCACCTGGCCGAAGAGGATGGCGTCCAGGAAGTTCGTCGGGTAGGCGCCGTCTTCCTTGGCCTCTTCCACGACCTTCTTCATCGCCGCGTCATAAGCGGCGAGAAGCCGCTCGTAAGGAACGGCGGCGATTTCTTCAACTCGGGCCGGGGTCAGGCCCAGGTTCGCGACCGTGGCCGCGCCGATCCGGCGGGAATACTTGGGAGAAAGGAGGTTGGTGATGGAACCGCTCTCGACGACGGCCTTGGAGAACAGGCCCTTCGCGGAAGGCATCGCCATCAGGGTGGACACCTTGCCGCCACCGCCGCTCTGGCCGAAGATGGTGACATTCGCCGGGTCGCCGCCGAAGTTCGCGATGTTGTCGCGGACCCATTCCAGCGCCTTGACGATGTCCATCATCCCGAGGTTGCCGCTGTGCGCGTACTTGGCGCCGAAGGCGGACAGGTCCAGGAAACCGAGGACATTGAGCCGATGGTTCAGGGTGACCACCACCACGCCGTGGTCGCGGGCCAGGTTCGTTCCGTCATAGCAGACGAGTTCCTGGCCAGAGCCTTCACGAAAGCCGCCCCCGTGCAACCAAACCATTACGGGGCGTTTCTTCCCGTCATGGATGCCGCCGGTCCACACATTGACCCGGAGGCAGTCCTCGTCATGGAAACCATCATCCCAGTGCATCGTGAAGGCCTGGTCGTCGGACCACCAGCCGGAACGGGCGGGCGCCGGGGCCGTGGGGCCGAAAGCCCGGCTGGGACGGACGTCCGTCCACGGGTCGGGATCGACGGCCGGGGCGAAGCGCTCCGCCTTGGCGTAGGGAATTCCCTTGTAGATGAAAACACCGTCGTCGACATAGCCGGCCACGGGGCCGGACACCGTCTTGACGGTCGTCTGCTTGGCAGAAGTCTCCAGGCCGCCATAGCACTCGACTTGACTCCGGGACGGCTGTCCGCAGGAGACGGCGAGCGTCGCGGCGAGCAAAAAGGCGGGGTTGGGTTTCAGTGTCATAACAAACGGTTTTCTTCCAATGCAAAGTTCAGCAATATCATTCACAATCCTTTTTTGTGCTTTTCAATAGTTTTCGTATCCGTACTTCGTACCCCCGCATTTGTTCAAACTTCTTTCTATTTGTTCAAAAATCACTATCTTTACAGAAACTAACCGAATCAAACCCTATGAAATACAAGCTTCTGACCTGCTTCACCCTCCTGGCCGTCCTTGCGGGCTGCGGACGCGGTGCGCCGCCCGTCTCCGAGCCGTCCGGCGCCATCGTCGTGGCCGACCGCCTGTCCAACCAGCGGGTGAACGCCTTCGCCGAGGATGCCGACGGCCATATCTGGATCGCCACCGCCCGCGGGCTCAACCGGTACAGCGTCCACGAGTATCACCAATATTTCAGTGCGGACGATACGTTGGGCCTTCCCGACAACCAGATAAACGATGTCTTTCGCAGTTCGAACGGAACCATCTGGGCCGCGACAAACGGCGGCGTCGCCCGCCTGACACCCGAAGGCCGCTTCCGGTACGTGCCTGCGCCCGGCCGGCCGAACGTCAACCGCATCTGGGAGACACGGGACGGAAAACTGCTGATGAGCAATTCCGCCATCCTCTACCAGTATGACCCGGACGAGGACCGGTTCCGCCCGGTCATCCGGGATTTCAACGCTTTCAGCTTCCCCTATGCGGTCCAGGACGGCAACCTCCTGTGGGTCGTCTCCGAGAACGGAAGAGCCCTGCAGTGCTACAACACGGACGATTTCTCCCTGGCGGCCTCCTACCCCACCAACCACACCGTCTATCACGTGTGCAACACCGGGAACGGGGAAATCTGGATGTCCGGCATGGGCCGGTTGAGCATCTTCGACACCCGGACCCGCACCTGGAAAGAACTGCCCGAGGCTATCCGGGACGAATCCCGGCTGATGCAGGGCGACGTGGACATCATCTACAACGTCGACGACCGATCCATCCTGCTGAACGTCATCGGCAAGGGCATGTTCCACTATTACCGGACGACGGAGCGCGTCCTGTTCCAGGACGACGCCGGCTTCCCCTTCGAACTGCCGGACACGGAAATCCGATCCATCTTCCGGGACAGCGAGCACAACCTGTGGTTAGGGACGGCCGACCAGGGTTACGCCGTCTCCTACCTGTACAAGAATCAATTCAACAGCAACAAGTTCCTGACATCGGCCTTCGCCGGGAAAACGGTGGTGTCGCTGTGCCTGGACCGGGAACAACGGCTGTGGATCGCCACGCTCCGCGACGGCCTGTGGGTATATGACCTCAGGACAAAGGACCTCCGGAACGTGAACGAGGATTCCCTGGTTCCGAACACCAGCGTGGGCTATAACCGCTGCTCGAAGGTCTACTGCGATTCCGCCGGTGACCTGTGGCTGTTCTTCCAGGAAAAGTATTGGGTGGTCCGGTGCCGCTACGAGGGGAACCGGTTCCAGATTCTGGACTCCCGCCTGATGGCGAATGCCAGCGCCATCGCGGAAGATGGACAGGGCCGGATCTGGCTGGGCGGTGCGAGCGCCGATTTGATCTGCTATGACAAGGCCACCCGGGAAACCCGTTCCGTCACCGTCTGGAAGGATACCGAAACGCCTTTCGTGACCGACCTGGAAATGACCGACCAAGGCGGGCTCGTGGTCGCCGGCCTCAATCGGATGCTAGTCTGTGTCGACACCTTCACGGATGAAGTTACCGAACTGCCGATGACCGAAGAGGAAAAAGCGGCCTGCGCCCGCCATTCCGCGCTCCGGGCCACCTGCCTCCTCAAGGACAGCGCCGGCGAGTTCTGGGCCGGGACCACCGCGAACGGCCTGCTGCGGCACTTCAAGCGGGGTGCCATCACCGAGCCGGTGGCCGGCGTTCCCTGCCTGGACATCTGCTCCGTCGAGGAAGACCGCCAGGGCAACATCTGGGTGTCCACGATGAACGGACTCGGCAAATTCGACCGCACCGTGGGACAGTTCTTCAACTATTACGAGGAAGACGGCATCGGTGGAGACCAGTTCTCCGAGCGGGCCTCCTGCGTCCTGCCGGACGGTACGCTCGTGTTCGGCGGCACCCACGGCCTCACCTGGTTCAACCCGTTGGACGTGCCGCAGAAGCGCTCCGTTCCGCTGGTGTTCGAAGACCTGAAGATCCAGAATGTCCTGGTCGAACCCGGAGAGGGCGCCGCCATCGAGCGGGAACTCAGGGACAATCCGGACATCGTCATCCGGGACGACCAGAACGCATTCAGCATCTCCTTTGCCGCGCTGGATTTCAGCGGACTGGAAAGGACGCACTATTATTACATGATGGAAGGCTACGACCCCGACTGGGTCGATGCCGGGAATGACCACGACGCCTACTATTCGAACGTGCCGGCGGGCCGCTACCGTTTCCGCGTCCGCATCACCAACAACAACCAAAGCATCGTCGAAACCGAGAGATACCTGAATGTCCGGATTCTGCCGCCCTGGTACCAGACCTGGTGGGCCATCCTGCTATTCATCCTGACCGGTCTGCTGGTCCTGGCGGCCATCTGGCGGCTCTACCGCCGGATCCGCCGCGTCCGGAAGGAGGCGGCCCGGCGCATCCACGAGGTGCGCCGCGAACGGGAACGCGTGGAGAAGGAAAAAGAGCAGGAGAAGCGGCTGGCGAAGATCCAGATGAACTACTTCTCCAACGTGGCGCACGAGTTCCGCACCCCGCTTACGATGATCGTGGGGCCGGTATCCCAGTTGGCTGAGTCGGAAGACGTGAAAGGTCAGGACCGCCAGCTGGTGGGCATCATCCAGCGCAACGCCACCTGGATGCTCTCGCTGGTGAACCAGCTCCTGGACTTCAACCGCATCGGCGACAAGAAACTCCAGCTGCGGGCCGCGCAGGGCGACATCGTCGCCCCGCTCAAGGGCATCGCGGAGCTGTTCAAGTTCAACGCCGGCGCCAAGGGCATCGAGTTCCAGACCCACGGCCTCGAGGATTCCTTCCCGATGTGGGCCGATGTGGACAAGGTGCAGAAGATCGTGATGAACCTCCTGTCCAACGCGATGAAGTTCACGCCCACGGGCGGGCGCGTCACGCTCTCCTTCGACGTCGTCCCGCGGGACGAAGCGGCCGCCGCCTTCCCGCTCACCAAGGCCGATACCGACACCCAGTACGCCCTCATCACGGTGGCCGACACGGGTCGTGGCATTCCGAAAGGGGAACTGGAGAAGATTTTCGAACGATTCTACCAGGCTGATAACCAAGGCGATACGCACGGATCGGGCATCGGCCTGTACTATGCGCGCGTCCTGGCGGGTCTGCACCACGGCTTCATCAAGGCGGCGAACCGGGAGGAAGGCGGGGCCATTTTCAGCCTTGTCCTTCCCGTGAGCGCCAACTCCTACACCGAGGACGAGCGGACGGAAATCAAGCCGGTGTACGACATCCCCGCCCCGGTCGCCACGGAAATGCCGGCGGAGACGGCGGACAGCGAAGACCGTCAGCGGATCGCCGTCGTGGACGACGACATCGACATCGCCAACTATGTGAAGGTGCTCCTGAGCCCGTACTACAACGTGTCCGTGTACTTCGACGGCGCCTCCGCCCTGAAGGGCATGGAGGACGAGATTCCCGACCTGGTGATTTCCGATGTCGTGATGCCCGGCATGAGCGGCTACGAGCTGTGCAAGGCCGTCAAGGCGGACCTCCAGCTGAGCCACATCCCCGTGGTGCTGGTCACGGCGAAGGTCGCCGTGGAGAATCAGGTCCAGGGCCTGCGCGAAGGAGCCGACGCCTACGTCACCAAGCCCTTCCAGCCCGCCTACCTGCTGGCCCTCGTGAAGTCCCTGCTGGACAACCGCGCGAAGCTGCACAAGCGGCTGGGCTCCATCACGACGACGGAGGACATCGAGCCCGAAGCCCTCTCGCCGCGCGACGCCGCCTTCATGAAGGAGCTGTACGAACTGATGGAAAAGGAATTGGCCAACGTGGACCTGGACATCACCCGCATCACCGAGATGATGAAGATTTCCCGCACCAAGTTCTACTACAAGGTGAAAGGCCTGACCGGCGAGAACCCGAGCGTGTTCTTCAAGCGCTACAAGCTCAACCGCGCGGCGGACCTCCTCAAGGAAGGCAAGTACAACATGTCCGAAATCGCCTACATGACCGGTTTCAACACCCTCTCCCACTTCTCCACTTCCTTCAAGAAGCAGTTCGGCGTCCCGCCGTCGGAGTACGGAGGATAGTCCATCATCGCTATGAAACGGATTCTCATTACCCTGCTGCTCGCCGCCGCGGCCGTCCCGGCCGTCGCCCGCGAACGGATTCCGGCCGCCGACAGCCGCGTGACCTTTGTCGGACGCACCCTCGTTTCCGAAACCGGCGCCGTCTCTTTCGACTGGAGCGCCGTGGTGGCTCGCATCTCCTTTACCGGCGGGTATCTTGCCCTGGAGGCCGAGGATACGGGGAAGGATTATTTCAACGTCTGGATCGACCGGGAGCCTTCCGCGGAGCCGGACAAGGTCATTGTCATCGACCGGGACACCACCATCGTCCTGTTTCAGCAGAAGGATCGCAAGCCGCAGCCGCACCGGGTCGTCATCCAGAAGCGGACGGAGGCCGAGCAGGGGCGCGCGACGTTCCGCGCTTTCTTGGCCGATGGATCTTTCCTCCAGGCCGAGGGGTTGAAGGACCGCGTCATCGAGTTCATCGGCGACTCCTACACCTGCGGCTACGGCAGCGAGAACAGCGTCCGGGAGGACCCGTTCCGCCCCGCCGACGAGAACCCGTCCAAGACCTACGCCGACATCCTGGGCCGCTACTTCGGGGCCGATGTCCTGCACATCTCCCATTCCGGCCAGGGGATCGACCGCAACTACAACGACGCGGGGCGCGGCTGGCACATGCCGCAGCGCTACCTCCAGACCTTCGACCTGGCAAAGGAACCCGCCTGGGGATTCGAGGGCAAGAAGCCTGATGTCACGGTCATCTATCTGGGGACCAATGACTTTTCCACCAACCGGCAACCGGCCTTCTCCGCTTTCAAGGAGGGTTACATCCAGCTGCTGAAGGCCGTCAAGGAGCACTATGGCGAAGGACATCCCGTCCTGTGCGTCGCCCCGAAGCACTCCCTCGACCATCACGACTACATCCGCCGCGTCGTGGAATCCTGCGGGATGCCCAACGTCCATTATGCCGGCCTGCCCGTCGATGTCCATAACGACGATTCCGACCTCGGTGCCTCCTGGCATCCGAACTATTCCGGACACTTGAAGAAAGCCTATTCCCTCATCCCCGTCGTCTCCACCCTCACCGGCTGGCCGATGGAGAACAAACCTGTCGAATGATGAGACGCATCATCCCGCTTCTGCTGCTCCTGACTGCCTGCACGGCCGTCCCGCAGCGGGAATTGGCCTTGCATTACGACCGCCCGGCCATTTTCTTCGAAGAAGCCCTTCCCGTGGGCAACGGCCGTCTCGGCGCGATGGTGTACGGCGATCCCGTCCACGAGCGTCTGTCCCTCAACGACATCACCCTCTGGACCGGCGAGCCGGACCAGGGGACGTCGCATCCGGACCTCGTGGCCCTGGGTCTGACCGGTGACGGGGCGGAAGCCCTGAAAGCCGTCCGCGAGGCCCTGGACAACGAGGACTATGCGGCGGCAGAACGGCTTCAGAAAGGCCTGCAGGGGCATTTCAGTGAGAGCTATATGCCCCTGGGGACGCTCCGGATCGACTATGACACCTGCGCCGTGTCGGCCTATGAGCGGAAGCTGGACCTGTCCCGGGCTGTCGCCACGACGTCGTATTTGCGGAACGGATCCCTGTTCCGGAGCGAAGTCTTTGCCTCGGCGCCGGACTCGGTGATTGTCGTCCATCTCGTCTCGGAAGCGCCCGTAAACGCCCGAGTTTCCCTGGACACGGCCCTGCCGCACGAGGTGACGGCATCGGAGGATGGTTTGACCCTGGACGGCTATGCCGCCTGGCATACCTATCCGAACTACTTCGATTTCAAGCAGCTAAGCCCGGAGAAATACTGGTACGACCCGGACCGCGGCATCCATTTCCGAACGCGGGTGTATGCCGATGTTTCCGGCGGGAGCGTTTCCGCGGCCGAGGGCGCCCTGGTGCTGGCCGGTGTCCGGGAAGCGACGCTGTACCTGGTCAATGCCACCAGTTTCAACGGCTTCGACAAGGATCCCGTGAAGGAAGGGAAACCGTTCAAGGCCCTGGCCGACGCGAACTTGCAACGCGCTCGCGAGGCTGGTCTTGCACGGCTGCAGGCCCGCCACGAGGCCGATTACAAGGGCTATTTCAACCGCGTGTCCATCGACCTGGGCGCCACGCCGGACTCCGTCCGCGTCCTGCCCACCGACGTCCAGCTGAAGCGCTACACGGACCTCGGCGAAGCGAATCCGGAACTGGAAGCGCTTTACTATCAGTACGGAAGGTACCTGCTCATCGCTTCATCCCGCACGGAAGGCGTCCCGGCGAATCTCCAAGGACTCTGGAACGAGAGCATGGACCCGCCGTGGAGTTGCAACTACACGATCAACATCAACCTGGAGGAGAACTACTGGCCCGCGGAGGCCGCCGGTCTGGGGGATATGCACAATGTCCTGCGCACGTTCGTCCATAACCTGAGCAAGAACGGCGCACCAGTCGCGAGCCGTCTCTACGGAGCCGCGCGCGGCTGGAACGCCGGCCACAATTCCGACATCTGGGCGATGGCCACGCCCGTGGGCCTGGGTACGGGCGACCCGTCCTGGGCGAACTGGACGATGGGCGGCGCCTGGCTCTCCACCCACCTCTGGGAGCACTACCTCTACACCCGCGACCGGGCCGCCCTGGAGGCGGACTATCCGGTCCTGAAGGGCGCCGCGGAGTTCTGTATGGACTGGCTCGTGGAGAAGAACGGCGAACTGGTCACCTCACCCGGCACTTCGCCGGAGAACATCTACATCACGCCGGAAGGCTTTGCGGGCGCTACGCTCTACGGCGCCGCGGCGGATCTCGCCATCATCCGCGAGTGCCTCACGGATGCCGTGGCCGCGGCTCGCGAGCTCGCCGTGGGCGACGACTTCGTCGCCGAGGCCTCCGCCGTGCTCAACCGCCTGCGCCCCTACCAGGTCGGCGCCGCCGGCAACCTGCAGGAATGGTACTACGACTGGCGCGACTGGGAGCCCCAGCACCGCCATCAGTCGCACCTGATCGGCGCGTATCCCGGCCACCAGTATGTGACCGGTCCTATCGCCGAAGCGGCGCTGAAAACGCTGGAAATCAAAGGATTCGAGACCACCGGCTGGAGCTGCGGTTGGCGCGTGAACCTGTACGCCCGGCTCCGTGACGGCGAGAGCGCCTACAAGATGTACCGGCGCCTGCTCCGCTATGTGAGCCCCGACAACTACCGGGGGCCGGACTACCGCCGCGGTGGCGGCACCTATCCGAACCTGTTCGACGCGCACTCTCCCTTTCAGATCGACGGAAACTTCGGCGGCAGCGCCGGCGTGATGGAAATGCTCCTGTACAGCGGTCCGGACGGCACTCTCCAGCCGCTCCCCGCCCTTCCTTCCGCCTGGCCCTCCGGCTCCATCAAGGGCCTCCGCACCCGCAAGGGCACAACCGTGGACCTTGTCTGGAAGGACGGCAAAGTTGCCTCGCTCAAAGAGTACTAGCCCGTCCCGGCCAACACCCTATCACACAGCGCGTTACGCAAAACTCCCTGGTGCATTTGTACCAGGGAGTTTCATATAATGAACTGTATGTCAATGGGTTGAGCGGGACGGGGTCAGGCCTCGGTGCGCTTGTTCAGGTTCGTCGTGAGGTACATGATGCCGACCAGCAGGACGAAGAGCAGGAGAGTACCGGCCAGGAGTGCATAGGTCTGCATCTGCAGGAGGATGTAGCTGAGCACATAGGCGACGGCGACAAGGGCGGTGAGGAGCCAGGCCGACTTGTCGCGCAGGATGCCGCGGAAGTAGCCGAAGAGGGCGGCGACCGTCATCAAGGCCGCCAGGCCGTAGGCCACCGGGAAGCGCATGAATTCCGAGAAGGACAGCACAAGCGCATAGAACAGGACCAGGGAAAGCCCGATCACGAGATACTGGACCAGGTCGATCTTCTTCTTCCCCACCAGCTCCACCGCCAGGCCGGCGATGAACACCAGCAGGATCACGAGGATGCCGTATTTGGCCGAACGGGTGGTCTGCTGGTACTGGGTCACACCCTGGAGCATGGTCACGCCGAAGGACGTGTCCTCCGGCTTGCCGCGGTTGATTTCCGACACGGACCAGCGGGCGGAGAACCCCTCGTCCGTCACTTCCCGCTCGGAGGGCAGGAAATCGCCGGTGAAGGAAGGATCCGGGCAGTTGGAGCGCATCCTGACTTCGGTGTTTTCGCCGAAAGGCTTGACCATCAGGGAGGAGGAGCCCTTCACGCGGTACGTCAGCCGGAAAGGCAGGGCCGTCTTTCCGTCCATCGGGATCCCGTCCAGGTCGATCGGTTCGGAAAGCGTCCACGCAGCCCCGGAATGGAAGGAGTAGGCCGTCTCTCCCAGGGTGATGTCCACCGAGCCGTCGATGCCCCGGAGATCGCTGAGGCCCATCTCCACCTCCTGCTTCTTGAAATCCTTCTCCGCATAGCCGGCCGGAAGGACGAAATCACCCGTCACGACCACATCGGCCCCATAGACCATGATGTCGTAGATGGAGCGGTGGAGCGTCTGGGTTTTCGCATCGATCTCGTAAAAGAGCGTCCGGGGATAGACGGTCTCTCTCTCCAGTTTGACCGTCACATTCTGGTCCTTGTCCAGCACCTCCTTCTCGTAGGTGAATTCCAGGACGGGACCGGTGAGCGTCTGGGCGTGGCCCCAGCTGGCCGAGACTTCGTTCCGGCTTTCGTCGGCGGCCACCTGCCGGTCGTGGATCTGGCTTTGGATCATCGCCAGCGGAATGAGCATCATCAGAGCCAACACGCCCATGAGGGCGATTTTCAGCGGAAGGGAATCTTTCAGTTTCATCAATATTTTCCTTATCTTTGTGGAGATAGCAACCAGCAAAAACAAAGCCATGGCTGACGAAAAGATCATTTTCTCGATGAACGGGGTGGGAAAGGTCCTCCCGCACAACAACAAGGTCATCCTCAAGGACATCTACCTGTCCTTCTTCTACGGGGCGAAAATCGGCATCATCGGCCTGAACGGATCCGGCAAGTCGACGCTCCTCAAGATCATCGCCGGGGTGGAGAAATCCTTCAAGGGCGAGGTCGTGTGGGCGCCCGGCTACACCGTCGGATATCTCGCGCAGGAACCGGAGATGGACCCGGACAAGACCGTCATCGAGGTGGTCCAGGAGGGCGTGCAGGAAGTGATGGACGTCCTCGCGGAATACAACGACATCTCGATGAAGTTCATGGAGCCGATGGACGACGACGAGA
>JAEEGI010025168.1_pt1 | contig 11557 bp, 11 predicted proteins | sample 8958751 | NCBI WGS metagenome assembly JAEEGI01 (sample SAMN16246545, study PRJNA631951) | gut metagenome | biome: gut microbiome; feature: rumen; material: KS-attached | host: Bos | place: Iran: Karaj | collected 2018-10 | reverse complement strand
CTGTTTCTTTGACATAGCTTATACTCCTTTCAAAATGTGGCTGCAAAAGTACAACTTTTTCGAATACCCGCAACCATTTTTGTGAAATTTTATTCTCCTTCGATGACCTTGTTCACAATTTGCAGAATTTCAGCCTCTTGCACAAGAGCAGCAGCCTCAATTTCGGCAGCTTCCTTCAAAATTTCAGCCTTGAAAGCCTCGTCTTTCAGCGAAGAAGCGTTGATTTTGACGTTCAAATGGGCACCCATCACGGCCGAACGAGCGCACAAAGCACCTACTCCAGCGTCGGTTACGGAGTTGGGATTACCGGTCTCAGCCATGGCGCGAACGACCTCAAATGCCTTGAAGGCGACCTTCATGGTGCGGAAAGGCACCTGAGTGGCATACTTGGTGGCCTCTTGGATGGCGGCAGTACGGGCAGCCTTCTCCTCGTCGGTCTTCTTCGGCAGGCCGAAAGCATCCATAATCTTATTGAAGGCGTTGGTGTCTTCATCAACCAGCTCAAGCAGCTCGTCCTTGATGGCCTGACCCTTGACGGCCCAGTTGGAGAACTCTTCCCAGCGCTCGTCCCAGCCTGGCTTGTGCGACGACAGGTTGGCGACCATCGTGGCCAAAGAGGCACCGAGAGCACCCATGTAGGCCGAGATGGAACCACCGCCAGGAGCGGGGCTTTCAGAAGCAGTCTCGTTGGCGAAACCCGTACAGGTCATGTCGACGAGTTTCTTCTGGCTGTGGTCTTCGATGAGGTATTCGATGACTTTTTCCTTCGGATCGAAGGGCTTGAGGTCGTCGAGGCCCATCGACTTGATGGCGATCTTCATGATTTCCTCTTCGCTCACACCGAGGCTGCGTTGCTGCTTGGCAAGATAGAACCTACCAGCGTCCATCAGCACCTTCTTGGGAACGAGGCCAACGATTTCGCAGCCAGTGACGCGCACGCCACGGGCAGCGGCCTTGGCGCAGACCTCCTCGAAGCAGACGTGGACGGGCGACACGCTGATGTTGGTGATGTTCATAGACACCTGGGCGATGCCGTAATCCTCGATGAACCAACCGATGGCCTTGGTGGCTTTCAGCGTTCCAGGAATCATAATCGGTTTGCCGTTTTCGTCCTTCATCGGCTTGCCGGTCACCTTGCCGCCTTCGCGCATCGGGCGACCCTTTTCGCGCACATCGAAAGCGATGGCGTTGGCACGGCGCGTCGAGGTGGTGTTGAGGTTATAGTTGATGGCCACAAGGAAGTCGCGGGCACCCACTTGGGTGGCACCCGTGTGGGCCACGTGTTCATTCCATTCGTTAGGACCAAAGTCGGGCTTCCACTGCTCCGTGCCGAGGCGCGAGGCCAGGGATTCATACTCACCCGTGCGGCAGTAAGCGAGGTTGCGGCGCTCCTTGATGTAGGCGGCCTCTTCGTAGCAGTAAATCGGGATGTTCAGCTCGTCGCCGAGGCGCTTGCCCAGCTTGTGGGCATATTCGACCACCTCTTCCATGGTGATGTTGCTCACGGGGATGAGGGGGCAAACATCCGTTGCGCCTTGACGCGGGTGGGCGCCGTGGTGCTGGCTCATGTCGATGAGTTCGGCAGCTTTCTTCACCACGCGGTAGGCAGCTTCGCACACAGGCTCAGGCTCGCCCACGAAGGTGATGACGGTGCGGTTGGTGGTCATACCTGGGTCAACGTCAAGCAGTTTGACACCTTCCACTTTCTCGATTTCAGCGGTCACTTGGTCAATGATATTCTTGTCGCGGCCTTCGCTGATATTCGGCACGCATTCGATGAGTTGTTTCATTATTGTTTGATTTAATATTTAAAATTCAAGATTCAAAATTGCTTCTGGCTGCTGGCTATTGGCTTCTGGCAGCTTCAACCGAGGACGTCATTGCGGACTTGATCCGCAATCTCCTTAACAATAGGAGCTGCCAGTAGCCAGAGGCCAAAAGCCAATGGCCATTAAGCCGCGGCAAAGGTACGGCTTTTTTCTTTACGAAATGAAACAGAAATCAATCCTGTTTGTCTTCCAACCTAAAATTAACTGGAACATTATAAGAAACCCTTACAACTTCCCCATTTTGCATTCCAGGCTTCCATTTAGGCATGGATTCCACAACACGAACCGCTTCTTCATCACAGCCACCGCCAATTCCCCGCAATACTCTAATATCGGAAACACTTCCGTCTGGTTCAACGATGAAATTGACAAACACTCGACCTTTTATCCCCTTTTCTTTTGCATCGGCAGGATATTTAGTATTGTCGGCAATGAATTGAAAAAGGCTCTTATCACCTCCAGGAAACTCTGGCATTTGTTCGACAATCATATAAACCCCTGGGCGGTCTTCATCCTCAACAGCCTCATCAAAGTTTGGCTCAACAAACCCTTCTGTATCCCATTCCTCTAATTCCAAACTATTAGACACCGGCGCCATCACCTCGCCTCCAAGCAAGACATGCTCCTCAACACTATCATTCCTAATCGTATCAGCGGCAACAATAGTATCCCTTGGATTCTCCATCATTCCATTTGGCGGCGACACCAGTGTGCCACAACCCGCTGCGGTAATGGCGGTTCCAATGGTCATTCCAGCAAAGATGGCCGCCTTGCCCATCCGTTGCCGTTTCTCCAATTCGCGCTCCAGATAGCGCACTTCGGCTTCGCATTTCGGGCAAGTGCCAAGGCAGTCGCCTTGGTAGGTGCATTCCTCAATGACCAACTTAATATCATTCTCCGCCGCAATCTGTTTGCGGATTTCCTTCAGGATTTTACAGGTTTGTTTGCCTTGTTTCATGTTATTCGTTTTTTGTATTAACGTGACAAAGTCACTATTTATCTTTATCCTTCTGGATGACGTTGGGGTCGTCTGGCGAAACGGGAGGCTCGCCTTCAAGCCGTTCAAACTCATCCTTGTTGGAACAATGCTGGAGGCTATCGGGCTCAGGTGCCAGCACATCGCCTTCAAGCAGGAAGGCTTTTTCGGGAATGGTGTCGTCAGGGTTGGGCAGCTCGGTGGAATCGGGGATGTAGGGCACATCGCCTTCGAGGGGTTGGGGAATGATACGGTCACACGAAGTGGCGGTAAGCAGCGTTCCCACAGCCATTCCCGCGATAACCGCTGCTTTGCCCAAGCGCTGGCGTTTCTCCAATTCGCGCTCTAGATAGCGCACCTCGGCTTCGCATTTCGGGCAGGTGCCCTTGCAGTCGCCTTGGTAAGTGCATTCCGAGGTAACGAATTCAATGTCATTCTCAGCCGCAATCTGCTTGCGGATTTCCTTCAAGATCTTGCAAGTCTGTTTGCCTTTTGCCATGACCGTTTTGTTTTATGTGTTTATTTCGTCTTTATCGGGAAATGAATCTTCTGCACACAACGGCATTCGAAAGCGCCACCAATAATATCCACATCTTTGTAATCATATAAACCCGAATTCCAATCCATTTGCGTCATGGCTTCGACAACGGCCTCATCCAATGCCTTGTTGATCCCCTTCACAACCTCAACGTCCTTCACATCGCCCCAGACTGACACCGTAAACGCCACTTCCATATCGCCTTTGTATTTGCTGGCATCCAGCTTCAAAAGGGCGGCGAGGTCTTCCAACATCTTTTGCTCTCCACCGGAATAATAGGGCGCACGGAATTCCTCGACGCCTTGGATGAATTGCTCCAAATTCTCATAGCGTTCGCCATCGCCAACATATCGGTATTCAATATTGCCACTTATTACAGACAAGTGCTGCATCTCGGGGAACACAAACTTATCCTTCATCAAGGCCTTATAATCCTCGGCATTGAACTCGAAATAGTTGGTATACATCATTACCAAACCCATGACATCATTGTCGGTAATGACGACATTGTTCGTGTCGGGTTCTTGGGGCTCACGCACATTAGCCACCACATCACCTTCGAGGCGCCGCTCCGGGATTGAGTCACATTGTGTCACATCGCTTCCATTCGGACAGTTGGGGTTTGACGCCACTTTTGCCGTGGTATCGCAAGCGGCAGCGGTGAGCAAAGTGCCAAGCGACATGCCAGCAAAGACCGCAGCCTTGCCCAAGCGCTGGCGTTTTTCCAATTCGCGCTCCAAGTAGCGAACCTCGGCCTCGCATTTCGGGCAAGTACCTAGGCAGTCTCCTTTGTAGGTGCATTCCGAAGTCACGAATTCGATGTCGTTCTCCGCCGCAATCTGCCTACGGATTTCCTTTAAGATCTTGCAAGTTTGTTTCCCTTTAGCCATAATAGTAAGTATTTCTTCAAGTTGCAAATATAGTAATTCTATTAAATTATCAATTATCAATTGTCAACTATCAATTATCCTCACCTTATTATATATTGAAACTCATCCACCTCCACCACCCCCATCGCCTTGAGGCGTTCCACACTTTTCGCCACATTTTCATCGGTATTATACTCGGGAATATGGGGAACACGCACCTTAATGCGCTTTGGGTCTCCATGCTGCAAAATCCATTCCAAATTCTTCAAAACCAGTGGATTTTCCTTCCCGGTATAGGTTAAATAGATGTCTGGATTCATGTCCTTGATGTCGACGATATAGCCATCCAAGATTTCGTTCATTTCCTGAACGGTCTCAAAGGGCACGTGGAGACTGGTCTCGACCACAATCTGCCACTGCGGTCCACAAATCGCGCGAAACTCCTTGATGAAGTCCTTCTGCAACAGGGGTTCGCCCCCACCAAAGGTGATGCCGCCATGCGTGGCCAAGAAATACAGCTGGTCGATTTTCACTTCCTCAAAAAGCAATTCGGGTGTGTAATCACGGCCTTTGTCCATGTCCCACGAGGTCTTGTTGAGGCAATACTTGCAGCGCAAAGGGCAACCATTAAACGCCACCAAGGTGGTGACGCCTTCGCCATCGGTGGTCAAGCGGTGACGGTCGAGTCCGAATATCTTAGCCGTTGTCATCCAAAAACTTAGGTTTTCCAGATTCGTCGACATAACGTCGTTCGGGAATCCAAAGGTTGAACACGATGCCCACCTGGGCATTGAACCCACTCATATTCAAAGGCCTGAACAGCCCTATAAGATTATTGGTAGTCAGATAGATGTTGCAGGTCTCAATCATCGCCGAGACGCCGAGACCGATGTTGTCGTAGCTGTGGGGCATCATCGTATAGGTAGCACACACGTTGAAGTTGTTCCAGAAGGAACCGCAGTAGGCCAGCGTCAAGGCGGGACGGAAGCCACTGCCCAAGAAGCGACCCTGCACCTGTGCGCTGAAACGGTTGCGGGCATCGAGGTCGTAGTTGCCGCGCAGCAGGAGGCTGGTATTCAAAGCGGTGGTGTACTTATCCATGGGCGAGAGCCCCACTTGAAAATAGCGCTGCAAGGTATCCAAGAAATGTTCACGATAATAGTCATCTGAGACAATGCGTTGCACCTCGTCGACGCTTAAACCATCAAAGAGGAAGTCGCCGTTGTCGTAGAATTCGCCCATGTCGTTCACTTGGCCTGTCATGGTGATGTTATTCTTTCCCCAATGGATGAGCCCCAGGTCGCGCACTGCGGCCACAGCGCTGAACTGCTCGTTGAAACGGTATTCGGCGGCCAAGTCGACGCCAAATCCTGGATTGCGGAACAACTCGCCCACGCTGAAAGGACCATTGGTCTTTAGTTTGCCAGCCTCATCCACATAAACGGCGTTGGGCATAGCACCCCGAATGGCGATGTTTTCCCTGAGGCGAAGCGCATAGGAGTCGGCATCGGTGAAGAGCCTGACATCAAAGGCGTCAGTTTTCACATTGGCCACGCCGAAAAGCAGCTTTGCCCTACCGCCCAACGATAGCTGCTCCGTGACGTTCCACTGATAGCCCACCGCCAGCTCCTGATATCCCATGGCGTTGATGTCCATATTGACCTTGGCAGGGTTGTCGTTGCCAACGAAAGCCGAGTTGCCGTATGCCGCCAAATTGAACAGCCCGTCGTTAAAGGCAAAGTCACCTTGTGCCTTCACCCCATAATTGATAGTGAGCATACCTTTATTTAGACGCTTGTACAAAGTGAACAGGTCTATATGCATGTCAAAGCCGAGGTAATTGTCTTCCTTCAAGCTATTGGCCAGTTGGCGCAAATTGATTGTTGCAGGGCGGCCTTGCGCGTCGAAGTCGAAGCAGTTGTCGAAACGCAACGTCGTGTTTTGCATGTCGAAGCCAATGTCGCCAATGACGAGCGACATGACGCTCGAATAGGGCAAGTCGGTGGCTGGATTGGCGTTCATCTGATAAGGATTGTAGCGCATGAAGTCGACAGGCGACACTTGCTGAGCCTTGACAGACCCAAACGTCAACACAGCAAACAAAGCTATAATAATTGTTTTCTTATTCTTAATCATGACTGATAATCGCTAAAAATCTACATTCCCTTTGTATTTGGCACGACCTTTTACCGAGAGATCGAGCTTTTGATTGAGGTTCAAATACAGGTTATGGTTCTCTGTATCAATTTTATACGACATAATGATACGGTTGGAATGCAACACGTTTTCTACACGGTCTTCGTCGACAACGAGCTTTACCTCTGTCGTGGCAGGCTTGCCATCGAATGAAGCCTTTATGACCTTGGAATCACCAAGCAAGGTGTCTGTGATCATACCTGTCTCAGAGTCAAACATATAGAAACTTGCATTCAAATGGAACGGCAGCACAGAGTTGAACGTCAGTTCGAGCGTTAGTTCCTTGATGAGTTCAGGCACCTTGAGGTTGGAAAGGTTCATATTGACCGTATCGACATATTTGACATCGCCAACCCTGAAGGAGAACGGTATCTCTACATCGGCACGAAGGTCGATACGGTTGGTATCGACAAGGGTCACCAAATCTGTGACATTCTGAGGATTGACGATGAAATCGCCCGAAGCCAAGAAATGCCCTCCGTCGGCACTAATCCGGAAATTGACGACCTTATTGAGTGCCTCTTCATATTGCATCGTCGGAGGCATTTCAATCGGCAACGGCAATGGCTCAAGGATGGAAACAGGCGCATTCTCTTTGCTCCACAACGTGAGAGTGTCGACAACGAAACGTGTTCCAATAGGGAAGGTGTTACGTTCGGTGAGTTTCAGCCTGACACCCTCCAATCCGAGTTGACCATCGATCAATCCGGGAAACAGTGTAAAAACCGTGTCGGCACGGTCGCGGGTCGAATATCTCTCCACAAAACCCTGCATCTCCCTGAAAGCCACATCATGTCCCTTGATGCTGTAATTCACATACAACTCCGGTTCTGCCGTCACTTGTGCACCAACTGTAACTTCACAATTGAAGGTCAGCGTATTAGCCTCATCAGCAACATAGCACAAACCCGACAGATCAATCACGAAAGAGTTGTCATGAATTGGCGTGTCGAGCACGAGGTCGTGGCCTGCAGCATTCTTGAGATTGGAGGAACGCAGCACCACATGCTGCACATTGCCAGCATTAGACTCCATATTAAATTCAAGGTGTCCGGACTTGATGTATCCTTCCCTCACGAAAACATGCTCCGACTCGAATGTGATGGTGCGCTCAAAGCTCAGCACCGTGTCGAGATAGGGCGGCTGTGTGGCTGGATAGGGATTGGGATAGGTATATTGTTCTTCATAGACCGAATCATTGAATCTCAATAACTCAGAGCCTTCTAAAATGCTATCCATCTCCTGAGTGAAGTGTAGCGCCAAATCACCGTCAGCAGACCAATAAAGCAGATCCATCAAGCCGAAGCGTTCCATCAAATCCTTTACAGTAAACGAAGCTGAAGCCAGCGGTGCCACCACCTCGCCTTCAGCATTCACGCCATGCACATTGCCCACGTCATAATGGTCTTTCTTGCAGGAGACGACGAACAGCGCAAAGACCAGTGTCGTCAATAATAATCTATAATGCCTCATCACACAAACTTACCGTTAAGAATCATTTTAGCCACTTTGTTGGCGCCATAGTAATAAGGCATGAACTCGAGCTGCGTCATCGGTTGGGTGACGATAAGGTTGGCGAGCTTGCCCTTGGTAATGCTACCCACCTCGTCACTCACACCCATGGCATAGGCGGTGTTCAAAGTGGTGGCGTTCAAAGCCTCTTCGGGTGTCAGGCGATAGCGGATGCAGGCCATCGACAGGATGAGCTGCATATTGCCCGAAGGCGAAGTGCCAGGGTTGAAGTCGGAGGCCATGGCCACAGGCAATCCTGAGTCAATCATCTTGCGTGCTGGTGAGAGCGGCAGATTGAGGAAGAAAGCGCAGCCAGGAAGTACGGTCGGCATGGTCTCGGTGTCCTTGAGGCATTCTATCTCGGCGTCGCCCATCTGTTCGAGGTGGTCGACTGAGATGGCACCATATTTCACGCCCACCTGCACGCCGCCTGAGATGGCCATTTCGTTAGCATGGATCTTCGGCCTCATGCCATATTTGATGCCCGCCATGAGGATGCGTTCTGTGTCCTCGACGGTGAAGAAGCCTTGGTCGCAGAACACGTCAATGAAATCGGCGAGGTCCTCTGCAGCCACGAGCGGTATCATCTCGTTGATAACCAAATCCACATAATCCTCTTGATGCCCGCGGTATTCCATCGGGATACCATGTGCGCCAAGGAAATTCGACTTGATGGTCAAGGGCGAGTTCTCTTTCAACCGTCGAATGACACGAAGAAGCTTCAGCTCACTATCGGTTGTCAGGCCGTAGCCGCTCTTGATTTCGATGGCACCCGTGCCCATACGCATCACTTCGTCGAGACGCTGTTGGGCCATGTCGTAGAGTTCGTCCTCCGATGCCGCAGCCGTTGCCTTGGCCGAGTTGAGGATGCCTCCTCCCCTCTTGGCGATTTCCTCGTAACTGAGGCCGCGGATCTTGTCGACGAACTCCAATTCGCGCGAATTGGCATAGACTAAATGCGTGTGCGAGTCGCAGAAGGCGGGCATCAACACACTGCCTTTCACATCGTAAACACGATGGTTCTCGGCAAGATATTTACGGCAAATCTCCGAATCCATCGGACCATAGTCCTCGATTTTTTTTCCTTTGATATACAGGAAAGCGTTCTTGATTCTTCCTGATTCGGCCATTTCCTTGCCGCGTTTCAGCAGTCGGCCTTGTTCCTCAATGCCGACGAGCTCTTTGATATTGACGATTAACATGATTCCTACAATTTTTTCTGCAAAGGTAATGAAAAAAGAGCCATTTGCACGATTTTTGCTATTTTTGTCCCCGAAAAATCGAACAACAATGAGAAAAACCATCCTTATCGCTATGGCTATTATTGCTTTCGGCCTCAGCGCCAACGCGCAGGAAACGAAAGTGGAATCGAAAGTAAAGCATCTGACTTATAAAGAGTTTCTGAGCAAAGTGTGGAACTTCGAGAGCAATCCGAACACCTTTGTATATAAAGGCAAACTACCAGCCATCATTGATTTCTACGCCGATTGGTGCGGTCCCTGCCGTCGCGTGGCGCCCATCATGGAGAAGCTGGCCGAGGAATACGACGGCAAGCTGTTGGTTTACAAAATCAATACGGACCAAGAGCGAGAGTTGTCTGCCGCGTTTAACGTGAAAAGCATCCCCATGGTGCTTTTCATCCCCATGGAAGGTCAACCTATGATGCAAGTCGGGGCGATGCCTGAAGAAGGCTATAGGAAAGTCGTTGTGGAGCAACTGATAAAATAGGGATTTGGAATTCAAAATTCAAAATTCAAAAATTAAAATTCAAGATTCAAGATTTGATTTTTGAATTTGAAGGAAAGTCATGAAGAGGATTTTTGTTTTCTCCTTTCTGCTTTTGATGGCATGCGCCACTTCTTGTTCTTTGGAAAAAGACAAAAAGATGCAGCACATCACCTACCAAGACTATATCGACAAGATCTGGGACTTCGAAAAGCATCCCGACTCCCTTGTCTTCAAAGGGAATACGGCCGTCATCATTGACTTTTATTCCAAAAGCTGCCGTCCCTGCATGATGCTGCTTCCCATTATGGAGAAAATGGCTGAGGAATATGAGGGCGACCTAACCATCTACAAAGTCAATGTGGATAAAGAGCCAGCACTCGCCAAGGCTTTTCGAGTCAAAGGCCTCCCCGTTGTTTACTACATCCCCGCATCGGGCAGTCGCATTAAAAGGCAAGATGGTCTCCCCTCCGAGGAGAGTTTACGGACAATCATCGAACAGGAACTTATCGACAAGCCAAAGCAAGAGGAATGACCCTTTTCACCACAGCATATTTCCCGAGCATCAGCTACATGGCGCACTTTCTGAAAGAGGACGCGCCAGTCATTGAAGTGTGGGAGACCTACCACAAGCAGACCTACCGCAACCGTTGCCGCGTGATGACGGCCAATGGCGTGGAGAGTCTGAGTGTACCCGTAGTGAAAGTCAACGGCAACCACACCATGACCAAGGACATGGCTATCAGTCCCATCGAGCCTTGGCAGCACATCCACAGCCGTTGTTTGGAATCCGCTTACAAGGCTACACCTTATTTCGACCATTATTACGACTATCTAAGGCCTATCTTTGAAGGCAATTTCGAGCGGCTCATCGACTTGAACGATGCGGCCTTGCAAGCGGTGTTGAAGATGCTGAAGGTGGATAAGGAAATCGTGCACACGACGGACTATGTGCGCAAGGCCGAGAACGACCTGCGCGAGGCATTCAGCCCCAAAAAAGCCAATGAAAACGATTCGTTTCCAGAGTATTACCAAGTTTTCAGCACCAAGTTTCCCTTCGCGCCTGATTTGAGCGTGTTGGATTTGATATTCAACGAGGGACCGGAGGCAGTTAGTTATTTCACCAGAATCTCAAGCCCCGACCAGTCCTTGTTCTCGGTCAACAAATCATAGTAATGGCAGATGTTCTCCTCGGTGATTTTTTCGCCGTTTACTGAAATGATTTGGTCGCCGACCTTATACTTCTCGTTGCCGTCGATGAGACGGTTCAAAATCTTCAATGTTCCATCGGCAGTAGAAACACGGTAGGCAGGTGCCTCGAAAGGCTTGACGACATCGGTTGAATGAGGCCTGGCATACATCTTTAGATTTCCGCCCCGAGTCGAGATAATCCAATCGTATTTCGAAATCGCCCTGAGGCCCATGTTGTTACTTGACACAGATTTCACATATAAGACCTCGGTTTCCTTGTCGGCACCAGCCAGACTGAGACGCTCTTGATTTGCCCACACAAATGTCTGCTTGTCGGTATACCCTCCAACGGCTTGTCCGTAAGAACCTTCAAAAATGTAATCCTCCTCCCGAGGGCTGTCAATCCGTTCCTCATCCTGCAGCAAAAAAGCAGCGGCGCCATTGCCTGTGTCAAAGATGCATTCATATTCTACACCGTTGATTCGTGGATAAACCCACAAAACATTCATCTTATACTCACATTTGATTGGAATAAACTCAGTCGTGTCAATAATTAAGGAATCAGGTAGTTCATACATCAAATTGTTTGTAAAATCAATCTTATAGCGAATCAAGTTAAGACCTTGGAAACCAATGATATTACGCAGTGACAAAGATAACTCCTTTTGACAAATGGGTGGCTCCGGGCCTAAATTGGCCACACCTACTCCATCCGCCACCA
>JAEEGI010025163.1_pt1 | contig 11559 bp, 18 predicted proteins | sample 8958751 | NCBI WGS metagenome assembly JAEEGI01 (sample SAMN16246545, study PRJNA631951) | gut metagenome | biome: gut microbiome; feature: rumen; material: KS-attached | host: Bos | place: Iran: Karaj | collected 2018-10 | reverse complement strand
ACGCTGATAATTTTATCATAATTACCAGCGTACCTGCCATCTTTTTTTCAATATTTCAAGGGGCTCGGGCGGGTTAGTGGCTTTCTTTTTCGGGCTTGAACTTAATGAGTTTTTTTTTCATTCATTCGCAGTTTATTAAGATGTTTCTCAAATAACTCTTCGCTTACGGGTATATCGGCCCAGTCGTCGGTCCAGCTGGAAAGGTAAGCGGCATTGGAGATTGCAAGGGAATTCAGTCCTTCATAACCGGGGGCGATAAGAGGAGCACCGTCAAGTATGGCATCCGCAAAATTATTCAAAAGAATCGGATGTCCATCAGGTTCTTCCGCAGTAAATTCTTCGTATTCCGTTTCGGGACATGCAAATCCGCTTTCGCTGGTAAAACAGAATTCCCGCTCCGGAACTTTTAACTTGGTCCACTTGAGAGTTCCGTTTTCCAGTACGATTTTGCCTTTGTCGCCGGAAATCTCCAGGCGATTGGTTCCGGGAGCTTCGCCGGTTGTGGTTATAAAGGTAGCAACCGCGCCGTTTTCATATTCTCCGTAGATAGTTACATCATCCTCTATGGCAACCTTGTGGTATTTACCGTAGGCACAGAATGCTCTGATTCTTCTCGGCATTCCGAATATCCACTGCCACAGGTCGAGATTGTGCGGAGCCTGATTGAGAAGAACTCCACCGCCTTCACCGTTCCAGGTAGCGCGCCAGCTTCCGGAATCATAATAGCTCTGGGTTCTGTACCAGTTCGTGATTATCCATACTAAACGCTTGAGCTCGCCGAGCTGACCGCTTTGAACGATTTCTCTTGCTTTTGCAAAAATAGGGTTGGAGCGCTGGTTAAACATAATCGCAAAAGTGACTCCGGCTTTTTTGGCTGCTTCATTCATTTCACGCACCTGCCTTGTGTATACACCGGCCGGCTTCTCGGTCATTACGTGTATTCCGCGTTCAAAGCACTTTATCGCATATGTGGGATGGTCATAGTGCGGAACCGCTATGAGAGCGGCGTCGATAAGACCGCTGTCAAGCATAGCATCGGTATCTGCGAAACATTTAGCGGAAGGATATATTTCGGCGGCTCTTTCAAGCTTCTCCGGGACTATATCGGATACTGCGGTGACTTCTATGCGAGGACACAGACCGTCTGCTACATATTTCAGATGTCCGGCGCCCATATTCCCCACGCCGATTATACCAAGTCGTATTTTATCCATAACGATTCTCCTTTACTTGATGAGTTCCTTCAGAGCGTCGGCAGCAGCTTTAAATGCTGTGAACGAATCCGGGTATGAGTAGGTTCCGACTGTACTTCTTTTTTCTTTCTCCAGACCTTCGAGACCTTTGAATATCGTTAAATGCGGTTCTATGGTGAGAACTTCTCCGGAATACTCTTTAAGCAGGAAAGGAAGGTTTCCCGAACCTTTGCCCGCAGGAACTACGGAGCCGTCAGGCAAAGCATCTTTAATATGCATGTACTCGACATAGGGACAAAGAAGCTTCCAAGCTTCAAGGGTATTCTGACCCGACTGAATGAAATTGGCGGGGTCAAAGACCGCCTTTATATTCGGGAACTGTTTGTGTATTTCAAGGCATCTTGAAGCTATGTCGCCGTAGATGCCCTTTTCGTTTTCGTGACATAAGACGATGCCGGTTCCTTTTGCGGCGTCCACGAATTTTGAAAGCCTGTCGGCAACTTCGTCGAAACGACCTGACGAATCGTAGAAGCTGAACAGTCTTATGTGTTTTGAGCCCAGGACATCACACAGTTCGATACCGTGCTTGAATAAATCAAGATGTTTATTAAAATCATCGGCCAAAGAAATTTTTCCGTACGGAGACCCAAGAGACCATACGGAGAGGCCTGCGGCATCCAGCTTTTCTCTGACTTCTTTTGCCTTGGAGACAGTAATATCCGCAATATTGGTTCCGTCGACTCCCCTGATTTCCAGAAGTTCAATGTCGTTTGCCTTCATGGCTGTTATCTGTTCATCGATATTTTGTGAAGCTTCGTCTGCAAATGCAGCCAGTCTGAATTTCATTGTTTTCTCCTTTTTCAACGGTATTGTCTCTGATAAGAGCATACTATCATGAATGAAATTGCATTAGAATTGCAAATATCACAGAGAATATTGCAAATTCACGCAGGCAATGTTACCATTTTTATGAGCCGGTTTCTTTACAAAGGGGTGTCGGGTTGCGATAATGAAAAAGCGGGGATTAATACATGGAATTCTTCTATGAATGCGAAGCTGACGGAATTTATACGAGGCATGTAAGAGACGAACACGCCGAAGGCAGCGAATACAGGATGCATATTCATGAGAGATGCGAATTGTACTATTTTATCGACGGCAAAGCGGATTATCTTGTGGAGGGTGCGGAATATCACATGAAACGCGGAAGCCTGCTTGTTATGGGCCCCGGAGAGGTTCACAGGACCAAATTGCTTGCTGACGGTGTATATGAAAGGTTTGCCGTGAATTTCCCGATTTCTCTTTTTGATGACATAGACCCGGAGAGGAGATTGATGCGTCTGTACACAGACAGGCCTCTGGGGCAGATGAATCATTATGAAAAACCCGGATACGAGGAACTCTTCGAAGAATTATGCGGAGAATACGAAGACGATTATGACAGGAAGCTTGCGGCATATCGCCTGATAATGGAGATTTTGTCGGGACTTAACAGCGAGTTTGACGATGCCGTCGAAGCGAGTAACGATCGGAGGGGCAGAAAGAAGAGTACGCTGTCCGAGAAGGTTTTAAAATATGTGAATAACAATATATCGGATGAACTTTCAATTCCGCTTCTGGCAGATAAATTTTATGTGAGTCAGTCACAAATCGGAAGAATATTTAAACAGTCCACGGGAGCATCGCCCTGGGAGTATATAACTGCGAAGAGGCTTGTTGCCGCAAGAAAAATGCTGGAAAACGGAAAGTCTGCCGGCGAAGCGGCCGAAAAATGCGGCTTCGGCGAGTACTCTTCTTTTTACAGGGCATATGTAAAAAGGTACGGAGAAAGCCCAAAGGGAAAGCGAGGCTGAACATGAACGAAAAAGAATTATATAAAGAACTGGGAACTCTTACGAAAGACAAAGAAAAATGGGAAGAGAGTATCCCCTATGTATCTTCGCTGCTGTCACACGATTCCGTTAAGATACGGGCAAAGGTATTGTGGCTGCTGGGGGAGATGGGGCTTGAACATCCTGATGCCATACAGGAATCGGTTCCGGCGGTGGCTTCTTTTTGCAACAGCGAAAGCGGTCTCTTGCGGGAGCGTGCGGTAAATGCTCTCGGCAGAATCGGAAGAGCCGATTTTAAGCTGGTTGAGCCGTATTGGAAGGATATGTTTTCTTTTGCATCTGATGAGGAGCCTAAAGTTCGTTTGAGTTTTATATGGGCCTCAGAAAACATAGCCACGAATACTCCGGACATTTATAAGGACCATATGCCGGTATTTGAGGCGCTTCTGGATGATGCGGATGATAAGGTCAGAATGGAATCTCCCGAAATCTTCAGGGTTCTGGGCAAACGCAGACCGGAGTTTGTGAGGCCATATATCGAGAAGCTTCGGAAAATGTCTGTGACGGACAGCAATCGTGTGGTCAGAATCCACAGTGCGGGCGCAATAAAGGCGGCAAAGCCGTCAGATGATTAAAACATACATGCAGGTTTATCCGGGATTAAACGGATGAAACACAGAAAAAAGAGGAATAGAAAACTATGGTTGTAACGATAAAAGATTCGGATGAAAAGAGAAAGATTGCAAGAACGGTGTTAGAAGACCTGACGCAATGGTTTGAGGTCGAAGAGAGTCGGGAGGGTTATATCCGGGACTGCACAGACTGGAACTTTCTTGCGGCCAAGGACGATGACAGAATCATGGGATTCTTATGTCTGAAAGAAACAGGAAATGCCACTGTAGAACTTGCAGTTATGGGGGTAATGAAGGAATATCACAGAAATGGGGTCGGCCGGGAACTTGTGGAAAAGGCCAAAGAAGTTGCGAAGGCCGACGGATACGAATTTATGCAGGTCAAAACCGTGAAGATGGGAATGTACGAGGACTATGACAGGACCAATCGTTTTTACATAAGCTGCGGTTTCAAGGAGTTTGAAGTATTCCCTCTCCTATGGGATGAGGCCAATCCCTGCCAGATATATGTGATGTCTTTGTAAAATTTTCAGAGAGAGAACAATCAATGTAATTGTGGCGACATTGTCGCTATAACCTAAGGGTGTTTTGTTATGATAAGAAAAGCAACAATAAACGATTTATCGCGCATAGCGGAAATACTGATTTTTAACTACCGTTTATACTTTTACCCGATATTTAAAGCTGATGAGTACTATTTTGATGAGCTGCAGGTACCGTCGCTTATGAAAAAGTATGAGGCCGAACTTGATAGCTTGTATGTATACGACGACGGAGTGGTAAAAGGTTTCATAAAGGTTGAAGGAACATATATAGCCAGATTATTCGTTGAGCCGGTTCTTCAAAATGCCTCCATTGGTTCAAAACTCCTGGAATATGCCATCAGAGAACATGGGGCGGACCATCTGTGGGCTTTGGAGAAAAATGAAAAGGCAATTCGATTCTATGAAAGACACGGTTTCGTTCGAACAGGAGAGAAAAAACTTGAAGAAGATACGACGGAGTACCTTGTCCGAATGAGAAGAAAGTAGGGAAAAAAATGAAAAAGTGGTATGACGAAGAATACGAATTTACGGTAGAAGTAACAGGTTTTTTGCATGGAGACCATACAGAAAGATATTGTCGTAACGGCGAAGAAATAGGCGATGTTTATAAATGCACCTATGGATGTCCGGTTAATGAGGACGGTTACGGAATCTGTTCAAAGACAATGATGATGCTGTATCCTTTGATGGAAGCTGTCAGAAGCGGCGGAGACCTTACCAAAGTCGGCGGCGATGGAGAATACTCCAAAACCGTTGTATGTCCGGACGGCTGCGTAATCTTCAAGCTGACGGCCAAGCCGCTTGGAAATGAAAACTTCCACACCGGCGGATTCTGGGATTACCCGGATGAAACACAGAAAAAAGAAGAAGAATAGAAAACCGAGGGTTTTTCTTTTGACATAACAGAGTAAAAAAAGTCGAGAAATACTTTTTTCTGTTTTGATAATATACGCTCATAAGGAGATGAGCCATTGGACGAAACAAGAACAGCAGTAAGAGTAATGCAGGATTATATAACTGAACATATTAGTGAAGAGATTACCATAGACGATCTTGCAAGATGCTCTTCTTTTTCACCCGGGTATGCAAGGAAGCTTTTTTTGAAGCATCTCGGCATGACACCGGCAGCTTATATCAGGCGCCTTAAACTGTCCAAGTCAGCCCTGCGTCTTAGGGATGAGAAACTGTCGGTTCTTGATGTCGCGATGGAGATGGGATTTAAAAGCGTGGATGGATATCAGCGTGCGTTCAGACGTGAATTCGGCTGTAATCCCAAAGAATACGCCTTGAGTCCGATTCCAATCTGGTTGTTTACTCCTTATTTCATTACTGATGAAGAAAGGAAAAAGAAAAAAATGAGCGAAATCAGAAATGTATTTATCCAGGTAATTGAAAAACCTTCAAGAAAAGTAATCATTAAAAGAGGCGTGAAGGCCGACGAGTATTTCAGCTACTGTGAAGAAGTCGGCTGTGACGTATGGGGATTGCTTACCAGCATTAAGTCCATTAGCGGAGAACCTGTATGCATGTGGCTTCCTCCTGAAATGAGAAAGCCTGTAACAAATGAGTATGTTCAGGGCGTTGAGGTTGAGGCGGATTATTCGGGCAAAGTTCCTGAGGGCTTTGAGATTATAGACCTTCCGGCTGCCACATACCTTCTGTTCAGAGGCGAACCCTTTGCGCAAGAGGATTATGAAGCTGCTATCAATGAAATCTGGGATGCCGAAAAGAAATATAATCCTGAATTTATCGGCTTTAAGTGGGATGATAAGAACCCCAGAATTCAGCTTGAACCCAGGGGAGAACGCGGATATATAGAGTTGGTTCCCGTTAAGAAAATGCAGTAGCGGAATATTTCATCCGCCCGGTTCGCCGGGCGGATCGTTTTTTCACAGTTTTGGGAAAAGAAATCTCCATATTCCGGTGCCTTTGTGACTCAGATAGATTATAATTGTCTTTATAAAAACTCGCAGGAGAATAGTAATGAAAATATTTATCGTCTATTGCCATCCATCGGAAGATTCTTTTACGAGAAATCTTCGTGATGCATTTATTAAAGGCATAACCGATTCCGGTAATGAATATATTATGTCAGATCTTTATGCCATGGATTTTGATGCCGTGATGTCAGAGAAAGAATACTTAAGAGATGCCAATTATAGGAATACGCCTGACATCGCAGCAGACATCCTTAATGAGCATGAGAAGATTAATTCATCTGATGCAATCGCATTTATATATCCTGTTTTTTGGACTGAGGCACCTGCGAGACTCGTAGGATGGTTTGACAGAGTATGGACATATGGATTTGCGTATGGCGAAAAAAAGATGAAAATGCTGGATAAGGCTATGATTCTGTGCTCTGTGGGTAATCCCTTAGAGCGTCTTGAGCAGTTGGGACTTCTGACAAGCATGAAGAAGGTCATGTTAGGGGACCGGCTTTTCGGACGCGCAAAAAGCGCGGAATTTGTAGTATTTGACAGTACGTCAAGGGAGAAAAGCCTTCGTACGGAAAACTGGGACGCTAATCTTGCTAAGGCTTACGAGAAAGGCAGGAATTTCTTCGCAGAACCCAAGACGGAATTCTCAGTCGATGACAGGTTTTTTACTGCTATAGAGAATTCAGAATCAGGGGAAGTCTCTGATAAAACCATTTTCTGTTACCATCAGAAAGGCGATGTCATCTGGGCCGATTATTCAGGTGGAAGTATTGTAAAGGGCGTGCTTATCGGAAAAATCGATGCCGGGCACAATCTCCATTTTAACTATCAGCACATTAACTGCGCAGGAGAGCTGAAGATGGGAACCTGCGATTCAGAGCCTGCTATAGAGAACGGCAAACTTCGTTTTTACGAGCAATGGAAATGGACAGATGGTGAAGAAGGAACATCGATAATAGAAGAACTTTGATAGTAAGGTAAATCGGAGTTTCCATAATAAACGCTGGAAGCATAGAAATTGACGAGTTGGTTAACGTGGCTATTTCGCATTTTGGATAGGGGTGATTATGATATGGCAAAAAAGAAAAGAGAGCATGTTGTTTTTGACCAAATGTTGAAACCCAAAAAGAGTATTCCTTTTTCCATGGTTAATAAACAAAGCTCAAAAAGTAAAAAGAAGAAGTAGACGGGTAGCTTCCGTTTTACGTAGCTGATACGTCAGCCCGCAAACTTGCTATTCAACTGTCAGGAGATGAGTATGTTTTTATATCATTTTTATGATGCCAGGTCGGGTCCGTTCAGGAGCCTTACCTCCATATCACAGGAAGAAGCCGGAAAGGTTATTGAGAGGATAAAGAAAGAACGCCCTAACTCTCAATGCGCGGCCAGACATGATAAATACGTGCAGTATCGTCATAATTGCGAGAGGATGCTTAGAGAAGCATTTTCCCAAAAAGGCGGAATTATGGAGATAGATTCGCCTCACTACATGGTTTTGGAATTCAGTCCGTGGCTGTCAACCTGGTATGAAGAGTGCAGATACATAAAAATTCCGGTAGAAGAATTTGACCTTAGGACAGTTTCTTTTACCTATGGTGACTCAATGCCCACATTCAGTGACAGTGTGTATGACGGCAAAGAATACAGGAAAAAGGTCTACATGTATGATGAAATCCTGGAAATAATAAAGAAATACGGTATGCCGCAGGACTGGAATGATGATGGCAAGTATGGCCCGGAAAGGTATATAGAAGCTCATATATGGAGCGATAAAGTAATACAAAAATATATACAGCAGATTAATGAGGGAGGCAGTTATGCCAAAAGTTAAGCTCACAATTACAGAAAGTAAATGCAGATGTGGGTATTTAAAAAAGGGACAGGAATTCATCGTTGAAGATTTATGCCCGCCTTTATGCCATGAACTTTGGAATAACATATATCCCTCGGTTTATGCGCTGAAGAATGGAGCTTCTCTTGATTACGGCGAAGGTCGTGCAAAAGTATTTGATGCAAAATGTCCGGACGAGGGTAGAGTTTGCATTCATGGAGAGGTAATAGATTAACAAACTCAAATTAGTTGGGGGTTGGAATGGGTAAAACTAAAATTGAACTTTTTGAAGAAAAGCTCTTAAAAGAAGGCATTAGCGATGACGGTCTGCAGGAATATGGAAAGTTACTGAAAAGAGCCGGAAATGATTGGAACAGAATACAGCATTGTTTTCACACTGCATATTTTTTTCCGGTTAAAAGAATAAGTGATGCAGAACGGCTTATAGAATTTGGAATCAGCTATAATGGAAGCGAACGGGGATGTAGAATACCGGCCTATGAAATGCTGGGAACGCTTTATGAAAGAGCCGGCTTGTATAAAAAAGCATACGATATATATGTTGCTATATACCCTGACATTGGCGGCTTTAGAGGAAGATTTCCATGGTGCTTGCTGGACACAAAAATGCATATTGACGATTTCAAGTATTCTGAAGAACTGAAACAGTATTATGAACTGTGCTTAGCTGAGAGCAATTTTTCAAAATCATTTATACAGAATCAGTTCCTATTGAATCTGGCAGAATATATTATTGCTGATTATTGTAAAGATTTGGATGGAAAACGCAAAGCCTTTGATGCAATTCATGAAATGGTTGAACCGGGATACAGAGGCGCATTATATAAGCTTTTAAAAAGGCATAAACATGAAGAGAAGTTAATAATCACAAAAGAAACCAAAGCTTTTTTGAAATGTATGGCTCATGATATAACAAAGAAACGCAAGAATGTGGCAAATACAGCAAAATAATGCCCAATATCTTGCTAATTCATTCATGGAGAATATCCTCTGAATGGTATACGATTTATTCATGAATTATAAAGGAGGATATTGATATGACTAAGAAAGATACCATTAAAACAGGCATTGGATTTGGAAGCGCACTTGCAATGGTCATAAGCTATGTGAACTGGCATTCAATCTTTTGGGCAGCCATTCACGGACTTATGGGATGGGTTTATGTGATTTATTATGCAATTCGATATTAGGCATAGCATAACTTACTGTTAGTGAGGACAAGGATATGTACAGTTTTAGTACCAAAGGAATACGCAGCAAGCGTATAAAAATCACGGCAAACGGGCGTCGAATTTCGCTGCTGGTATTGAAACCCCTAAGTGAGCCTGAGAAGGCGTCGGGAGTTATGTGGATTCACGGCGGAGGATATATGACAGGAATGAAGGAGATGGCATATGTCGGCAGGGCGGCGGACCTTGTGAGAAATCATGGAGCCGTAGTGATTGCTCCCGGTTATCATTTGTCGCTGTTTCATCCGTATCCTGCTGCACTATATGATTGTTATGCCACACTTCTGTACATTAAGGACCATGCAAAAGAATTAGGAATTAACCCCGACCAGATAATGGTGGGAGGCGAGAGTGCGGGAGGGGGACTGACTGCAGCAATCTCAATGCTGGCAAGAGATAAGGGTGAAGTAAAAATCGCCTTTCAGATGCCGCTATATCCCATGATAGACAATTTTGATACAGAAAGCTCCAGAGACAATCATGCCAAGGTGTGGAATACAAGAAGAAATCACCAGGCTTGGGCAGTGTATTTGAGGAAAGACGCGGGGAAGGCTGTATCGCCTTATGCCGCCCCGTCCAGGCAGACTGATTACTCCAATCTTCCGCCTGCGTATACGTTTGTTTGTACGGCAGAGCCGTTTTATTGCGAGACTTTGAAGTATGTAAATGACCTTAATGCCGCAGGAGTAGAGGCTAAAGTCGATGTTTACGAAGGAATGTATCATGCTTTTGATATGGCCGAACCCAAGCATCCTGTGAGCAAGGAAGCAATAAAGAAGTTTAATGAGATGTTTGCTTATGCCAAGGAACATTTTTATGCCAAACAGGAGCGTTAAGCCGGAAGATATCTTGCAATCTGTGTATTCTTCGATAGAATCAAAGGGTCGAAAAAATAAAATCTCGGAATTTAAAGGGGAGAAAGAAAAATGGATATTAACAAGACGCTGTCCAAAGCAGGCTCAGCAATCGTAACTGTAACAGTGTTTCTTTTTGCATTATTTCTGATAATCAATTTTCCTGCGGGCTATTTCTTTGTATGCCTGATTTTGCCTATAGGTTTTATCATGATGACGGCAGGTCTGCAGAATGAGTGCGAAGGTGACCGCAAAGTCGCTGCAAATATCGGTTTAGTCCTTGCGGCGGTGTACGCCACGTTTATCATGCTCGTCTACTTTTCACAGCTGACTACGGTAAGGAATGAGGTGCTAAACGAGCAGGCGGCGAATCTGTTGGTATTCGGCAGGTTCGGGCTTATCTTCAACTACGATTTGCTCGGCTACGGTGTGATGGCGCTTTCTACCTTCTTTACGGGGATTTCGATGAAGCCAAAGAACAAGGCGGATAAGTGGCTCAAAGCACTGATGCTGATACACGGATTGTTCTACTTCAGTTGCACGTTTATGCCGATGACCGGAATGTTTGCAAAGATGTCCTCCGGTGGCGACGGTATCGGCGGCAGGCTTGCACTTGTTGGCTGGTGTGTATATTTTCTGCCCATTGGAATACTTTCATTTATACATTTCAAAAAAGATGAAATACGGAATGAAAAGAGATAGCAGAACTGCGGCAAAATGCGGCAGATTTTGCCCGATAAACATTTTCTTACTACCCCAATACTACGTTTCACGAAAGATAAATAGGAAGTGCAATATTTGCACTTCCTATTTACAATTAAGTGCAAATATTGCATTATGATGATAATGGAGGTGTAATATGAGCGCGATTAAGGAATTGAGAAAAGAAAAGAAACTGACCCAGCAGCAGGCGGCTGAAATACTCGGTATTTCCTTGAGATCATATAAATCTTATGAAAATGATACTGATAAGGTCGGAACTTTAAAATATAACTATATTCTTGACAGGCTTAGTGCTATAAATCCGATAGACGAAGAACACGGAATCCTGGAGTTGGACTATATAAAAGAAAAATGCAAGGATGTTCTATCGGAATATCCGGTTCATTATTGCATTTTGTTTGGTTCTTATTCTAAAGGAAAAGCCGTAGAAACCAGTGATGTTGATTTGCTTATTTCATCAGATGTAAAAGGACTAAAGTTTTACGGCATGGTTGAAAAACTCAGGAATGCGCTACATAAGAAAGTTGATGTACTAAGCCTGGAGCAGCTTAAGGATAATCTGGAACTGACAGGCGATATTTTAAAGGATGGAATTAGAATATATGGATAATACCAAAAACGATCATTATTATCTCGATAAGATCAAAACGGATTTAGCATTCATTGTTGCACATATGAAAGACGTGGATGCACAGGAGTTAAACGACAACGAGATACTGCTTGATTCCATGCTCTTTAGGATGATCCAGATTTCGGAGA